>UEXN01000140.1_pt1 | contig 42203 bp, 58 predicted proteins | sample 1796711 | NCBI WGS metagenome assembly UEXN01 (sample SAMEA4772470, study PRJEB27181) | metagenome | reverse complement strand
TAACTTTATACAGTTAAACTTTGTCGCGGTCAGAACCAACGTTGAGTTCAGTGAAATCGTTGGACAATTCTAAGCTAAATAGATATAAGGAATAGGAGAGTTCAATGGCCTTTAATATAAACGAAATTAGATCACAGCTAGCACTAGGTGGTGCACGGCCTGCTCTGTTTCAGGTTATCATGAACAACCCAGTCAATCCGGCTGGGGACGCGAAGCTGCCATTCATGGCTAGAGCAGCACAAATTCCTGCATCAACAATCGGGACCATCGAAGTGGGATACTTTGGTAGGAAAATCAAGATTGCTGGTGACAGAACATTCGCAGAGTGGACTATTACGGTAGTTAACGATGAGGACTTCCTCGTCAGAAACGCAATGGAAGAGTGGATGCAAAACATCAACACTCATCTTGGTAACGTAAGGTCCTTTGGAACTTCGGCTCCAGCTCTATACAAAGAAAATGCCCAGGTTATCCAATATGCAAAAGTTGGAACACCGTTGCGCCAATACACCTTCAATGGTATGTGGCCAATAGAAGTCAGCTCAATTGACTTAGATTGGAACACAACAGACGCTATTGAAGAATTCAGTGTGACCTTCCAGTATGACTGGTGGGAAGTTGATGGGGGAACAACGGGTAACGCTGGCGGCAATTAGATTTACATAATGTGAAAGTGATATAATTACATGGCTACCCTTTTTGGTTTTGAAATAAAGAGAAGGGCGGACGATCAGGCAACTGCATCGTTCGCTCCTCTTGCTTTGGATGACGGTGCACATCAGGTCTCTACTGGAGGCATGTATGGCACATACGTTGATCTCGAAGGAGCAACACGTACCGAAGCAGAAATGATAACAAGATATCGTCGAATGTCTATGCAGCCTGAGTGCGACATGGCTATTGATGATATCATTCATGAGTTTATAGTATACGATGAACACCAAAGACTAGTAGAAATAAACCTTGACCATGTTAAAAGTCTAGGTGCAGGTACTAAGAAAATTATTCAAGAAGAGTTTGAATACATTCTTGACCTTTTAGAGTTCAATGAAAAAGGCTATGAAGTAGCTAGACATTGGTATATTGATGGACGTATGTTCTATCATGTTATCATTGATCCAGAAAATGTAGCTGATGGTATTCAAGAACTTAGATATATTGATCCTCGTAAGATCAAAAAGATTAGAGAAAACAAAAAAGAACGTATACCTGGTACACAAGTTCAAGTAGAACGTACAAGGAGTGAGTTCTTTTTGTATAACAACAAAGGATTTGTTGGGTATCCTGGAGGCACTCCTTCATCTGCTGGTCAAGACCAGGGTGTCAAGATTGCCAAGGATGCAATTCTTCATTGCACTTCTGGTGTAATGAGTGAAGATAACAGACTGGTTCTATCTCATTTACATAAGGCTATAAAGCCTCTCAACCAACTTCGTATACTAGAAGATGCAACGGTGATCTATCGAATAGCTAGAGCTCCTGAAAGACGTATATTCTATATTGATGTTGGTAATCTACCCAAGATGAAAGCAGAACAATACCTAAGAGATATGATGGTCAAGCATAAGAACAGATTGATCTATGATGCAGCCACTGGCGAGATCAGAGATGATCGTAAGTTTATGACAATGCTTGAGGACTATTGGCTTCCACGACGAGAAGGTGGTCGGGGTACAGAGATTACAACACTACCGGGCGGTCAAAATCTTGGTGAGATGGATGATGTTATATACTTCCAAAAGAAGATGTACAAGTCTCTCAACGTTCCTGTCAGTCGCTTAGAGCCTGAAACAGGAATGACGTTGGGTCGCGCAACAGAGATCAATCGCGACGAAGTTAAGTTTCAAAAGTTCATACAAAGATTGCGCATGCGCTTTGCAATGTTATTTGATGGTGCACTAGAAAAGCAATTGGTGCTAAAAGGTCACATGACACCAGAAGAGTATCAAGATGTAAGACGTAATATCAAGTATGACTTCAAGCAAGATAACTACTTTACTGAACTCAAAGAGAATGAAATCATCACAGAAAGAGTCAATACATTGAATAGTATTGATGCATATGTTGGTAAGTACTTCTCACAGGAATGGGTAAAACGTAATGTACTTAGAATGTCCGATGACGAAATTGCCACAATGACAGATCAAATGTCTGATGAAAATGATGCTGACACAGAAATGGACGCAGCGTTAGCAGATCCTGACATGGGAACTAACAATGTTGACGGGCAAAATGGTCCCCCTAGTGACGGATAAATATAAATAATTGGAGATATAATAATGGCTGAACCTGAGGTGGAAACACCAGGACAAACTTTGAATGATATGATTAAGGCCGCAAACAATGGAGAACCAACTGCTTTTGCAGATTACTTCTCTGGAGCAATGGTCGATAGGGTTAATGATAAAGTTGACCAGATACGACAAGTTGTTGCGGACAAACTGGCTGGATTAGATCCATCAAGTACTCCTGCTATGGAGCTTGGACCAGAAGAACAAGAAGGTGAAGTAGAGGCATCAGCCGAAGACGATACAACTGAAGAAGAGGAAGAACAGTCAGATGAAGAGATTGAAACAGCTGACGGAACAACCGAAGAAGATTGATATCGTTCCTACTCCTGGACAGGATAAAGGAATGAATGTCAGTTATAAGAATCCCGGTGTGCCTGGCGAACGTGACTTCAAAGACAAGCATGTTATTGCTAAGACGGATTACCCTGTTCCTGAAAAGAATGCTGGAGACAAAGACGAACTTTTCTCTGGTGGTAAACGTACTAAAAAGAAACGCATTGCAGATCAAGAAAACGAAACTAATTCACAAATGTATGAAGCTGCTGCTAATAAGAAAGCAGAAGAGATCGTACAGTCTATGAAAAAGAATAAGTCAGACTTTGTTAGCCGATATGGTAAAGATGCAGAGTCAGTCATGTATGCAACAGCCAACAAGATGTCTCAAGAAGACTTTGATCCTGATCAAGATGGAATGTGGTTGTTAGATGATGATTCAGAAGTTATGATTGAAGCTCATGAGATGGCTAAACTAGAAGAAGTATTTGATAGTTTATCAGATGAACATCAAGAACAATTTGAAAACTTATTTCTACAAAACAGAGAAACCAACTCTGCATTGCTGAATTGGGTTAGGAGTGTAGCGTGATAAAGGTAATTGCTAATACAGCCGTACTAGATGGTGATCACGATCAACAATCTTATCGCTATGTTAGGATTGTTAACACGCATGCTACATCAGTTGCCAACGTAGAGATTGGAACAACAAACAGTAATGTTGTTAAGACAATCAACCTAGATGGTGGTGAGTCAATCAATCTTGATCTTGGTGCAACTGGATTGTATGTTTCATTGCACACTAATGTCGCAACATGTTACATCACTCCGATAGCTGGAGGAAGCTCAGAATGAAGCTAGTAACAGAACTGATAGAGTCTGTTGATGTTAAAATCCAGATTGATGAAGAGACAAAACAAAAAAGTCATTTCATTGAAGGTGTATTCCTTCAAGCAGAAATGAAGAACCGTAATGGTAGAATGTATCCTATGTCTACAATGCAAAAGGAAGTCAACCGTTACAACGAACAATATATTCAAAAGAATAGAGCATTTGGGGAGCTTGGCCATCCTAATGGACCAACCATAAATTTGGAAAGAGCATCCCATATGATCAAAGATTTGCGCCAAGAAGGTAACAACTATATTGGTAAAGCAAAGATTTTAGATACCCCGTATGGTAATATTGTCAAAAACTTAATTGATGAAGGTGCTCAATTGGGAGTTTCAAGCCGTGGTATGGGTACTCTAAGAGAGAAGGCAGGATGTCAAGTAGTACAAGATGACTTCATGCTTTCTACGGCTGCAGACATTGTGGCTGATCCCTCAGCACCTCAAGCATTTGTTAATGGAGTGATGGAAGGGGTCGATTGGGTATATGACGCTGCATCTGGACATTTCAACGCAATGAAAGTTGTGGAAGAAACTAAAGAGCTAGGACGGAAGTCGAGTAAGGAACTTCAAGAATCAGCGTTAAGACTATTCGATAAATACCTAAAATCGCTATAAAAAACACTAAAATTATAAATAAGTTTAATGACAAACTATAGGAGTCAATAATGGCAAGAGAAGAAGCTCAGGAGCAGATTGAGGATTTAGAATCCTTAACTGACGACGATGAAATTCTTGAAGCCGCTGACGACGTTGAAGAACAAGAAGAAGAGCTTGTTGAATTCCAGGCTTCTGGTGAGGACTCTAGTGTGGCCGACCCAATCGATACTGGTTCTTCACGTAGGAAAGCGGATAAGACAAACGCTATGCCAATGCCTAAGTTAGGTAAAACTGGCGTAATTCAAAACGTGGTAGACATGTTCTCTAAGATGACACCAGGCCAAGCCTCTAAGGCTTACAAAGGCTTGATGGATTCATCTGGAAACAAATCATCTATTACAGCAAAGGGTAGTGCAGCTGCCCCTGTTAAACTTCATACAATGGCAAATATCAAAGTTAAAGAAGACTTAGAATTGCTTTTCAAAGACAAAGAGAGCCTCACAGAGGAATTCTTTGATCAAGCATCTACAATCTTTGAAGCAGCTTTGAATGCTAAAGCTACAATGGTAGAAGAAGCATTGAAGGAAGCCTACGACAAGAAGTTGACAGAAGCTACAGCTCAACACGAAACAGATCTTGAAAACAAGTTAGACGAATACTTAGAGTACGTTGCTGAAACTTGGATGAAAGAGAACGAGATCGCCATTGAATCAGCTCTTAAAGTAGAAATGGCTGAAAATTTCATGAATGGCGTCAAGGACCTGTTCAAAGAATCTTACATTGAGATTCCTGAAGACAAGGTTGACCATGTTTCCAATATGGAATCTGAAGTTGAAGAACTAAAGAAGAAGTTGGACGAAGCAATCAACCAAGAGATTGACCTCAAGAAGGTCATGAAAGATCAACACGCAGCTATCCTTTTCAATGAGAAGAGTAGAGGCATGACCCTTAAACAACAAGATGAGTTTAAGGATCTAGTTGAAGGCCTAGACTATGATAGTGAAGAAGACTTCACATCGAAGCTCGACACTATTCTTGAAACATACTTTAACAAGAAACCAGCCGCAACAGAAACTGAAATCAATGAAGAATTAGTTGAAGTTGAGAACGAAGATAAGCCTACGGGAATCTCTGACGGGAACATGGCTGCTTATGCTCAGGCTATTTCAAGAACCCTTACAAAATAAATCTTAACATACGGAGAAATAAATGTTAAACGAAGATTTATTGCAGAAATGGCAGCCCATTATTGAGCACCCCGACTTAGACAAAATTGGGGATGTTCATAAGCGGAACGTCACAGCTGTAATGCTAGAGAATACAGAAACTGCTCTTCGTGAGTCAGCTTCTTTTAACCCACAATCGTTGCTTGAAGCAGCCCCAACAAACGCAATGGGTGCTTCGTCTTCAACAGCTGGCGATGGTAACATTGATATCTACGACCCAGTTCTAATCAGCTTGGTTCGTCGTGCAATGCCAAACTTGGTAGCATATGACATCATGGGTGTTCAGCCTATGACTGGTCCTACTGGTTTGATCTTTGCAATGAGATCACGTTACACTAACCAGACTGGTGATGAGACATTCTATAACGAAGTTAACACTGGCTTCTCTATGGATAAAGATAGCTCCACAAACACCAACGTTGGTGGTGCTACTCAAAACCTAGGTACATTCGTAGGTAACGGTTACTTAAACAGTTCTGCTTCTAACATTGAACTGTACAACTATGCTGCTGGTATGACAACAGCTCAAGCAGAGCGCTTGGGTGATGGTGCTGCCAACGTGTTCCCAGAAATGGCATTCAGCATTGAGAAAATTGCTGTGACTGCAAAGTCCAGAGCTCTCAAAGCAGAATACACAATGGAATTGGCACAGGACTTAAAAGCAATCCACGGATTGGATGCTGAGTCCGAGCTAGCTAACATTCTTTCGACTGAAATCTTGGCTGAAATCAACCGAGAAATGATTCGAACAGTTAATGTTATCGCTAAGGTTGGTGCCCAAGATGACACAACAACAGCAGGTAAATTTGACCTAGACACCGACTCTAACGGTCGTTGGATGGTTGAGAAGTTCAAAGGTCTGATGTTCCAGATCGAACGAGAAGCTAACAGTATTGCGAAGGGTACTCGTAGGGGGAAAGGCAACATGCTGATCTGCTCTTCAGATGTTGCTTCCGCACTACAAATGGCTGGTGTATTAGATTACACTCCAGCTCTTAACTCTAACAATTTGCAAGTAGATGACACAGGCAACACTTTTGCTGGTGTACTAAACGGACGAATTCGAGTATACATTGATCCTTATACAACTGGTAACTATATGACTATCGGTTATAAAGGCTCTAGTGCATTTGATGCCGGTCTATTCTACTGCCCATATGTTCCATTACAAATGGTTCGTGCGGTTGGGGAAGATACTTTCCAACCTAAAATCGGCTTCAAGACTCGTTACGGCGTGATCGAGAATCCGTTTGCACGAGGTACATCAGCTCTAGCAGCTGCTGGTACACTTTCTGCAGACTCTAATGAGTACTACAGAAAGATCCTTGTAGACAACATTATGTAATTTAGGTTACATAACCAACTTAGAGGAGGCTTCGGCCTCCTCTTTTTTTGTATAAATAGACGTATGAGTACGCGTATGATAGTTAAACAACAAGTACTGGTTAACGTCAGATATTGGATGCCAGACTATAATAATATTCTTCAAGAATTTATTTGGGGCACTGAAGACATTGTACCAGAGTACCCAAGGGTACATAAGTTTTTAATTTATTGGCATCATAACATTGATGCTGTAATCAATGAGGTATTGGTTGCAGATTCAAACACTAGAGAGTATAGGAGCGTCGATTGGCTACTCAAGTCGCAGGAGCACTAAGGGATCAGCCTGATAACACTCAGTTTCTATCACCACTGGGTTTCAACTTTTCTATTAAGAAGCTACCAAATACAAACTATTTTGTACAAGCAGTAAATGTACCTACAGTACAAATGGGTGATGCAGTAATGCCAACGCCTTTTGTTAACATTCCAACAATTGGTGATCGTATGGCATTTGCTGAGTTTCAACTATCCTTCAAAGTAGATGAGGACATGACAAACTACATTGAATTATTTGATTGGATGGTTCAATTAGGATTCCCAGAAGACTTTGCTCAAGCTAAGAACATATACCAAAAACAAAGAAGCGTTGACTTTTTGGCAGATGGGCCGTATAGTGATGCTACAGTAACTATATTGAACAGTGCCATGCAGCCTAACTTAGAAGTACAATTTGAAGACTGTTATCCAACAGCACTGTCTGATTTACAATTTTCAACCACGTCACCCTCTGTTGATTACATAGAGTGCCAAGCAACATTTAGATACAAGCTGTTCAGGATTCTAAGATTAGGTTCAGCTGGAACTACGGATACACAATCTACTAATTTTGCATAGGATTTATAATGAGTTATATTGAACCGAAGTGCGTCGAAGGCGCCTTCTCTGAAGACCTATTGCTTGACATCAAAAGAAAATATTGCACATGGTTCCAACATGGTTGGAAGTCACATGCTCGTAACACATTTGAATTTGGTCATGGTCAACACAATATTGTTAAGCAGCCAAAGCACTTCCAATGGGATATGTGTTCATCACCAGAGATAGATCAAAACCATCCTATCATGTTGGATGCATTTGATGTCCTACAAGATGTAATAGGTAAGAGATCATTATATAGATCGTATACAAAGACGTATCACTTTGGACAAGATGCATATCCACATACAGATAAACAAGCAAGAGATGGAGACGTAGTTCAATCACATCCTGGATTTGAAACAGCTATCCTTTATCTTACTAAAGATTGGGATCCTAAGTACTATGGTATGACTCTATTGTATGACGATAGTCAAGATGTAGAAGTTGCCATGTTGCCAAAGTATAATAGAATGTTTATCTTTGATAGTGCACAGTTACATTCTACATCACCTCTATCAAGAATAACTCCTTTTGAAAAAACCATTATGGTATTCAACACCGCTCCATTGGAATATGGAGATAAAGGTGTAAAGTATTTGTATGACAACACAACTAAAGTTCAGCACACAGGAAGACCATTCTTCCATCATCTATGGAATGTATATGTGTACTTAGAACAGTTAGGTGCAGAGAAGCCAGTGTGTATGGCTGGGTTATGGCATAGTGTGTACGGTGATGTGTATAAGAAGCATGATGTCAATATGTTTACACCTAAGATAGTTGAGAAGCATGTTGGTAAAGAAGCAGAACGTCTTATCAAATCATATGGTGATATGGCTGGTGGAGTCTCTCCACGATATGTCAATGTTATCAACAGTGGTGATAAGAGACTAATGATGATTGAGTTAGCAAATCTTGTTGACCAGAACTTCAATGGGCAGTATAATGAAAGATGTCAGAAGTTAGTGGTAGCAATCGATGAACTTAAATGATTATTATGATCACTGGGCAAAAGATTCTAAGATAGATAGAACAGAGCTTGGTGAAGAGTCTATACGTATACCTCAACTCCATCACAAATACTATAGGTATTTTGCTGAAGAGAGATTGAAGTTAACTAAACTTCAAGAGGAGTATAAGAGCCTCAAGAAAGACAAGCATGATTACTATTCTGGTGTAATGGCAGAAGAGGATCTTGTTGAACGTGGTTGGGAACCTAACCCTCTACGTATTCTCAAAACAGATGTTCCAATGTATATTGAGTCTGATAAACACATAACAAACCATAACTTAAAAATAGCATATGCAAAAGAAAAGGTAGAGTTCTTAGAGTCAATAATAAGATCGTTGAATGTAAGAGGATACCAGATAAAGACTGCTGTTGATTGGGAAAAGTTTAAAGTCGGTCTATGATAGAAATAGTATACAAAGATGACGTACACCTCCAAGTAAAATGTGATTCTTCTGTAGCTCAAGAGCTATCAGACTTCTTTACGTTTGATGTACCTGGTGCAAAGTTTATGCCAGCTGTACGCAATAGAGTATGGGATGGTAAGATAAGATTGTTCAATTCTGTAACAAGAACTGTATATACAGGATTGAGAGATTATATTGTTGACTTTTGTGGTGTGCGAGGATATAATTGTATAGTGGACGAACGACTAGCTGCCACAACCCCTTTCACAATTGATGATGTAGACGACTTGGCTAAGACATTGAAACTAAGTATGGAACCAAGAAACTATCAGAAGAATGCTGTAGCTCATGCTATAACAAACAAGAGAGCTATGTTAGTATCTCCTACTGCTTCTGGTAAGTCTATGATCATCTATATGATTGCAAGATACTATCCTATGAAGAAGTTAATCATAGTACCCACAACAGGTCTTGTTGCACAGCTTGCATCAGACTTTCATGAGTATGGATACACTGATGACATTCATATGATTACAGCTGGTGCTAGTAAAGATATTGATACAGAGATTACCATTACAACATGGCAGTCAATATACAAGCTACCAAGAAAATGGTTTGAGCAATTTCAAGTTGTTATTGGCGATGAGGCTCACTTATTCAAAGCTAAGTCATTGACAACAATAATGTCTAAGCTAGTTAACTGTCCATACAAGTTTGGGTTCACAGGTACACTAGATGATTCACAGACACATAAGCTAGTATTAGAAGGATTGTTTGGCCCAGTTGAAAAGGTTGTATCAACATCTGAGTTGATAGAACAAAAACATTTGGCTGAACTAAAGATAAATATATGTATCCTAGACCACAGTAGTGAGAACAAAGCAAAGATGGCTAGGGCATCTTACAGAGATGAAGTTAACTATATTATAGCAAGTAAGGCTCGTAATGACTTTCTAATTGAGTTGTGTAAAGAGCTGAAAGGCAATACACTCTTGCTATATGCACTAGTTGAAAAGCATGGAAAAGTGTTATATAACATGGTTCAAGAATTGGATAAGCCATCCTTCTTTATCCATGGTGGTGTTTCTGGGGAGGAAAGAAATGAAGTCAGAGCAATTGTTGAGAAAGAAGAGCGTGCAATCATTGTTGCATCGTATGGTACCTTTAGTACTGGTGTTAACATTCGTAGGCTTAATAACATCGTGTTCGCTAGCCCCTCAAAAAGTAAGATTCGGGTATTGCAATCAATTGGTAGAGGCTTGCGGAAAGACCCAGGTAATATGGGAACTAGACTTTATGACATCGTCGACAATCTTTCCAAAGGAAAGTGGGTTAACTATACCGCCAGGCATTACTCGGATAGAGTAAAGCTGTATAATGATGAACAGTTTCCATATAAAGTATACACGTATACATTAAAGGAGTAATTATGCCAGCAGGGTATTATGGCTTAGTAAAGCTAATGAATGGTGAAGAGATTCTAACGAGAGTGGTTGAAGATGATGGAGAGTATCTTTTGTTTGAAGATCCTGTCATTATGTACAGATCTATCTCACCAAATGGAATGACATGGATCCAATGTTCGCATTGGTTACTATTCAATAAGACAAATATAATCACAGTCCATAAGTCTAAGGTCATTGCTATTGCAGATGATCTACATGAAAATATTATCAGTAATTATGAAAGATTTTTGAAAGAAGGATATACAGAGATGGATGCACAGAATGAAGATATTGCGGAACAACGCAAGAGAACCAAACGAATGGTTGAAGCTCTAGGTGTTGGTGATGCCAACACTACTTATCACTGATGGCTAAGCCTAAGAAGGCGCACTATGTCGATAACAAGCAATTGTATGCTGTTATGGTCGAGTATAAGAAAGCTGTTAATGATTCAGAACAAAGTGGAGACATGAAGCCACAGATACCAAACTATGTTGGACGATGCCTCTTGCAGATTGCTAATAGGCTAGCAACAAAACCAAACTTTGCTAACTATACATTCAAGGATGATATGATTAGCGATGGTATTGAGAACTGTGTAAGTTATATTCATAACTTTGATCCAGAGAAGTCTAACAATCCTTTTGCATATTTCACACAAATTATATACTATGCTTTCTTGAGAAGGATACAAAAGGAAAAGAAGCAGCTATACATTAAGCATAAGTCATTAGAGCAATCTGTATTGTTTAACTCATTAGTTGAGGGTGATGATATGGGTATAGGTAACAATGTTGAAATTGGTAGTGACTACATGAATGACTTTGTGAAAAACTTTGAAGCTAAAGAAGTAAAGACAAAGGAAAAACGTAAACAAGCCAAAGGTGTTGAGAAATATTTTTAGATGAAAATTGCATTATTGACAGACCTTCACTTTGGTGCTCGCAATGATAATCAAAAGGTTGCAGCATTTCAAAAGAAGTTCTTTGACGAAGTATTCTTTCCTTACGTAGATGAGAATAACATACAAGAGATAGTTAACTTGGGTGATACGTTTGATAGACGAAAGTTTATATCCTATACATCACTCAAGACAGCTAAAGAGATGTTGTTCCAGCCATTGTATGATCGTAACATTAAGATGTATACTATTGTAGGTAATCATGATATAACTTACAAGAATACATTAGATGTTAATAGTATCAATCTATTGCTTGATGGCTATGATAACATAATTGAGTATAGTGAACCTACAGAGATCAATATTGATGGCCTTGATATACTATTGGTTCCATGGATCTGTAAAGACAATGAAGAGAAAACATGGGAGATGATTGAGAAGACTAAGGCGCAAGTTTGCTTTGGACATCTTGAGCTCACTGGGTTTCAAATGTATAGAGGTATGCCAAACTATGAAGGGTGTAATCCTAAAGCATTTGAGAAGTTTGATCAAGTCTACAGTGGTCACTTCCATCATAGAAGTACGACAGATAACATCACATACCTTGGTACACCATATGAGATGACATGGTCGTGTTATGATGATCTTAAAGGATTTCATGTCTATGATACTGATACAAGACTGTTGACTTTTGTACCAAATAGTAGTATACTATTTAATAAGATCTGGTATGATGACACTAATATGACATACGAGGATCTCAATGAGATTACACATAGTGGTTTGGAAGACTCTTACATTAAACTGATTATTAAAGAAAAGAATAATCCGGTGATGTTTGATACGTTGATCTCTTCGTTAGAAGATTACAATCCAATCCATCTACAAGTTGTGGATGATCATTTGAATCTTGACTTAGATGATGATGCTGATATCATCGATGAAGCTGAGGATACAATGACTATACTCGATGGGTATATTGAAGGGTTGGATCTAAAGCATAACAAGAAAGAGTTGAAGAATCTTATGCATGGACTATATAATGAAGCCTTGGCGGTTGAATGATTGAGTTTAAATGTGTGCGTTGGAAGAACTTTGTTTCTTATGGGGATACGCAGACTGAAGTAGTCTTTAATACTAATAAAGCTACACTAGTCATTGGGGATAATGGAGCTGGTAAGTCGACTATGATCGATGCTATTTGTTATGCATTGTATGGTAAGGCTTTCCGTAATGTTGCAACTACACAATTAGTTAACTCGGTCAATACAAACCACATGGAGGTAGAGTGTGAGTTCAGGATTGGTAAGCAGGAATACCGTGTTGCTCGGGGTCTTAAGCCGAGGTATTTTGAAGTGTGGCAAAATGGTAAGCTGCTTAATCAAGACGCTAATGCAAGAGATTATCAAGAAGTTCTCGAAAAGCAAATCCTCAAAGTAACATACAAGTCATTCAAACAGATAGTAGTTCTTGGTTCAAGTAACTTCGTTCCATTCATGCAGATGAATACTAAAGATAGGAAGGAAGTTATTGAAGACTTATTGGACATTGGTATCTTCTCCGTGATGTCTTCGATACTAAAGGACAAAGTATCCAGACACAGAGAAGAGGTCCAAAAAATTGAGTATGAGAAAAGCCTGGTTGAAACTCGTATCTCTCTACTCCATGAGAATATTGAGAGTCTAAGACAGGCACAGTCTGATGATATTGCAAGGAAGCAAAAGTCTATTGAGATGGCTAACAAAGACATCTCATTACTAAAGTTCACCGTTGAAGAAATTCGAGGTAGTATAAGCGAGTTTGAACAACGTAAAGCTGATGAAGATAAAGTTACTAAGGAAAAGAAAGAAGGAGAAAAGATTCTTGACAGACTTATCAATAAACAAGATCGTCATAGGCACACCATTGACTTCTTTCATAACAAAGATGAATGTCCAACTTGTCAGCAACAGATTGATTCAGAGTTCAAGGATGGACGAATTGCAGAGGAAGAAGAAGCATTTCTTGAACTCAGCAACGGAATGGATGAACTCAGAAAAGTTATAACAGATAAGGAACAACGGCTTGGAGAGATCAATAAGATACAGTTGGAGATCAATGCATTGCAGCATCAGGTTATTGACAAGCAATCTTTGATTAACAGTAAGACAATGTTGATAAATGAATTACAAGAACAAGTTACACAAGTTGCTGATAATGATAATCTAATTAAAACTAAAGAAGCTGAGATAACAGAAGAGGATGTTAGTCTACAGAACTTGCATACAGAGTCTTCTGATGCAATACTGAAGAAGAATGTAATGGATGTTGGTACAAAGCTGTTAAGAGATACTGGAATCAAAAGTCGTATCATAAAGCAGTATGTACCAATTATAAATAAGCTCATCAATAAATATCTTGCAGCCATGGATTTCTTTGTACAGTTTGAACTGGATGAGAACTTCAATGAGACTATCAAGTCACGATACCGTGATGAGTTTAGTTATGCTTCCTTCAGTGAAGGAGAAAAGATGCGTATTGATTTATCTCTTCTATTTGCTTGGCGGGCTATTGCTAAGCTAAAAAATAGTGCAAATACTAATCTATTGATAATGGATGAGGTGTTTGATAGTAGTTTGGATACAACAGGTACAGATGAGTTCATGAAGATAATTATGGAAATTGTATCTGATACCAATGTATTCATCATTAGTCATAAAACAGATCAACTAGTTGATAAATTTACAAACGTGATAAGATTTGAGAAACATAAAAATTTTAGTAGGATGGTAGCATAATGGCAGCTGGTAAAGACCCTGGAAAAGCACATTTTTGGTTGAGTATGATTAAGAGTGGAGTGAGAATAGTTGGATGTTTAATATTATGTAATGGTATGTTTTTGTTTGCAGGAGGATTCTTATTGCTTGCAGAAGTTATAGGTATAGCTGAGGAACTAGTAGATTGATAACAGGAATTACAGCCTCATCATTTGACTTGTTACATGCAGGTCATATCTTAATGTTAAGAGAAGCAAAGACACAGTGTGATCATTTGATATGTGCATTACAGATTGACCCAACTATTGACAGACCAAGTAAGAATAAACCAGTACAAACGTACATGGAAAGATTCATACAACTAGATGCAGTAAAGTATGTTGATGAGATTATACCATATCAAACTGAGGAAGAGCTTCTAGCTCTTTTTCGTCATCTACCTGTTAATATTAGAATCATTGGAGAGGATTACAAAGACAAAGAGTTCACAGGAAAAGATGATGTGCCAGTCTACTATAATAAAAGACAGCATCAGTTTAGTACTTCAGGATTAAGAAACAGAGTGGTGGCAAATACGCATGGCTGAACTTAAATTTAATACTGAGAAATCAGATAAAGGTGTACCATTTTGGTATGCCTATAAGCCTATGATCCATGATAAAGATGGGACAATGGACTTAGATATAAAACATGACTTTCTACATGACACTGAATTGGAAAAGTTTAACTTTAATGAACCACAGGTTGATGCACCTAACTTAGCTGCATCAATGGTTAAGCTGATGAGAAAGCTAGGTGGCTATGGTCTTGCTGCTAACCAAGTAGGCTTACCGTTGAGGATGTTTGTAATTGAAGGAGAGCCAGCATATGCTATATTTAATCCAAGGATAACATACTTTGGTGATGAACGGATACTACTAGAAGAAGGGTGTCTATCGTATCCAGGTATGAGTTTAAAAATTACTAGACCTAGATTCATGAGAGCTAGGTTTCAAGATCCATATGGTGACTTTGTTACCAAGCAGTTTGATGGAATCTCATCGAGAGTATTTCAGCATGAATATGATCACACAGAAGGTGTTGACTTTACACAAAAAGTAAGTAAAATGAAGTTGCAAATGGCTAAGAAGAAATGGACAAAGAAATATGGCAGAACGAAGCTCAGCTTACCAAGTAGCCTATAGCGAAATCTTTCACTCTATTCAAGGTGAAGGAAAGTATACTGGTGTTCCTACTGCATGGTTTAGATTCTTTCTATGTAATCTACAATGCGATGGGTTCATGCAGAAAGATCCAACTAATCCAGATACATATGAACTACCATACTTAAATATTGATCCACAAGAGTTTGAGAGTTTAGAAGACTTGCCTGTCTTTAATAAAGGCTGTGATAGTTCTTACTCTTGGAGTAAAAAGTATAAACATCTACAACGTAAAGGTAGCCCAGATGAAATTGTACAACGTCTTACTGAGATGATGATATCGCCGAGTAATCCAAGAGGAAGATTTCAACATCCTAATGGTGTCTGGCAACATATGTGCTTTACTGGAGGCGAGCCTCTCATGAAGCATGCACAGAAAGCTGTACCAGATCTCCTTAGAGCATTTAAGGACGATGAATATAACATGCCTGAGAGTGTTACATTTGAGACTAATGGTACACAAGAGTTGACTCCTGCTTTTACAAACTTCTTTACCAACAGAGGTTTGTTTGATCAAGAGTTATTCTTCTCAATAAGCCCTAAGCTAGAAACTGTATCTGGTGAAAAGAAAGCTAAAGCTATCAAGCCTGACGTTATTAAGAGTTATAGAATGCTATCTAAGCATGGTCAGATAAAGTTTGTACTTGGGGCTGAGGAACGACAATGGGAGGAGATGGAAGATGTTCTATCTGATCTTAGGAGTGTTGGTGTTGATTATCCTGTCTGGATTATGCCTGTTGGGGCGCTTGCTGAGCAGCAAGAAGAAACTGCTGGTGAAGTGGCTCAAAAGGCATTCAAGAGAGGGTATAACGTAAGTGCTAGAGTGCACTGTTACTTGTGGGGGAATTTGATAGGTGTTTGAGACAGTATCTGCTACAAAAGTATTGCATACAGAAATTGGCAAGGATCTTAACAATCGAAAGATTAGTGAGCTTTGTATGCAATGGCAACATAAAAAGATTGATGAGAGTCCTAATGCTACGGGATATGAGGACTCAAGGATACCAGATGATCCCGAGATAACCAAGTTGACAGATAAAGTAATGAGTGTTGTTCATTCCAATATTGATGATAGATATTATCTAGCTGAGATTTGGGCACACATTCTAGTAGAGAATCAATCTACTATGATTCATAGTCATCGTAACGAAAGAGACACTAAGAATTTATTCTTGTCTTGGGTATACTATCCACTGTTGCCCTCTCCGAAGTTTGGTGGTAAACTAAGATTCCAAATGGTAAGTCATATGCAGATGAACAATCATGAGATTACTCCACAGGTTGGTTATCTAGTTATATTTCCATCATGGTTGAATCACTATACAACTCCAAACACGTCTGAGGATGTTCGTATATCAATTAGTGGTAATCTAAAAATACAAGAAGAAGATTATCAAAAAGTTTGGCGTGATAGAACTTCTGGAATACATGACTTTTATAGTTAGGGACAACAATGGCAAAATATGTTAGTACAAAGACTTACAATCATCTAGGACCTGTTGCATATAGGCAATGGAGAGCTGATTCTCACTGCAATCTTATCCATGGATATGCATTATCATTCCACTTTGAGTTTGAGTGTGATACATTAGATGCACGTAATTGGTGTATGGACTTTGGTGGTCTGAGACCATTGAAAGAAAACCTAGAAGATTGGTTTGACCATACATTACTTGTTGCAGAAGATGATCCAGACCGAGAACATCTATTGAAGCTTGGTGAGCTTGGTCTAGCTAAGATTACAGAAGTAGCTAAGACTGGATGTGAAGGTATCTCTGATTTCTTGTATGAATATATCAATACAATTATGTTACCAGAGTATGGTGAAGGTGATCGTGTTTGGTGTAGTAAAGTAGAAGTAAGAGAAACAGCTAGTAATATGGCTATGAGGATTGGTCATAGATCAGATGGAGAGTTTGATGAATAGTTTCATCATTGCTCTGGAGGCTAAGTATAAAGCTGAAATGGCTGCTGCAAAAGCTAACATTGAAGTGTATCTAACAAATCCTACAGGTATAGGTGAGCATCCGGATCTGGTTGAGGCAATAGATACACAGGTAGCTATACTTGCTGAATCTGAAGATAAATTGAATGCGTTAAACCATTTGAAATGATAAATTATACATACAAACAATTCAGTAGTGATGTTGAGCAGCTGAGTCAGCGTATAGCTTGCATGGATGAGGTATCGTCACCTCATCTTAGATGGCAACCAAATACAGTCGTATCTATTGCTAGAGGTGGTTTAGTTCCTGGAGTATATTTGTCACATAGTCTTAACATAAGGAATGTTCCTATTGTATGGCAGACTAGAGATGGATGTACTAAAGAACCTGTACCTGAAAAGCTCTTGACAAGAGGATGTCAGCTATTGATTGTTGATGATATAAATGATTCCGGTGAAACTTTTCACCAGATAATGGATGATATAAGAAGGAGATACGAACACGGAGAAGCTGAGTTAAAACAAAACATAAAGACTGCGACACTATGGTCGAGGTCAGTATCAAACTTTCACGTTGACTTTACAATAAGGAAGGTAGATAATGACGAATGGATACAATTCCCTTGGGAAAAAGGATAACGAATGTCACACCCAGATTATAAATCAGACCCAGCTCTGGGTCTAAAAGTAAAAGAACATCTAGAAAGCATTGGTCTTGAGACACCTATGACTAATCTAGTTAATGTTGATATGAATAATAAGATTGAAACTATTGAGGGTTATATGCGTCAGGTATTATTGACTCTTGGTCTTGATCTTACAGATGATTCTTTGATGGATACACCTAGTCGTGTAGCTAAAATGTATGTAAGAGAAATCTTTTGGGGCCTGGATTACAAACAGTTTCCTAAGTGTACTACGATTACAAATAAGTTTGGTACTAAGAATTCACCAGGATCGTTTGTAATTGAACGTAATGTTAATGTACAGTCTAACTGTGAGCATCACCTTGTTGTGATTGATGGTAAGGCTTGCGTAGCATATATTCCAAGAGATAAAGTTCTTGGACTATCTAAATTGAATCGTATTGTTGAGTTCTTTGCAAAGAGGCCTCAGGTACAAGAACGATTAACTGAGCAGATTGCATCAACTATATCTTTTATTACTGGTACGCCAGATGTTGCAGTCTATCTTGATGCAGTACACTATTGTGTTAAGAGTAGAGGAATACAAGATCAAGGATCTAGTACTTCTACCTTGGCTGTCCATGGTGTGTTTGCTGAATATGAATCTGACATTCGAAGAGAGTTTCTAAACTTAGTACGAATGTGATAACAACTACCGAGAAGCGGATAATAAAATGAATGTGTATTTTACTAAATGGTCTTGTAATGGCGCCTCTGCATACAAGATTGGTATCTCTAAATGGGGTAAAGAAAAACTAATAGAAGAACGATTTGGTGATAGATTTGGTACCAAATCTCAATATGACATGTTTGAAAAAGAAGTACTTGCATGCGTTGAGTTCTCTAGTGAGACATACTCTCTAGCTCGTGCAGCAGCTCTTGGAATGGAACATGCCTTTCACAGTCTCTGTCCTAAAGATTTCAGATTAGAAGAACACTTTGATCTTGAAGATGGCATCCTAGATGGTATGGGTGGCATTAGTGAGTTCTTTCTTCTACCTAATGATGTGTCTGAAGAGTTAGTTCTTCGGACTTTTTCATCTGCCTATGAAAACAAATGGAAGTTAGAAAACAAACTGAAATCATATAGAGGTAGTGCAACAACGGAGATGACTATATGAGCCACACTGCTTTAATTAATAAAGGTTGGCCTGGCTTGTTACGACAGGAACTGACAACCTATGAAATGTATTCTGGTACAGTATCTAAGAAGACTGTTACTAGAGTATTTGATCACACCGGTAGATATTATGATAGTAACAACGAGTTCTCTTTTCACCAAGAAGGTACTACTTGGGCCAGTTCATTACAGAATACAATGTTGCTGGATCCAGTATCAAGAGAACATCTTGTAGACTCTGATTTTACTGGTACTGCAATTGAATCCAAAATTTATGATGGGGATGGGAGTGAAGAGAATGAGTACGAAGAAGAGCAGCAGTAAATACGATGCTGATACAAATGAGTTCAAGACATATACTGTAACAGATGTTGAAACATTTGGTGACATTGAAGTAACAACTAGTATTGAGACACCAGGTCAGACCACGGTAGTTAATCCTACATGGACTCCTGAGTATGAACAATCTAAACCATATCCACCTAATGGTCCAGAGATGATAGTATCACCAACAGTCAGTGGTACTATTGATGCTATATCTGATGCATACAATATTGCTGGTGCAGATAATATAACATTTACAGCTGGTGATAATATAACATTTGGTGATGATATGAGGGTTCATTATACTCCTGCATCAGAAGAAAACTTGACAAAGACTGAGAAGTTTAGAATGTATCCAAGTAAGTGGATCTTTGTTACATTCCAAAGAGAAGGTATACATTGTTGGCCTGGAGCCAAGGATCTACCTGGGGTTGAGTTCTTAGCTAATCCTCATAGGCATTTGTTTAAGTTTAGGGTCGAGGTTCAAGTCTTTCATGATGATCGTGAGATAGAATTTATCCTGTTCAAAAGAGAACTTGAAAAACTCTATGGTGATGGTATTCTTGAATTAGATTACAAAAGTTGTGAGATGATTGCTGATGAGTTGGCTAAATACATCAAAGATCATTATCCAGGCCGCTTCATGAAGATTGAAGTATCTGAAGATGGTGAGAATGGTGCAGTTGGTTATTATGAAGGTTTGATTAAAATATGATTGATTTCTGTCACATTACTCCTACAGCCTTTATAGATGATATTTTCTCTAAAGAAGAGCAGAGAATACATCTGGTATTGGCTCATCTTATTGAAGAAGACTCTGAGTATCGCAATAAGTATCTTAGGTTAGCAGAAGCAGACCATGAGATCATTATGGATAACAGTGCGTTTGAAATGTACAAACGTGAGCAGCCTATGTATCCTACAGAGAAGCTGATACAGATGGCTATAGCATGTCAAGCAAGTTATGTTGTCATGTCTGACTATCCTGGTGAGGATTGGTTAAAGACTGTTCATGCTGCTGAGAAAATGATACCTCAGCTGAAAGAAGCTAAGTTAGGTACATTCTATTGTCCACAGTCTCTACCAGGAGATGTGGATGGATTGGTTGATTCATTTAAGTGGGGTCTGAGTAATCCAGATATTGACTATATTGCATTCTCTATACTCAATATACCTTTGGCATATGGATGTGAATCTAACAATCCAATACAAAAATATCTATCACGACTACACTTCATGAATAGACTTGAGGATGAAGGTCTATTGCCAGGTCTTCTTGGTAAGAAAGTACACTTTCTTGGTATGACTGAAGGTCCTAATGAGATTAGTCTTATGAGAGGATTTACTGACTTTATTGATACATGGGATAGCTCAGCAGCTGTGTGGGCTGGATTGAATGGTATAAAGTTTGACAATAGTCCTACTGGATTATCTCAAGGAAAGTTTGAAAAAGAGGTTGACTTTGACTATAAAGTAGGGGATAATATAAGTCTGGCTAAAGAAAATATCAACTATATTGAGGAGCTATGCTATGCAGCCTGATCTATTTGGTGGTCTTGAAACTATCATCCATCCAGGTACAAAGCGTAAGCCACGACTCAAACATCATGAAGATGCATTCTTGCAAGAAGCTCTAGAATATATTGTAGGAACCTATAAAGGTCATTACGTTGGTAATGGAGAACTGCAGACTACTGATGTGTGGGAAACTCTTGGCAATGCTGATAGTACTTGTCGTGATACTGCTATAAAGTATCTTATGAGGTATGGTAAGAAAGGTGGTAACAATACAACTGATCTATTGAAAGCCATACATTACATTTGTTTATTACATAATTTTACAGAAAAAAAGAGGACGCAGTCTCATGTTACATCTGTGTAGTGAAGAATCAGAATCTAGTCTTAGTGAGTTCACTAATGACCAGGTACAACCAAACGCTGTAGACTTACGTTTGGATAAGATATTTAAGTTAGGTAGCAGAGACTTTGTTATTGACGAAGAAAATAAAGAACACAGAGGCAGTGATCAGCTGGCTCCAGATCAAGATGGTTGGTTTAAGTTAGATGTGGGAACCTATGAGATCATTATGGAAGGTGTCATTAGTATTGGACCAAATGAAGCAGGCTTTGTTATCACTAGGTCTACACTTAACAGGAACGGTTTGTTTATTACTAGCGGGCTGTATGATTCTGGTTACAGTGGGGTTATGGCTGGCGCTTTGCATGTTAATGGTGGTCCTGCTTACATTAAAAGAGGTACCAGGGTTGGTCAGTTCTTACTATTCAAAGCAGAGTCTCTAAACCAATACGCTGGAAGTTATGGCAGCGGTTCTCTCCATGACGTTCAATATGAAGGTGCAGTTAATTAATGGAGATAAAAATTGAAATAGAAGACCTACGTAAGAGAAAGCTGTTTGTGGCTACTCCTATGTATGGAGGTATGTGTGCAGGAATGTATACGAGGTCTACGAATGATCTTAGTGCACTCTGTATGCATTATGGTATTGAATTAAAGTATTACTACTTGTTTAACGAATCATTGATCACTAGAGCAAGAAACTATTGTTGTGATGAGTTCATGCGTTCAGATTGTACTCATATGCTTTTTATTGATGCAGATATTGGTTTTGAAGCAAACGATGTTATTTCTATGATGGCTCTACAAGATCCAGAAGACGAAAGGACAGATGAGTATGACATTCTTTGCTCGCCTTATCCCAAGAAATGTATTGCGTGGGAGAAGATCAAGTCGGCCGTGGATCAGGGACATGCTGATGAAGACCCTAACGTACTTGATAATTTTGTCGGCGATTATGTATTTAATCCTGTTCCTGGTACTACCGAGATTAGCTTAGATGAGCCAGCTGAGGTGCTAGAAGGTGGTACTGGCTTCATGATGTTTACTAAGAGAGCATTGCAAACATACAAGGATGCTTATTGGGATGATAGTGAACTATCTCCTGGAGGGTTTAGATATAAACCAGATCACGTTCGTACAGAACATTTTGATGGTACGAGAGAAATCATGATGTACTTCCAAGCTCTTATTGATCCAGAGTCAAGACGTTATCTATCTGAAGACTATATGTTCTGTCAATGGGCTATCAAAGCTGGACTGAAGATATGGTTATGTCCTTGGGTTAAACTGAGTCATGTTGGTAGCTTTGTTTATGGAGGTAGCTTACAAGCTCTTGCATCTATTGGAGCATCTGCTACTGCTGATAAGAGTCAGATTGGCAATAAGATGAAGTCACCAGTTGCAGAGTTAGAAAAGAAACAAAAGAAAGCTAAGGAGGCAAATGAGAGAGTTAAGTGATGCGTGATTGGAAAAAAGGAAAAGAACCAGACAGATATAATAATGATGTAGATTGGGATATACTAAAAGCTCTCAAAGCTCTTGGTCTAAGATTGATCAAGGACAATAGTATTGAGAGAGGACCTTTGAAGACTATTTCCAATGAGAGAATACTTGCAGACAAAATGTTTGCATTCAATCAAACTACATCACATCAAGAGAACCTAGTACACTCATTAGGTAGGTTCTTACCATCTGAATCAGACCAATATCCAACTGACACATTACAACATCTAGGAAAACATATGGATAATCCTCAAACAAGAAACTTATTGAGGATTAATGGTTGGTTGATACAGCCAACAACTGCTGAGGAGTTAGTTACAGATCAAGATGAACCCGTACAAATCAAATACTTGATTGGTAAACAAGGATTCAGACATGATGGATCTTGTATTGATATCACAGCAGAAGAAGGTGGCGCAATCTATATTGGTGACAGTCATACAATGGCTGTTGGCATGCCATTAGAAGAGTCATGGACTTACAAAGCTCATTACAATTGTGAGTTGACTAAAGACATGAGATATGTTAATATGGGTATGCCAGGATATGGTATTGACTCATACTATAGAATACTAAAGAGATGGATTAAACAAGTCAATCCAGATCTTGTTGTTATGTCTTATCCTTGGCATAGTACAAGAACAGAACAATGGGACTTGAAAAAGAACTGTTGGCAGATACAATCGATTAACAAACTGGGACGTAAACGATTGGAAGGATCCGACGAGGCTACTGTAGAATACTTTCATACTGCTGCAGCATACATGAGATGGTATAAAGGATTAGATGCTATCAAATGGCTATGTCATGAAGTAGGTGCTAAGTTTTATGCAGTAGAAGAAGACCACAATGATGTGGACGATGATTTGCAAAGTATATCTAATAAGTTTGTACACCAGATACATCCAGATGACTTTGCAAGAGACCTAGTGCACTATGGAAGAAAGACGCATGATAACAATGCTGAAGCTCTTACAGAGGCACTTAATTACATTATGAAAACTTGAGGTTGATATGAAATTTAGTAATGAGACTGTGAATATATTGAAGAACTTTTCTATGATTAATCCTTCGATAGCTTTTAAGAAAGGTAATGCACTAGCAACAATGTCTCCTCAGAAGAGCATTATGGCTAGAGCTATGTTGGATGATGAGTTCCCGTCAGATGGAGCAATCTATGACCTCTCAAGATTCTTAGGTGTTGTTTCTCTCTTTGAAACTCCTACTTATGTGTTTAAAGAAAATCAATTGGAGATATCTGGTAATGGTAAAAGTGTTAACTATACCTTTGCTGATCCCTCTATGATTGTTACTCCTACTAAAGAGTCTATTGACATTCCAGAGCCTGACTTAGATATTGAGATAGTATGGGAGCAAATGAATGCAGTACTAAGAGCTGCTAATATTATGCAACTACCAGAAATATCTATCACTGGTGATGAAGAAATTACTCTTGAGGCTATAAATAGTAGTGACCCTACTTCAGATAAGTATACACAGTCTTTAGGACCCAATGATACAAACCATAAGTTCAAGTTTATCTTTAAGACAGAGAACATGAAGCTGATGGGTTATGACTATCATTGTAAGATTACATCGGCTGGTATATCACAATTTACATCGCGCAATGAAGCAGGTCCTGAAATAACCTATTGGATTGCAGTTGAACAAAATTCAGAATTCATATGATGGGTGGGCTCATGTCCATCAAACTCAAGGCTACAAGAAATTTTATTGTGTAGCTATTCACCATTTTGAAGGTGATGTTGAAGAACTAATATCTTTTCAACATATGAGTGATGCCGTTGACTATAGTCGTAAATGGAACGATGGTATCATAGGTGAGAAACAAGGATGATGTTATGCGTGATGATTATTTGTGGGTTGAGAAGTATCGTCCTAAGACGATAGACGATTGTATACTACCTGAACAAATTAAAGAGACCTTTCAGACATTTGTAAACCAAAAGAATGTACCTAACCTTATATTGAGTGGTGGTCCTGGTGTTGGTAAGACTTCTGTTGCTAAGGCTATGTTGGAACAGCTAGACTCTGACTACATTGTAGTGAATGGTAGTATGTCTGGTAATATTGATACACTACGTAATGAGATCAAGACATTTGCCTCTTCTGTTAGTTTCTCTGGTGGAAGAAAGTATGTTATACTTGATGAGGCTGACTATCTAAACGCTCAGTCTACTCAACCAGCTCTAAGAAACTTTATGGAAGAGTTCAGTAAGAACTGTGGATTCATACTGACTTGTAACTTTGTAAATAGGATTATTGAACCTCTACACTCTCGATGTAGTGTAATACATTTCAAGATTCCTAACAAAGAAAAGCCTAAGATGGCTCAGCAGTTCTATAAGAGAACGATGGGTATCTTAGAAGAGAATGGTGTAAGCTCTGACCAGAAAGTTGTAGCACAGTTGTTACAAATGCACTTTCCTGATTGGAGAAGAGTGCTTAATGAGTTGCAGAGGTATAGTGTATCTGGAACTATTGATAGTGGTATACTTGTATCATTATCTGATGATAATTTGAAATCTTTGATACAATATATCAAGGATAAAAACTTCACAGAGATGCGTAAGTGGGTCGGACTAAATAGCGACAACGATTCAACATCTATATTCAGATTGATATACGACAACAGCTCTACATATTTGAAGCCTAATAGTATACCACAATTGGTATTGATATTGGCTGACTATCAACATAAAGCTGCATTTGTAGCTGACCAAGAAATAAACCTAGTAGCGTGTTTAACTGAGATGATGGCAGAGTTAGAATGGAAATAACGTATGCATGTAATATCTGCAACAAAGAGTTAGCTGAAGATAAACTTGCAGTAGTATTGAAAGGTGAGGACTATGAGTATGCAGTGTGTGATGGCTGTCTTATACAATTTGGAGATAACATAGATGAACGAGAAGTTGAGGGAGAACCTTTGGAACGCAGTAGCGAAGTGGAAGAATGGGGACCGCTCGAAAAAGTGGGCTGGAGACACTGGGCTAACAAGAAAAAATGAATACAATGGAAACACATCACAAGCTATAGATGTTGATCCAATTATTGATGGACCTTATGATTCAACCTGGACATACAACTATGGATGTAAATTTCCACAGAATATACTGAATAACAATTTTCAACATCGTAACACTACTATCGATTGGTGTCCATCAGATACTGAAGATAGATTCAATAAGATGTTAAAGGATCCAATAAAAGGTCCGCAAGTTGAACATTGGAAAGATGTTGAGATAAAATATAGTTTTAACAATAATGGGTTTAGAAAGCAAGATAATGGACAGATGGAGGATTACCACTCCGAAGAGGGTGGCGTGCTGTACCTTGGTTGTAGCATTACTTTTGGTATTGGCGTTAATTTAGAACAAACGTGGTCATGGATTTTACATCAAAGAAAGTGGCCTGAAAAAAGATATATGAACTTTGGTAATCCTGGTTGTGGTATTGAAACATACTATAGAATGCTCAAAGCATATATTGGTATTGTTAAACCAGAATTGGTTGTAGTTACATATCCATGGTCTAGTTCAAGAGCAGAGATGTTTGATCCAAAGATAGGAGATTGGAATGATCTATTCATGAGTGTTCCAAAAGGATATTTGCTTATGATGATTAGAAACCAGAACAAAGATATGACAATGGAAGAGATGGATTGGTTTACAAGAATGTCACTATTCTCTAAGGAGCCATCTATACTTCGTTATATGAAACACAAAGAAGCTATATCATGGATGTGTCACGAACAAGGTGCTAAGTTGGTTTGGCAGACACATAATGAAATGGCAACTGCAATTACTAAGACAAGAGTAAAAGTTAACTCTGCTCACTTTTGTGATTTTGCTAGAGATGGTATGCACCAAGGTCCAGCTAGTCACGATGCATTATCATATGAAATGGAGGATAAAATAGACGCATGTATGTCCAACACGAAATGATAAGATTGAACTTTGCAACAAAGCATGAAATGTTGCAAGTTGGCCAAAAACTAGTAGATAATCAGGTTGTTGTTATAAAGAACCAAAAAGATTTGCAGCCAGAAGATTTACAAAGACTTTGTCATACAATAGGTGACTTAGAAGGATATACAGCAAAGCTAGAGTTGTATGATGATCCAAATAGTCCAGAAGCAAAAGAAGATTGGGCCAATAGGATTGAATCAGAATCACGAAGACAAAGATATAGAGACTATAGTGCTGCACCAGGAGTGATGAGAGTCACAGGTCATCTGACACCAGAAGGTAGACAGACAGGGTTCTTTGGACATGATAGAGAGTTAGATTGGCACTGTAACAAGGCGTCTAACCACCAGAGACACTCATATGTCACGCTCTACTCTGTTTATGGTAGCAAAGGTAGTAAGACTAGTTGGTTAAACATGGCAGACGCATATGATGATCTGCCTAAAGCAAAGAAAGAATATTATGAGAAATTGGAAGTTATTTGCGGTCATAAGAGGGGCAATTATAGTGACGATGCTAGTTTCGTTGATCATATAAACCATGATGTGACATGGCCACTAGTACAAGAAAAGTATGGAAGAAAAGGTTTGTTCTTTCCATTCCATCAAGTATTTGAGTTTCAACTTGGTTATGATTCAATAACAGGAGTTGACTTTGAGTCAGAAAAAGAGTATCTTAAAGAACACATACTTAAAGACAAGTATATGTATCATCATTATTGGGATGATGGCGACCTCGTGTTGTCAGATCAAGATATCACATTGCACAAGAGATGGACATATGATAGAATGTCGGATAGACTCATGTGGAGACTTGCGCACGGAGTAGATAATGTATGACGTATCTTGTACTAGAAAGCTGCATAAAATGTAAACATACGGATTGTGTAGAAGTTTGTCCAGTTGATTGTTTTTATGAAGGTGAGAATATGCTGGTCATCAATCCTGATGAATGTATTGATTGTGGTGTTTGTGAACCAGAATGTCCGGTGGATGCCATAGTGCCAGATAGTAATCTTGAAGGAACAGAGTTAGAATATTGGATGAACATCAATACAAAATACAGTGAAATATGGCCACAGATTACAGAACAGAAAGATGCTCCAGCTGACCATGCAGAATGGGATGGAAAACCAAACAAACGAGAACTACTCTCGGAGGAACCAGGATAATGTCTAATCCATTTGATTATGTTAATGATATAAACCACAAGAAAAAGAATATTATGCGTGGTACTGATAATGATGAACTTGCTGAGGCTGGATACATACCATACTTTGCCAATAAAGCTCTATCATATTTTCCTGACACCTTATTTGCTGCTAATCAAATGAATATGTATGGTGAGGCAGATAAACTTCTCCAATATGAATTTCTTCTAAATACTGTTAGATCCAAGAAGCGGTTTGCTAAATGGGTAAAGAATGATCAGCGAGAAGACTTAGAGATGGTGAAGTTATATTATGGTTATAGCAACAAGAAAGCTGAACAAGCTCTCAAAGTACTCTCCTCTGATCAACTTTCAAACATCAGAAACAAGATAATAAGAGGAACAACAGATGAGCGTAGGATCAGTTGATTCTATGGTCGAGGTGGCTCTCACCCAGGACGAAGACTTTTTAAAAGTAAAAGAGACCTTAACAAGGATCGGTGTAGCATCTCGTAAGAATAGAGCACTTTATCAAAGTTGCCATATTCTCCATAAACAGCAAAAGTACTATATTGTACACTTTAAAGAACTATTTGCATTGGATGGTAAACCAACAAACTTTACAGATGAAGATGTAGCAAGACGTAACACGATTGCAAATCTTTTGAGTGAGTGGGGCCTTGTTGAACTACGCAACCCAGATCAAACTGCGGAACCGGTAGCTCCATTGAACCAAACAAAAATAATTCCATTTAAGGATAAGGATCAATGGGAGTTAGTACCTAAATATAACATAGGGAAAAAGCGTTGACTTTGTAGCGCAAAAGCCCTATATTATAGATGCGATGCCATATTGGGTCGCATAACATAGAACTTGCTTGAAAGGAGTTCACCTATGGTAAATAGACAACTATTTTCTTTTGATCTTAATGATCCATTTTTTAAACACAGTGTAGGATTTGATAGGTTATTTAATCAACTAGATGTGATTAATAATAACCATCATTTAGAATCCACATATCCTCCATACAACATCATCAAGACTGGTGATGAAACATTTTCAATTGAACTTGCAGTTGCAGGTTTTACTAAAGAGGAGATTGACGTTGAAGTTAAGCAAAATGTCATCACTGTACGAGGTGAAAAGAAAGAAACAGAAGAGAAGGAAACCTTTGTTCATAAAGGGATTGGAACCAGAAAGTTCCAAAGAGCATTCACGTTGGCAGACTATGTTGAAGTCGTTGAAGGTGATATCGTAAACGGAATCCTTGTCCTCATGTTTGAAAGAAAAGTACCAGAAGCTATGAAACCAAGAAAGATTGAATTAGGATTGAAAGAGAGTCCTAAAGATAAGCTAGCAGAATTTCTGACTGAATAGCTTTATAAATAGGGGCAGATAAACTTCTGCCCCTAACATAAGGAAAAAACAATGGTAGATATGGTTAAACTAAGAGCAACATTGGAAGAAGATGAAGGCAGAATTGATGCTGTCTATTTGGATCATCTTGGTCTTCCTACGTTTGGTATAGGACATTTAGTAACTGAGAGTGATCCTGAGCACAAATTTCAAGTTGGAACAGCTGTAACTCCTGAAAGAGTGTTTGAAGTTTTTGAAGAAGACTTGAAAGTTATTATCAGAGAAGCTGAAGGTATCTTTCCAGGATATTTTGAGTTACCAGAAGAAGTACAACAGATTCTAGCTAACATGATGTTCAATATGGGTGCTACAAGACTCAGTAAATTTGTAAAATTGAGATCAGCTGTTGCTATGCACGACTGGGAAGAGGCTGCTGTTCAAATGAAAGACTCTAAGTGGTATAAACAAGTAACCAATCGAGCTGATCGTTTGATTGAAAGGATGGAAGCTGTTGGCTGATATAAGCATTGATGCTGTCCAGCCAATAGGAGCAATTGTTGATAGGATGAGTACTGGATACTCTCACTCTGAACAAGTAGAAGATGGTACAGAACACATCTATACCAAAGTAATTGAAACTGAGACTGGAAAAGTAATAGGTGAAAAAGACACGGTAGTTCAAATCTATGACAGGTTTGGAAACGTGAATATACCAACAATAGTTGGTGGACAATTTGATTCGCAGGCATAGCTGACAGGCAAAAAATGACTAGGTAAAACCACTGTCTACATACTAAATATTTATATCCATTAACGAGATATAGATAGGAAAGTAGATGTCAATAGGCAAATGGTTCTTGTCGTTGTGTAACTCAATAGCAATTGCTAGAGAAGCAGAAGCACGGCGAAGAATGAAAATGTATTGGAGCGAGGACTATGATAAGAAGATTACTCAGTAAACTATTTCCCGAGCATGGCGATCTAGCCAAGCATCGAAAATACACAACAAGGTATCAAGATTTGTGTATGTAAAGCAGGGGGCGAAAGCCCCCTTTTTTGATATGGGCTGATAAATATAAGTGTTGACTTTTATCAGTAAATGAGAGATACTACTAAGATGAAATTCTATACTGGCGCTTGGCTTTATAAGTCTAAAATACTCGTTGTGGGCTATGACAATGGACAAAGGTTCGTTGACACCATACGGTACAAACCATATATGTTCGTTGAATCTAAGACAGGTAACACTGGATGGAAGACCATCAAAGGTAAGCCTGTTGAGAGAATGGACTTTCCTAATATACATGAGAAGAGAGAGTTCTATAAGAGCTACAACAAGGTCTCTGGGTTCAACTTATATGGACTGACAAATGATCTGTACACCTATCTCAATGATGCTTGGGAAGGTGAACAGGTAGACTATGATGTTAGTCTAATCAAGGCTCTTAACATTGATATTGAGGTTGCAGCTGATGAAGGGTTTCCTTCTATTGAGGAGGCAACTAAACCTGTTACAGCTGTCACTATGAAGATGATCAATGACAATAAGATATATGTGCTTGGTTGTGGTGAGTATGAAAACAATAACAAGAATGTCACATATGTAAAGTGTGAGACCGAAGCTCATCTACTGAGAAAGTTTATAGACATTTGGAAGGCTTTGGATCCTGATGTTGTGACTGGATGGAATGTAGAGATGTTTGACGTTCCATATATGGTTAACAGGATTTCAAACATACTTGGGTTTGATGATGCACAAGAGATGAGTCCTTTTGGTATCATAAACGATAGAAGATTTGTTGTAAGTAGAACTGATGGTACAGAAGCTGTAAGACCTGACATTATTGGTGTTACTATTCTCGACTACTTGGTTATGTATCGTAAGTTTACATATGTGCAACAAGAGTCATATAGATTAGATAACATTGCTTCTGTTGAGCTTGGTGAGAAGAAACTAGACTATAGTGAGTATGATGGCTTGCTTGGTTTGTATAAGAATAACTATCAGAAGTTTATTGACTATAATATTAAAGACGTTGAGCTTGTTGATAAGCTAGAGAGTAAACTTGGTTTGCTTGAGTTAGTATATGCTATCGCATACGATGGTAAAGTTAACTATGTTGATGCATACACATCTGTTCGTATGTGGGACATCATTATACACAACTATCTCTGGCGTAAGCAGATTGTCATTCCTCAACTAGATGTTAGAGATAAAGAACGAAGAGTTGACGGCGCTTATGTTAAAGATCCACAGACTGGTATGCATAAGTGGATTGTTTCATTTGACTTGAATAGTTTGTATCCTCATCTGATTATGCAGTATAACATTGGTCCTGATACTTTCCATGAGACTAAACTACCTGTCTCTGTACAAGAGATTATTGACGGTCATTTGGATAATCACAGACACTATCTTGAAGAACATAATCTATCTTGTACTGGTTCTGGTGCAATGTATTCAAGAGATAAAAGAAGTTTCCTAGCTACACTAATGGATAAGATGTATTCTGACCGAGTTGTATTCAAGAACAAGATGAATGAATTCAAGCAGAAGCAAGAAGACACTGGTGAGGATTACTCTGCAGAGATTGCTAAAGCTCACAATATGCAGATGGCTAAGAAGATTCAACTTAACAGTGCTTATGGTGCTTTGGGCAACAACTACTTTAGATGGTTTGATGTTAGATATGCAGAGTCAATCACTCTATCTGGTCAGCTATCTATTCGTTGGATGCAGAAACATATCAACGAGTATCTGAATAAGACGTTGAAGACAGATAAACTTGACTATGTGATTGCTTGTGATACTGACTCTATGTACTTGACTCTTGATAAGATGGTAGAGAAAGTATTTGAAGGCAAGGATCCAAAACAATCAGATATCATTGACTGGATGGATAAAGTTGCTGAGCAAGTCTTTGAACCATTTATTGATAAGTGTTATCAAGAACTAGCTGATCTTACAAATGCATATGAGCAGAAGATGTTCATGAAGCGAGAAGCTCTTGCTGATAAAGGTATATGGACTGCTAAGAAGAGATATGCATTGCACGTTCATGATATGGAAGGTGTTAGGTTCAAGAAACCATACATGAAGATTCAAGGCATGGAGACTCAAAGGTCTTCTGTACCTCAGATCTGTAGAGATAAGATGAAAGCTGCAATGCAGTTAATTATGACACAAGACGAGAGTGCTCTTGTAGAGTTTGTTGAAGACTTTAGAAAAGAGTTCAAGTCTAAACCATTTGAGGATATTGCGTTTCCTAGAGGTGTTCGTGGAATAGATAAATATAAAAATAGTGTAACCCTTTATAATAAAGGAACACCAATACACGTACGAGGAGCTCTTGTATATAATTATTTACTTGAACATCATGGTCTAGGTAATATATACAATCCAATCTATGATGGTGACAAGATTAAGTTTTGTTATCTAAAGGTACCTAATCCTGGAAGAGAGAATGTGATTGCGGTATCTACAGGTCTACCAGAAAAGTTCAACATGGAACGATACATTGACTTTGATACTCAGTTTGAGAAGTCATTCCTTGAACCAATGAGAACTGTTTGTGGTGCTATACAATGGAAGATGGAGAAGGGCCAAGCAACGTTGGAGGATTTTTTCTAATGGCAGTAAAACCAACCATGGACTTTGACTTTGGGTTCACAGCAATGGATGCTGATGAGCTTGATGCGGTCCAATCAGTAAAACAAGAGGCAGCAGTTTCTTCAAAAGAAGCGTTGTCTTTACAAGAGAAATGTGATACACTGTATAATATGATTCAGCCATTGCTGAACAACTTACAGAAGAACCCTGAGAAAGACTATATCTATTGGCCCAACCGAATGGAAAAGGTTGAGGCATTTGGAGATAGTTTGACTGCAGTTTATAAAGGATGATTGAATGAGTGACTTTTTTCGTAATCTAGCTGAAGACCTTAAAGATGAAGACACTAGTATTGCTGCAGACGGTATGGGTTCTGCAGAGTATACTGGTACTGTGGACACAGGATCATATATCTTGAATGCTGTAATGTCTGGTAGCATATACGGAGGAGTACCTAATAATAAGATAACAGCTTTTGCTGGAGAAACTACTACTGGTAAGACTTTCTTTGCATTGGCTGTTGTAAAGCAATTTTTGATAGACAATCCTACTGGAGGTGTTGTCTACTATGATACTGAAGCTGCTGTCACTAAAGATATGATGGAGAGTAGAGGTATTGATACACAAAGAATTATACTTAGTGAACCACAATCTATCCAGCAGTTTAGAACTCATGCTGTCAAAGTACTAGATGAGTATGAGAAGACTGCTGAAGGTAAACGACCTCCTATGATGATGGTTCTAGATTCCCTTGGCATACTCTCTTCAGAGAAAGAACTTGCTGATACTGCAGCAGGTAACGATACGAGAGATATGACTAAAGCTCAATTGATTCGAGGTACCTTTAGAGTGTTGACTTTAAAGTTAGCTAAGCTGAAAGTACCTATGATAGTTACTAACCATGTCTATGAAGTGATTGGAAGTTACATTCCAATGAAAGAGATGGGTGGTGGTAGTGGACTTAAATATGCTGCTAGTACTATTGCATTCTTATCTAAGAAGAAAGAACGTGATGGTAAAGAAGTTGTTGGTAGTATCATTAAAGTCAAGATGTTTAAATCTAGATTGAGCAAGGAGAACCAAGAAGTTGAATGCTTACTTAACTATGACAAAGGCCTTGATAAGTACTATGGTCTTACAGAACTGGCTGTACAAGCTGGTGCCTGGACTACTTCAGCTAATAGAGTTGAAACCGCACAGGGTAAAGCATACCCTAAGGCTATCTTAAAAGAACCTGAGAAGTATTTTACACAAGATGTGTTGGATGCTGTTGAAGGATATGTGAAAAATAAGTTTAGTTATGGCGGAGAAGTAGATGATAGAACGGACGATACTGAACAGTCTGATTCAGAATGAGGATTATGTACGTAAGGTAGTACCTTATCTAAAAGGTGATTACTTTCATGATCATGCAGATAAAACAGTCTATAATATTATATGTGAATACTTTGATAAGTATAATAAACCACCTACAGTGGAAGCAATTAACGTTGAGCTGAGTAACAGGTCTAACTTATCAGAACAACAATATACTGCTGCTACTGAGTTAGTAAACAATTTTGAGGCTAATGATAACGACGAAGGATGGTTACTAGATGAGACAGAAAAGTTCTGCCAAGATAAAGCAGTATACAATGCCATTATGGAGTCAATTAGTATCATCGATGGTAAGACTGATAAGGGGAGGGGAGCACTCCCTACTATTTTGTCAGATGCTCTTAGCGTTAGCTTTGATCCACATATTGGTCATGACTTCATAGATGATGCTGAACAGAGATGGGAGTTCTATCATACTGAAGAAGTAAAGATAAAGTTTGATCTTGAGTTAATGAATAAGATCACTAAGGGTGGTCTGTCTAAGAAGACTCTAAATATATGTCTTGCTGGTACTGGTGTTGGTAAGAGTATGTTTATGTGTCATTGTGCAGCTGCTAATCTTAGAGATCAAAAGAATGTGTTGTATATCACATTGGAGATGGCTGAAGAACGAATTGCTGAACGTATTGATGCTAACATGATGAGTAGTACGATAGATGAAGTAAGAGGATACGAGAAAGAGGAATATGATAAGAAGATAAAGCGTATTGAGAATAATTACAAAGGTAAGATTGTTATCAAGGAGTATCCTACTACTGGAGCTGGATCTAATCACTTTAGATACTTGTTGCAGGAACTCAAGGTAAAGAAGAACTTTATACCTGATATCATCTATATTGATTATTTGAATATATGCATGTCTGCGAGGATAAAATATGGAGCAGGAGTCAATTCGTACACGTACATTAAAGCAATTGCAGAAGAGCTACGAGGCCTCGCTGTGGAATATGACGTGCCAATCGTCTCAGCGACACAGACCACAAGATCGGGCTACACGTCTAGTGACTTGGGGCTTGAAGACACCTCAGAGAGCTTCGGTCTTCCGGCCACTGCTGACTTTATGTTTGCGATTATTAGCACAGAAGAATTAGAGAACTTAAACCAGTTACTTGTTAAACAGTTAAAGAACAGATACAGTGATCCAGGGATGGATAAGAGATTTGTTCTAGGAGTTGATAGAGCTAAGATGACTCTATACGATACTGAGCAAAGTGCTCAGAATGATATACTTGATGAAGCTATATTTGATCACACACCTACTGGAGAAGCAATTATGGATAAGTTTAAGGAGTTCATCTAATGAAATCAAAATATTCTGTAAGAAAGCAAAATGGTCTGTTTACTGTGTATGAATTGAAAACCAAACAAGTTATTCAAAGTTATGACTATAGAAGTGAAGCCACAATGTTAGCTAGATTTCTGGAGTCTGGAGGGGGATTTGCAGGGGAAACACCACGTTTTTTTGCTGAAAACGTGGTGACATTGTCTGAAGAGGCAGCTAAATAGGTATATCAACATTTGTTAGTTTCGACGTGGGGGCGGCGTAACTAGAGGCAAGCGTGTAGTCAGGCTACATAGAAGGAAATGATTGGGATGTCCGAAGGGACCTGTGGGGTTCAGCCAATCCATTGTTGATAACTGCAAAGGCCCATTGGTTTTTTAACACAATGGGCCTTTTTTATTAACTGAATTTTTTGGGGACTTAGGAGAATGCATAAATAATTCTCATCGGTTAGAGGTTGATATTATAAAGATATTTAGTCCTGATAATGAAGAGGAGTGATAAAAAAAATGGATTTATATCCTGAATCACAAGATTTTTTAGATGGGTACGCATACTCTAAAAAACATAAAGTTTCAGAAGCATATGTACAATTCTTCTTGGAGACATATAAAGTGACTGGCGATTCCAAATATAGTAAGAATAATGCAATAAGGTTGGCTACACAGGAGGTAGACACTCATGCGTATAATTTGGAACTGATATGACCGTAAGTCTACAAGATGTCATCTTTGACAAAATGTGCGTTCTTGAAAATGCATTTAGTAGACAAGAACATCTTGACATAAACAAAAGAGATACAATACTTGATCACCTATCATGGTTGAATAAAATGAATATAGCTCTAAGACCTAGAGATAGAGAGATATTACAATTTTGCATTAATGCCTTTGAGGATAAAACAGAATGGAAGTAGTGAGAATTGTACAACGCGTTGACATTGATAGGATAAGAGAGGAATATGAAAAGATCAAAGATATTGTACCATGGGAGAATGGACAGACATCTATAAATTACAGAGATAAAGAAGGTGAGGATAAGCATCTTGGTGGATGTGGCTGGCATAAGGAATATTTTACTAGAGGACATGTTTTCCAAAAAGATTATATGTTGTATAATGAAGAATATCATAATACACTAATCAAAGGCGTACTTACTCAATACCAATGCTACAGATCAAGATTCTTAACTAGAAAGAGTGGTACATGTTACCAATGGCACAATGATAATGACTACAGATTACACATACCAATATACAGCGATCCTGGAAACTACTTTGCTTTTGAAAAAGGCCTTGAAAGACTTGAGCCAGGATATGTGTATATGGTAAATACTACGAAGAAGCATTCTTTTTTCAATGGAAGTAAAACTGACAGAATTCACATTGTAGGAAATATAGAACATGGCTTTAGAGGCTCAGAAAAACAAACTAACTGGTAAGTTGACAGCTTTACAAAAAGAATTAGGATTTGCAAAGTTTATTGCCGGTCCAAGTCGTACACCTAATATTTCAGGAAGTGCTGTATTTGTATACACAAATAACAATCTTATTAAATCCACACTTCAAGATATCATTGATGAGACAAAAGCTGATTACAGAGGTACTAGTAACTTGTCAAGTAAGGGTTCTGCTGTATGGACTGAAGGTGAATATGCAGGACTAGAGCTTGTTGTTAAACCATTTAAAGATGAATCTCTCAATACAGATGAAAACGAAACATTACAAGGTATATTCATAGCAACCAAGTTTGCCAATCCAAATACAAACTATTCAATTCAAGATCTAAAAAAGTATGGTGATCCAAAAACTGATAGTAAGTATTCAATAGATGATTTGTACCTTAAAGCAAGCAAGCCATGGCTTGATTCTTCTATGAGAACTGCTAACAAAGCATATGAATTGAAGGGTAAGTTTGGAGGAAAAAGTAATTTTAGAGTACAACAAAGATCAGGTAGTAAATTTGAAGCTGCCATAAGCAAACGTGCCAAAGAGTTAATTAATGAAGCTGGATACAAAATGGGCATCGATAAATGGAATCCAGCAGATATATATTTGGTTCACCCAGACTTGTTAAATACAAAATTTGAACAATTTACAGGTATTGTTCAGCTGAATAAATGGATTTTAGAACATTTTAAAAAAGGTTTATTGGTACCTGTATCATTAAAATTAACCGGTAAAAATGTTAAATATGAGATTAAGAATCCAAACACAGTTGATAAGATGTTTGATTATCAGAAATATGATCTAGGTAAGACAGGGTACACTGGTTCATTGTATGGTAACATATATTACTCAGGAGGTTCTATTAGCTTGAGAAACTTTGGTAGACCAGAAAGTATATCCGGTGAGATCAATGGTCAGTTTGCTCAAGGAGGAAAAGTAAAGTTAAGTATTTTTGTAGAGGCTATCAAAAGAGTTGGTGGAAACATGAGAACTAAAACACACCAAGAGATAAGAGCTATGTATGAAAAAACACCTACAATGCTTTATGACAAATTACACAAAGATATGTTAGAATTAACTAATGAGAAGTTAACTAGGGATCAATTATCATCAGAGGTTGAAGTAAAAGATAACAAGATCAACTTTGTCATTTCTAAGTATCAAGTTGGTGACTTGCTTAGAGCTTTCCTTAAATTATCTAAAGAAAAAAAGGAAAAAGTACTATCTGCTGCTGTAGGATATGCAGGTAGTGAAACTGAGATAAGCTCGGTACACCTTAAAATTTATTAGTATAAATAAACATATCAACAAGGAGATAAACATGAGTATTCCAGTAGAAGCCATGCACTCTATAGTTCGTGAGGACTTCTTAGGTGCGGCTGAAAAGATCATCGAAAAAGATGATGGTTACAAACACCCAGTTGCAGGTCGTGATGCTGTAAGACTTGCATACATTATGTCTGCAGAAGCAGGAAATGCAGACCAATGGGACGAAGCTACAGCAGCCTATCGCGGAGGCTGATAAATGCCATACACTATTAAGTTTAAATGCATAGATCATGCTCAACCCGATAAAGATGATTGGGTAAGTGGTAATGAATTCTTAGATGCTACTGATCCAGATAGGGACAAAGACTTTGATCCAGATGTTCTTTCTGATACAAGAGAACACAAGAACAAAGCTCCTCATATGACAGTAGAAGATGGTATAGTGTATATGTGGGTAGAATATCCTGATGAAGCATCATACGTTGCATCTACAGCTAAGTACAGAGAAAAACTTGCTGAAAAAGGTATTACCAAAAGAGCAACATTTGAGATTGTAGAAGCTACCACAACTTGATAGAAAATGATAGAATATATGCTTTAGATTATGAATTCAACAAACCTCAACTCCTCAAGTTATATGATGATCTAGCAGGATCTCAGAAGAGTTGGCCTTGGCATATGAACAATCCAGAAGGTCCATGGTCTAAAAGAGGTTATTCAGTTAAATTCTTATACAATATAATTTCAGGTAGAGCTCCTAGAGACTCTGTACCAAGATTTGTTATGGACTTACTTGAATACTTTTCACCTATGGGTCTCATGAGCATTGGTTTCTTTCATACGGTACCAAATTTTGAGTATCCTGTGCATACAGATCAAGGAGGTGTGTTGAAAGGTAATGGACCAACAGCATCTCTTAATGTTATACTATCTGATGAAGCTGTTCCAATACGTTTCACACAAGATCTACAAATTGATGGTCCTCCATATGAGAAAGGACCATTGGACTACGAATATGAGTACAACGCAGCCTTGATTAACACATCATGGCCTCATTACATAGTAAATGGTGACAAAGAAAGAATAGTTTTCAGAATGGCAATCTTTCCTCCTTCTGACTTCTATCAAGCAAGAGAAGGATTAAAGAGCCTTGGACATTGATGATGCATTTTTTGACTTATCACCTTACATAAGGTTTGATAGGGAAGCGCTATCAGAAGAATTTACTAGACAATTGGATATGCCACACACATTTTTATCAATGCATGAAGAATATGATACCATGCAAGGAATGCATCCATTTGTTCCAGAAAGAACAGTAGTAGATGAAACTACTGAAACAATTCCTGTTCCAGGCAATAACCAAATACAATGTCATGTTGAACCAGATGGTAGACATCTTTGGTCATGGCAATACATACAGGGTGCAACAGAAATGCCAATACACAAAGATCCATCATCTTTTTGTTGGGTTGCATTTAATATAAGAGGTAATCAAGAACTAGGATTCTATGAGGATGATAAAGAAACACCAATTGGTTTCAGAAACTACTCTGTAGCATTAGTAAACAGTAAAGTATATCACGCACCTATATCTGATGGTGGTGAAAGATTGTTATTGAGACGAATGTTTACGCTAAATCACCACTATCAAATGAAAAAATATTTTGAAACAGTGTTGACTTTGATCTAAATATGTAGTATAATAAATATATACATTAACAGTAAGCCTACGGGAAACCTGAATGACACATGCAGTATTGGCTTTTGGAAGGATGAATCCTCCTACAACAGGCCACGAAAAGTTTATAAAAAAGACCCATGACATAGCCAAAAAAGTTGGTGGCAAAGCTCATGTAGTTGCATCACATAGTGAGGGCAACTCTAAGAATCCAATCCCACAAAAGAAGAAGATACAATACCTCAAGAAGGTAGCTCATCCTGATGTCCATGTTTCTGGATCATCCAAGGATAGTCCATCTATTCTACATCACGCAAGTAAGCTCCATGCTGCTGGTCATCAGCATCTTCATGTTGTAGCTGGTGGTGATAGAAAAGAAGAGTTTCACAAAACATTACATAAATACAATGGAAAGAGTGGAGCTCATGGTCATTACAACTTCAAATCTATTACAGTGCATTCAGCAGGACAAAGAGATCCTGACTCTCATGATACAAAAGGTGTCTCTGGTACTAAGATGAGAGAGCATGCACACAACAACGATCATGAATCATTTAAGAAAGGCCTTCCAAAGGCACTTCATCCTCATAAGGACGAAATAATGCATCACATCAAGAATGTAAACGAAGATATAGATACTGACTTTGCAGAGTTTGTAGAAGAAGAGTTTATCTTTGAAGCTATGACTCTACAGCAAAGAATCAAGAGACGTCTCATAATGAGACGAATCAGACCTAAGCTCAAGAGGGCAAAGCAGTTATTCAAGAACAGAAAAGTACCTGAGAAGAATCTAAAGCAAAGGTCTCGTAAGAAAGCTATTCGTGCTGTTCGTAAGAGAGTTGCTGGCAAGATGGGTCAGAACTATAACAAACTCAGTGCAGCTGCTAAAATGCATGTTGATAAGAGAGTTGCATCAAGACAGAATATAGTCAATCGTCTAGCTAAGAAGAATATGCCTACAGCTAGAAAGACTGAATTGTATAGGCTTACAAAACGTAGAATGAAAGAGTCCTTTGATGTATTCTTAGAGAACTATGTTGGATCATATGGTTCAGAACGAAAGACAACTCAAGCTGGAGGATCTACATTTAAGGCTGCTCCTAAGGTTAGAGGATCTGGAGAAGCTAGTTGGTCTGGACCTGCAAGAAAGAAGAAACCTCTTCCTGGTTCACATAAAGTTGGCCAAAGAGTAAAAGTTAACACTGGTCCACATAAAGGCGATCATCATATTGTTACTAAAGATCATGGTAACGGTACGTACAATCTAAGACCTATTGGTGGTGTAAAGAACAAATATAAAGGTGGAGAAGTTAAGGCTGCTTCATATCATATGACAGAGGCAATTATACAAGTAGGTGAAGCTGATAAAGCTGTGCTGAAAGTTGATTCTAATCCTCATGATATGAGGAGAAAAGATGGTAAGACATTAGCTAGAAAGACCACACCTACAAAAGCTAGTCATACCAAGCACACATATAAAGTAAAGACTGCAAAAGGTGAGCAAGGAAAATCAGTATCAGAACAAGATATTCACAATCTGTATTTAAAAGCTGAAAAAGGTGGTTATCCTCTTGAAGTAGTGCTTGAAGTGTTTATTAGAGGTGTTGAAGACAATCTATATGAGCAACAGTCTCCAACACAAAATGGTTTTGGCAGAGTAAATTCATTTATAGCAAAAGGTGCTGCATATGAAATGGACATTGATTTAGTTGAGAAGATGGGTTTTGATGTTCATACAGATGTTGTAGCTGCTGCTGATAGTATGCCAAAGAAAGCTAAGAAGGATAAGCCATCTAATCCATATATGAAGCTAGAAGGTACACCAGAAGCTGCCGCTCATGCAAAGAGTGTTACTCCTGGCCAAGTATCTGAAGCATCAAATATGAATCGTGCAAGAAAGTCAGGCGCTGATCGTCTTATGAAGTCGGTCGCACAACGTATTGGTGCAGATAAGATGAGAGCAGCTGCTAGAAAGGATGCAATGCAACAAAGACATGATGAAATGCAAGATCGTGCTCGTCTAAAAGCTGCTCGCATTAAGAATAGAAATACTGGACCATCTTCCAATAAGAATGGAAATGCTAAACCATCTTCTTCTTATTCTTCTGAGGCTGTAGAATTACCAGAACCAGTTGAAAAAAAGCTAAAGAAAATGTCTAAAGGTTTGAAAGGTTCAAGTAAGGGTCATGCTGGCCAAGCAAAGTACATAGACAAGGTACTAAAGAGAGATCAGCAGAATGAAGGCAAAGCTATGGATGATGCTATAGAGAAAATAAAGCAAGCATTTACTCCAGAAAAGAATGCTCAGCTGAAGAAAGATATGGCAAAGAAAAGAATGGATGCATTGAATAAAGAAGAT
>UEXN01000416.1_pt1 | contig 42690 bp, 66 predicted proteins | sample 1796711 | NCBI WGS metagenome assembly UEXN01 (sample SAMEA4772470, study PRJEB27181) | metagenome | reverse complement strand
ACATCTATAACCTGAGTACCTTCTAAAATTTCATCGAAGGCTAGGCTACCACCACCTGATACAGTTAAGTCTCCAGATATGGTTACATCCCCAGATATTGTACCGCCTGCGAGAGATACGTTTAGTCTATTATTTGTTGCATCTAAAGCCGCATTTAAGGCTTCTTGAGTTGTGTGAGAAAATGCTTCTACCGCATTTCCTGAAGAGTCAAGAAGAACTTTGTTAAGAACTTCTTTACTTGTAAATTTATTAATGTCTGACATAATTTATCCTATATTCCTCCACCACCGCTTAAAAGCATTTATATTGGTTAAACTAAAGTTGGAACCTTTACTATCCTAGTACCGCCTGTTTTATCTTTTTTTCTAACGCCATATCTTTGCACAGCTTCTTTAAAATTTCTTTCATGCTTACTAGACAAAGCCATTGATGTCTGCATCATACCTGCATCTGTAGCAGTGCCTGCCCTATCCATATATAAACATTTTTTTACATAATCAACTACCGCTAATTCCAAAGCATTATCTATATCTAAATTATCTGTTACCGCTGTAACGCTATCTGGCTCAGCATAATACTGAAGAACTAATCCCTCTACTAAGTCTTCCTGTATTGCTTTTAATTTTTTTCTTGCAGATGTATTGTTATTACCAGATGAATCTAGTTCTGATAATACTGCAATCTTATCACCTTCTATCATATACATCAATTGATTTTCTGGATACTTTACATTGCTAACAAAAGAACCAGTTCCTGAGGTTGTTGTTGATATACTAGCCGCTGATGGGCCAGAATCTATCACATAGCTAGAAGCTGTGACTACTCCAAAATTAGAATTTGTAATTGTAACTACTGGAGCTGAAAGAGAGGTTGTAAACTCATCTAAAGCACTAATAGCACTAGAAGTTGCTGTTGATATAGTATTAGCTCCATCATCAGAAGATACTGTTACTTTTACTGTAGTAACTCCAGATACAGATGGAACACTATCTCCAGACTCCCCCCACCATACAAGATAAGGTTTTTCTGAGAATCTTGGTTTTGCAGTCCCATCTAAGTTAACTCCATTTATTAGTATATAATCACCTCTAATAGCAGAGCCTCCTAAAGTTATCGTCAATGTTGTTACTTGTTTTGCTAATGCCATATTAATTAGGTGTGTTTAGTTTGTCTTCATTGGCTATATCAGCTAATAATAAATCTTTCTCTATTAGTCTAGGTATTATAATATAATCGCCTTCGTTATCAAGTCCGTAGACCCTAAGTATCTGATTTACTTCTATTGCGTTACCACTTGCATCTGTAGCTCCATCTGCTAAATCATAATACATCTTACCAGATTCTAAATTTATTTTAGCTGTAACTACTTTTGTTTTATAAGTACCTATTTCAACCAATGCGTCGTTTATTAAATTCAATATATAAGTTTCTGGTGCACTTGGAAACACTAAGCGAACTCTACTTATCAATTCTTTTACACTTATAGAATGTACTGCCATATTAATTAGCTAAACTAGCTATTCCTCTATCGTAATCTTGTTGTAGTTTTATCTGTCTTTTTTCATACATTTGATATTTTTGATTGTTATAAGCTAACCTAGCATTTGTTTCAGCTCCAAAGGTAGCAACTATCTCAGCATCATTATTCTGTGCATATGATTTCATATTTTGTAATGAAGTTTGAACATTTGTCAATGGTAGTAACTCAGCCATTAACTCATCAATAATTTTTATAGAAGCATATATAACAACTAGGTCTTCTGCCTCATCTGGGAAGTTAGAAATAATACCAACACTACTTGCATCTATGCTACTTGGAAATAATACTAAGTGAACATCTGCTGTTTGATTTGCTGTCGGGGTTGGGTAAACCTCTAGCACATTGTCATATATTAAATATGCTGGGTCTGTTGCTGTAGCCAACTCCATATCTGAAGAGTCTTGTATCCTACCTCTTTTAAAACTATCAATATACCTACAAGGTCTCTGAACTCCGCTACTATCAGCATCTAGTCTTAATACATTTAAAATTCTACCCCTAGTATCCATATTATCAAGGCTTGTAGTCGAGTTATTTAATGTTGATTTATCAGCACACTTATATAGTAATGAATTAGGTAGCGAGTTAATAACTTTTTTAGAACCCTCAACCATAAAATCATCCATCTGAGTTTGATAATTACCAAGCAAGCTAGTTGATATACCGGTATAATCCTGTATTCTTAAATCAAAGTTAGCCATTTAATACCCCTGACTGCCTTACTTTCTCTTTCCAAAACTTATTACTTTTTTTAATCTTATCTTTATTAATTTTATTTATATGACTATCCATACTAACTTTAGAAAATTCTATATCACTTCTCTTCCCTATCTCGCTTTGCATAAATAAATTAGTAGTATAAATAGGCTCAGAAGCTTTGTTGCCACAGCTTCTGCAGTAGAACCATTGTTCTGGGTTTGGTGTTTTACAATGTATACAATTCATATTTAAATATGGGGGCATCGTAAGACACCCCCATACCTTTACTTTAATCTGTTAAGATTCGTAAGTCCATGAAGATGCATCATCCATTTCTTTTATGTACCAGCCGTCTGCTGTTCCATATTTCACAGAAATAACTGCACCTTTTTTAGCACCTGTGCAACCGATATATTTTCCATCAGTAGATGCGGCTTGACCACAACCACCTAAGAATTTATCACTAGCATTAGGGTCTAGTCTTAGATACTCTGAGGCACCTAAGTCTATTCCAAGGACTACTTTATACTCAAGACCTGTAGCCACAGCAGGTAAAGTAACAACAACATCTGCTTTGTCAGCGATATGAACTCCACCTACGTCTGCCGCATTATCTAATGTGACAGCACTACTGTGATATTCTACATGGTTTGCTTTTACAGCGACTCCCTCTAAGAAAGAACCGCTATTTTGTTCTAAATAACTTGCTCTAGCCATCATTAAACTCCTTGTAATTGAATTAACATATGACTTTCAGGAAGTGAAACTTCTAATCCAGCCTCAGTTAAAATCATATCTTTACGAAGGTCTTCGTCAGCAGACTGAACGTTAGTCATGATTTGAGTGTCACGATTAACTCCATTACCTACCAATGGTCTGTAAGCTACATTATCCATATCAACCATACATAAGAAACCAGAAGCAAAACCTCTAAATAGAGGCTCTTTAACTAGGTTCATTGTACCGTGGATAGTTTCAATTTGAAGAACTGTATGCCCAAAAGAACCTTGGGTTTTTTCCATGTTGTACCTTAAGTTAGATACATCATTAACAGTAGTACTTGTTCCTGACATTAAAGATGTATTTAAAAATGCATCAGCTCCAAGTTTATTGAAAAATGTAATTACTGGCAAACTAGCTAATGCTAATTTTGAATCTGAACCACCACGTGCTGGGTCATAAACAACTTCAAAATCACTAAGAATTCTGTCGTATGTTAACTGTGCCGTTGTTGCACTTCTAAAGTATGGTGCTCCTGAACTATATGCTAAGTCGCTTGTTCCAGTAACTGCTGTTCCATTTGCAAGAATGTGCCCAGCTATACCTTCAGAGTATTGAATACCTCCTGTAGATGCACGCTGGCCAAAAAGCATAGCACGCTCAATATCTACTTTATGCTCACGAAGTTTAAGATTCCAAATTCTTTGGAACTCATCTGCGTAACCACGATAGCGAGTTGCTCTTGCAGTGTTTGACATTTCGCAAGCTGTTTTAAAGATTTGGGTGTACCCGAAATCATTATCTAGCTCTTCTGAGAAAACGTCTGGTGCTCCAGAACCTTCTCCAAAAGATGTACCAATAACAGTACATTTTGCATTATCAACAGTTCCACTTGCATCTGCTCCTGAAATAGTCTTTCCAGTAAAAGAGGTATCTGACGAACCTATTATTGGATTAGACTCTATTCTTACGATTACTGGGTCTGAGACACTAGAGTTTTCTTGACCAATAACAAATACCATACCCTTGATAAGCCAATCTACTGAAGCTCCACCTGAAGTATCTACGTTATAAATTAATGAAGAACCAGCCGCAGGGATGGTTTCTTCGCCTTTAAGTAAGAAAGAACGGTCTGTCATAGAGATTTTTGTTCTATCTTCTAAAAATCGGAATTGTGGGTCATCCGTAGGAACTTTAGCTACCTTTGAGAGATACACGAAAAATGGTGATTCATCTGGAGCCAAGTCCGCCACACGGTCACTAAAGTTGAATAATCTCCGGGAGTGATAATCTGTATTAGATGTACCCGGAGTTCCAACATTTACAATTCCTTGATTGTAAGTCGACATTTAGGACTCCTTGTCTATATTTTATTATTTCTTGACGAGTTCATAACTCCTTGCCACACATCATCTAGCTCATTTGGTTGTTCAGGTGCAGACCCTTGAACTACTCCAGCCGTAGTTGGAATTGTTTTGGTCTTCTGAACAGCTTCTAAGTTTGGAGATACTCTTTCCTCACCGCCTTTGTACTTTCTATACACATCAACTAACATATCCAAAGGAAGGTCTTCCCTAGGTGTAGTTGCAAATTGTATGAAGTCGTCAGCCATTTGAGGGTCTGTTATTCCGTGCTTACTAGATAAATCTTGCTTCAAGTTACTTATCGCCATTTGCTGTTGAAACCCTGCCATCTGTTCTTGAACAGCTTGTTGGGCAACAGCTTTTTCTTGTTCTACCCTCATCTCATATGAAGGTGAACCCGGCTTGTAATAAGCTTCCCAAGGGTCAAAAGAATCTTCTGTAACCTTAGGGGCTTCTTCTTTACTAACCGTATTACCACTCAAAGTGTTTCTCATCGCCTCAACTACGTCAGGTCTATCTTGTAGAACTCTTCCTAGTTGTTCGTATTTACGAAGCTCCTCGAGTTCATTATTAAGCTTTTCATAATCAGCGGTTTTCTTGTCGTACATTGATTGAAACTTTTTAGCATCATCAACAACTTCCTCAGTAGGTTGTACTGGTTCTCCACCAACTTGTACAGGCTCAACAACTTCTTCTAAAACTTCGCCTTCCACTCCTTCTATTGTGGCATTTTCGTGCATAGTGTTTTCCATTATCTTCTCCGATTTCTTTTAATTTAGCACCACCTATTTATAGATGTCTATAAAAGCAGAACCGGGTAACGTTCCCACTACTTCTGTTTTCATTAGCTTACAGCCTGCGATTCAGAATCAACAATTCGTTTTAGATTATCAACCTGAACTTTAGTTTTAAACTTAGTATCATTTTGAATTTCATTAAGCCTGCTTTTGAACTTCTCAGTTTCAGCCCTCTTTCTTGAGCTAAGCGTTTCACGCTCTGCCGTTTGAAGGTCTCCACTAAGTTTCTTAATCTGAGCTTCGAGTTGTTTAATATAAGATTGCATTTGAGACATTTGTCCCTTTCTCTGTAAGACACCTTGTTTGTCAAAGATTTCAGTTTTCTTTAAAACCTCGACATCATCTACCAGATTCATCTTATACGCTTCTAGGTACATCTGATACTCAGCGACCCTATTAGAAGGTAAAGTTGAACCGGATATGATTCTCACGTCATAATGCCCGACGGTGATGTCATTTGTTATGGCATTAATTTCCTGACTTCTATCATCGTACATATTTGCCGTAAACTCCGTAATGTCGTTATTTGGCTGTACAATTCTAAATGTCTTTGCGTAAGTGTAATGACCCTTAGATAGGTTGTATAAACTTTTACCTAATCTAGTCAAACTTCCTTCGATATCTCTTAATTTAGATTTACCACGAGTCTCGCCCATTTCGGCAAGCATCGCAGTACCACGAACTGTTTCAGGTGCTCCTTCTTTAAAGCCCTGCATTAGTTCTGGGATACCGAAACTTAAATCTATATAATGTTCTAATCTACTCATTAAGTTGTAAAACTCTCCTGAAAGTGATTGTGGGGCAGGGAAGTGCGGTGCACCAAACTCTGGGTTATAAGGAATAACAGCATTAGGTCTAGCCCAATCCTGCTCCAACTGCCCCAAATCATCCACGCTACCCTCTGGAACCATTAACTTAAGTCCAGCAGAGGCTTGAGCGTGCGAGAGAGTGAGAGAGAAAAGCTTATTCAAAAGTCTTTGTGAGTCTTTGACCTTTGATATATCAGACTTTGGATAAGGAGTTCCTGTCCATATATTAGGAACTGGTATTATCGGGTATATGTCTGTATTTAATATCTGCTCATACAACAGTAAATCACCTGCTGTTGCCGAGACTTTAATTCTTGTTTGCATTACTTCAACAATCTCAATCATTTCAGCTTCTATTAAAAGCTTTGCATTTTCAGATTCTATGAAGTCATTATATTTTTCTATATCAAGTATGACCTCTGAGCCATCTTGCTTATTGAATATCCTATAGAAAGGAACTTTTACTTTAGTAAACCTTTCTAGTATTCTATATTTGTTAATCCTATTATATTCAGATTCATATGTAACATCTGGAGTAAAGGATTGGGATGAGTTTTTACGACCACCACTAGGATAATCTTCTTCATCGTAATAACTATCAATTTCTTCTATGTATAATTCTACCTGAGGGTACATATTTATTAACTGGTCTTCTGTAAGTATAGTAGATAATATTATACCAGAAGCATCATCAGCGTATCTATGCCTAGAGGCTGGGTCTACATAAACACGAAATGGGTCTAGATAAGTATACTTAACCTCTCCTCGACCGTAGTCATCTTCAGGGTCTATGTACGCATATAAGTAACCCATACCTGCTGTAGCATAATCATGTACAGCTTGTTTGAATTGAGTGTCTCCATCAGATATATCCCATATGTATTCCAGTATAGTTCTCCATACATTAGATATCCTACTATCAGAGTCCTCTCTACCTACTGCACTATACTTAGGTGAGCGTGAGGTTAAAAGAGACTTAAGCTTTTCTATTGCGGCATATACACGGTCAATTACAAAATCACCTTGACCGACAGCCCTTAGAGCGTCTGACTCTTCTTGTGAGTAGTGGTTTCCTAGAAAAAAATCAATAGAGTCTCTTGCTTCTACATCCCACTCAGAGCGAGCATCTCTCCACATTCTCCAAAGCTGTCTATTAACCTCAGAGTGCTGTACTTCGTTTTTTTCTAACTCTCGTATACTAGAAATGAATGCACCTTCCTTTTTGATGCATAATATACCAAATCATATACACACTATGCAAGTATTATTTAAATTTTTTGACCAGTAACCCAAGATATAACTCTCTTCTTTGTTTTAGATACAGGCTTTACTACCCTGTTCTCTATGAAGTCAACAGCATTAAACCTCTTACTAACAGGAGGTCTAGCTTTATTAATAGCGTACCATAGGCCATCAAGTATATCATCGTTTTTTCCTTTTGGGAATTGAAACATTTCATCTACTAAGGAGTTATGAGACCTTTTTATAAACATTTTTTTTCTATTGACTATGGGTGCTAATAAAGACTCTAACCTATCTTCCTTTTTAATACCGCTAGGTGGTCTTACTCCTAGTGCTATGCCCGGAGCTACCTTTCTTTCCTTATTTGATAATGCATTAACAGCATCTTTTATTATACCCTGAGCTCCAACGTGCTCCACATTAACTCTTTTAACAGGAGAAAATTCTCTTGCGTATTCTAATATTTGCTCTGGCATATCATAAAGAGGTATATGTTCTCTCATGTAATCAATTACATATATGTTTCTATCACTATCTATGCCTATAACCATTATAATTTGATAGTCACTTGATTCGGTAGCTTCATATGCTAGGTCAACACCCATATATACATTTATAGGTATAGCATCATCTTTGTTTACAATATATGCATATCCATCCCTACTTTCAAACTCATGGTCATATTTTTGCAACCTATCTGTTTTAAACTTAGCATTCTCTAAATCTCTAGCTTCATTTAAATACTCTTGTGCAAATTTGTGCAATAATCCAACATCTTCAAATCTTCTACGTATCTCTTTTAATTTTTCTCTACTAAAGTAACTGGGCCAAAGAACATCACCTTCTGGGCTTATAGCTTTATGATACATTACATCCCAAGCATATTTTCTTTTATCCCTTTGTGCTTCTACATAACCATCGTATATACTTTGTAAAAATGAGTCATAGTGTACTATAGTTCCTATTAGCCATATAGAACCTTCGTTTCCAGCAGAGTTTTCTAAAGCAGGCTCTACGGTAGACATAACCCACTCTTTTATCTCTCGTCTTCTATCTGGAGTCTTGGTATTCAACTCAGATTCAAAGTCATCAAGTATTATCTTTGTATATCTAAGACCTAATTGAGAACGACCACGGAGTCTTTGCGATGTACCCTTTGCTATTACCCTATCTCCTTTACTGGTAGTAAATTCTTTCTCTGTCCATTTGTTTCCACGTATGTCTCCAAAGTAATAATTAAGAGCTGGATTTACTTCTATATGATTTTGTAAATATTTAATATGGTCGATTGCTTGAGATTGTTCTTCTGCAACCCAAGCTATAAATTCTTTCTTACCCTCTGGGTTAAAATACAAGTGATATAATAAAGCAGTCTTTGCTAATGTGGATTTACTGTGCCCTCTAGGTAATATAATACAGTTTCTTTTCTTAGTATCATCTAATAAAAGGTCATTTAGTTCATAATGATATGAAGCAGGATTAGATTTCATAAAATCTTCAGGTAGGAATAACTGACCAAAAGATACTATATCTCTTTTAGCTAGCTCTAATACACGTTCTTTTTCAGATACGTTGTTCTTGTTTATGTTCGGAGCTTTTGGCACTCTTCTGACATCCAATCTTTTTTGGGCACAAGTTCAAATACTCCACTGTTTTGCAATAAGACTGGGCCTATAGTATACATCCAAGCATCTACTTCATTGTCTTCTGTGTAAGCCTTTACCCTTCTTCTTTCATATAAACCATAGGATACACCTTCATATGTATCATATCCATGTAGGTCAATATCATCAACGTCTATAACCTCAACAACCATTTCATTTTGGTCTTCATCAATGAAAGCGGCTGGATAGTTCCTATGACCCGGAAACACTAATGAGTAGCCATCTACTTTCCAAGTATCTCGCTTACCATCTCTAAGTGTTCCGTATACTGCTAACTTATTCGTCTTCATCTACATCTTGTCTAAATTGCCAGTAGTCACTTATGTCTCTTATGTAACCACTATCAATATAACTAGAATGAACTTGACTGTCGTAGAACAGTTCATAGATTTCTGTAGCTATGCTTTGTTTTGACATATCATTACTTATAGACATACCATTATTATCAGCATGCTCAAGAACTTCTATAACTATTTCGTATAGATTCATCAGCTTTTCAATTCCTTTTTGGCACTTGCCAGTTTTTTATTTTTACCGCCTATAGCCTCTAGTTGCTCAGGAGAGAAACCCTGAAATACGGTTACAGACTCAGACTTAGTATCTGTATCTTTCATTCCAGCTATTGAGACCAATTCTTTTAATAAGGACACCTTGTCACTATCTCTAGATGTAGTAGACTCTATGATATCCTTCATTTTTTCTAAGATATACAATGGGGTTATTTCAGCCTCATTCATTATCTTATCTATTTCTTCACGTATCAAACTTTGCACCCTTTTAGTGTTCATTAAAAATTTAGCTTCTCTCTCTGCGTACGTTCTGCTATTAGCAGGAAACGCATTTAGGAAAGCATCTACCATATCATCACCCTTAGCTACATACTTTGCAAATAAAAATTCATTCTTAGTCGCTTTCTTTCTATCTTTTTTTACTTTGTAAGCACTATCATACTTAGGACTAAAGGTGTATATATTCTTTCTCATATCTCCAGACATCTTGTAATTGCCAGAACATACAAAAGAACCTATAACTGTTCTTATGTAGTCAGATTTAACCTTATCTCCTTTTTTAAGAGAATTTCTTTTTAAAACCTGACATACTTGCCCATCATCACATAGCACCCAGTCCCCTTCATTCCCATTTCTCCAGTCTTTTACTACATCAGTATTAGGCATAAACTGATTAAACTCATTAATATCATCAAATAATAAATGGTCTTTTTTATTTATTGACCTACTTTGCACTCAATACCTTTCCGTCAACAGTACTAACTCCATTAACTATCTGATGTACGGTTACATTAAAGTTACCATTCTTATGAAAGTCTATCACTGCAAAGGCGTGTTGCCAGTTGTGTTGCCTATTCCCAAGCCATTCATTGGCTTCAGCACGCATATCCTTCAAACACCCTATTGACCACGCTGACTTAACCCCATCAATGTGCGTAACAGAGCTTTGCTGAATATCATGATGGTGACCATACATAACATTACCACCGAGACGAAGGAGATGATTACGAGTGTGACTAACTCCTGCAAAATGATGCCCATGGTAGAAATTAATTTTACCAATCTTGAGCATTTTTCCGAGCCTATGATACTTGTATCCACGCTCTTTAAGACGTAACGCATTTTTAACGAGTATCTCTTTAGCCAAGTATGGATTTTCTTCAACGAATCTATTAAGCCAGTCTTCATGATTACCCTCCACGAAATGACGTTCTTTAGTTCCTGCTTTATCTAGAGATGCATCTATAATATCCATCCCTTTATTAACAGCTTCTATTTCCTTATAAACAAATGGAAGTTGATATTCTAACGGAGGTCTTTTCTTTTTCTTCCATTGCCAGTGAGATACCGATTCCCATTCACCTGTATCACCTAGGTCTATGTATATATCTGGCTTAACAAGTTCTATAGCCTTACATACTACCTTTATTGCTTTTTTATCCTCAAATGGAAAATGCTTATCTGGCGTTACGATAGCTCTTCTCATCTAATCAACCCCTTTATTACCTTTATTGCTACTATTATAAACAATGCTTCTGTAAAGAACCAAAGCTTTCCAGATATCATTGCAACTACTGCTACTGCTGTTCTCATCTCTTACTCCTGTACAATCTAGCAGATTGTTTTACCTTATTGTCAGTTATTCCCGGTATGACAACAGAATCAAAGAAGTCACACCCTTTTTCTACTTGGCAAGACCTACCACTTAACTTAGAATCCAATGTAACAAACAACTTGTCATTCTTTCTATTAAACACGCATCCTATACAGTTGCCTGCGTCCCAGTTAGAGCAATAACTTCTAGCTATGTTTAATATATTTGCCATATGTCTAGTATTAATTTAAGAACAAGTACATATATAGTACAAGTATTATTTATTTTTAAAAAGTACTTGCATTGTTAAGGGTTTTGTTAGTAACTTATACGGGCTCTAAGCCAAGAAGCTACTTAGTTTACTTAGTAAAAGAAAGAAATATATTACTAACGTAATATAAAAAGAAAGAAAAGGTTATGAATGGTAAAGGTGATAGGAATAGGGTATCTGATATTAGCAGGTACAGGAGCAACTATGATAGAATATTCGGCAAACCAACAAAAGGAAGAGCTAGACCTCGACTTCCTGTTCAAAACAACAAAGTGGGAGAAGGTACAAAGCGTAGAAACAAAAGAGTATGAGGTAGAAAAGGTAACTACAGCCGCAGGAGTACGTGGAAATGAGGCATCTGACGAGATATTGGATTTCCTGTACTACAGAGTAAGAGATAGAAGCCCTCAAATTCCTTTAAAATTAGCTCAAAAGTTAAACATACGATAGTATACCCTAGTTTTTAATAATATGTCCATATATAGGCAAAATACAGCCAAATAGAACTATTCCTATATTGTACAACTAGTTACTTTTCAAAATTTTTACAATATATTTTAAAAATACTTGTTTTAAGTAACCTCTCATTAGTAAGTTCAATAAAGAAAAAAGGTTGAAAAAATGAAAAGAAGACTTGATAGAGCAATATCCAATGAGTTCAAAGAAAATAGTAGTCACGAAAATATAAACGAAGCTATAAAGTTAGCTATGAATATGAAAGTTTTAGATATTCTAGAGCCTACAGGTAAGACTATAGGTGAATTAGCAGAAATAGTAAGCAGACTACAGAACGCAGATTCACTCGAAGTTATTGATATAGAGCTATTTAGCAGTAAACTACACTCCTATTCTTAAAAAAATAGCCGTAGATTGTGTGTAAGCCTTATTTGCGCTATACCCCCCTCCCCCATCCCTTTTTGTTGAGAATGAGTCTCATTAGCTTTTTGACTTTTTAATTGAGATTGCATCTCATTAGCAATAATATTTTTTATTGATACTGCGTCTCATTATCATTTAACTATCCTAACTGAGATTGAGTCTCATTAACAATAAATAGCTTATTGAGATTAGGTCTCATTATCATTTAATCCACTACTCTTATTGAGACTGAGTCTCATTATCACAAAAATGCTGGAATTTACGAAAAAGATAGCAAATATCCTATACTTGATATCAACTATTTTTGATGTACTTTAGTGGCGTGAAAATACCACAACATACAACAAACGCTCAAAACGCTCATTTAATAGAAAGAATGGAAGTAGAGAGCAAAACTAGGAGATAGAAAATGAAAATATCTAATAAACAACTACAGCATATGATATCTACGGGTATTATATCTACTGAGCAATCTGAAAAGATGATATCTGAGGGTATAGCAAGTGGGTTTAGTAGAGGTAAGGTAGAAGTATGTAAACAAGTAGGTAACTTCTTGGAGATATACAACCAACTACAAATATGGTTTGATACCTATGAGGATGATATTAATCAAGCTATGATAGATAATGGACATCTACCTGTTAAAAAGGTATCTATTAATATTGCTAAGTAATAACCCTAATCTAGTGAATATGGCTAGTAGAAATACTAGTCGTATTCGCTTAGACTATTCTACAGACTTCGTATCTAATGCATATAAAGTAGTAGATGCGAATTTTATAGAACAGTTAAAATAGTAGGTGCAAAAATGAGAGATGAAATTATAGTAGATATGCAGAGTCCTACTCCTATTGATTCGTACAGATTCAAGAGTAGAGGCAAAGTAACTATCTATTATTCCAAAGGTCTACGTACCAAGTATTCTATAGAAGTTAAGAGTAGCAATGATTCTAGTAATAAAATAGATGATGTAACCTCAAACCTTACTAATCTATGGAAGCTAATAGAAGTTATTAGAAAGAACTCATATGATAAAAATATGACAGTAGATGTAGTAGATGTAGACGCTAAAACACACTACAAGAAAATAACTCTAGCTACAACACTAACAGAAATAGAAAGAGCAGAGGCACTTGATAGACAGATAAAACGTATTAAGTCTGTTAGACGTAGAATGGTAGTAGATAACAAGTATCACAGTAGAAAGAAAAAGCCTATAGACCCAAAGCTTATACGACCTATACTTAGAGAAGAGAAGACTTGGTAGTAAGATTTAATAGATAAGGAGATAGTAATGGAAGAAGTAGTAGTAAAAGAATGTGGTCTATTCTCTAGTAGAGATAGCTTAGAGACTGCAATAAAAGACAGTAGAGAGATGTTAAATAGAAGTGTAAGAGATAATAGTAAGATAGTAGTAGAAACTGCATTACACTTGATAGTTAATACAATAGCTAATAACTATAAACTATATAAAATAGATAAGGAGTAGATAAAGTGTTTGAACTAATAGATAGATTACGTAGAGACATAAAAGACTACTTTAGTCATAATCCTAAGGAGAAAATTGTAGCTGTGGTTTTGTTAGATGAAAAGCAATACAGACAGTTACTAGACTGTGATGATGTAGAAGGATTATATGAAGGTAGTGTAGTAGAAGTAGTAGAGAGAGACGAAGATGTATAAGCTAGAAGAGATAGTATTAGACTTTATGGAGTCTATGCTAGAGAGAATAGAAGAGTTTATGCCTATAATTATAGTAGGTGCGTATTTTTACCTAGTAATTATATTGCTTAGAGCTTGGTTATAGATGCAGACATTTTTACCATACGAAGATTTTACTCTATCTGCACAAGTACTAGATAGACAAAGACTAGGTAAGCAGAGAGTAGAAGCATTGCAGATATACAATGTTCTAGTAGGGAATCTTACTAAGAAGGGTAAGCCCTATACAGGTTGGTTAAATCATCCTGCCGTTCTAATGTGGGATGGATATGTAGAAGCGTTGTTACTCTATAAGAATAAGATGATAGAAGAATGGTTAGCTCGAGGATATAGGAATACTATGGAGTGGGTTATACTAGAAGATTCTATAGAGATGCCTCCTTGGTTAGGCGACGATAGAGTACACGCTTCACATAGAAGTAACCTACTACGTAAAGACTTAGAGTATTACTCTAAGTACAAATGGAAAGAGCCTATAGATATGGAGTACTATTGGGCAATCTAGTAAAGTTAATAATAACAATAGAATAGGAGAGAGTATGAAAGAGATACTTAATCACCTACTCGGTACTTGTGGAGAGGGACATATTAGTATAATAAGTCTTATGTCTATGGGGGTTATTGTAGTATACAAGGATTATGTACTAACAATAATAAGAGAGGTGAAAGATGTTATGTTCAAGTGAAGTATATCTAGTAAGAAGTACATATGGTAAAGTAGTAGAAGCTTCTAGCTTTGAAGATATAGACGTAGAATCTATTCGCCTAGACATAGACAGTAGAATACATAGAGATAGAGTAGAAGGTAATGCCTCTAGAATTTTTAAGATAATAGATATAGCTGATACCTATAAGCACGATAGTCTATGTTTACTACTAGAAAGGCGAGATGGTCTAAGAGTTATCTGTAGAATATCTGATGTTGTATTTACAACATTAGGAGAGCATACTATTACTAGCTTACGGCACTTAGACGAATACGAACATCATATACCTTTAGAGACTGTAGATGGTATAGATATTAAGAATAGTTTAGATAAATTTGACCTTGCACAGACATTATACTCTATGAGCACTTCTGTTAATACTTGTAAGTTTCTATACAATCGTCTTGTAAGCAAAGAGCTTGTAGATAAGAATGACTCTAGGCTTACAAAACATCTAAAGAATAGATTCTTCTTACATGGTAATGTTACGGAGTTATTACGTTACATAGATGAAGCAGATTTAAGTAAAGAAAGAGTAGTACATAAGAAATGTAACTACTGTGAGGTTGTAGTCTCTAGGTTTAAACACCTAGCACTATCAGATAATACAGAAATAGATGTATGTATAGATTGTTATAATACTGTAGAGGTTCCCTGTGATTGTTGTTATAGTGGAGTTACCTTAAGTGAGAGGATTAGTACTAGAAGTAAAACTTCTATTCACGACTTGTTTAGAGAACATGACTTCTACAGTATGTGTAATAGTTGCTATGACTTTGCTATAGTTAGTTGTAGTAGATGTAGATGTATGGATATGGTAGACGTAGACAAGCTAAGACGCTCTACTAATAAACTAAAAACATTAAGGGGGAATATTAATAGTGGTAAGTATACACATATATTTTCTAAAAGATATTGTGGTACTTGTGCAGATAACGTATTAAATACATACCTTACTAATCCGTTTAACTACCACCCTTTACCTAGTAGGTTCTCTGGTAAAAGCGAGTTCAATAGATTTGTAGGTATAGAGAGTGAGGTAATAACAGAATCATCTGGTGCAGGTGAATACTCTGAGGATAGAGAGATACCTAACTACTTTGACGTAGTAAGTGATGGTTCTCTTAATGAGGGTGGTGTAGAGTTTGTTACTAGTAGGCCAATAATAGGTAGCGAAATAGAGTCTGCTCTATATAGTTTAGAAGATGTAAATAAGTCTGAGTGGAATGAAGTAGATAGTAGTTGTGGTGTACATATACATATGAACGCTTTAGATATGGGCTTTACAGAAATAAAATCACTACTAATGATTATGACTAGAATACAATATTTACTATACGAGAGTATACCTGAGAGTAGAAGAGAGACATCTTACGCTAGAGAAATTACAATGCCTATTAATACTATATCTAAAATAAAAAGTCTATCTCAACTAGTTGATTACTACTACAGTATGGCTGATACAGATATATCAGATAGCAAGTATAATGATGCTAGATACATAGGTACTAATATACACGCTAGATTCTATCTAGGTTCTATAGAGTTTAGATATCACGAAGGTACAATAAAGTCTAAGCCTATAAGAGATTGGATATTATTTCTAAATAAAATAATGTCTACATCTAAAAATTTACATAACGATAATAAGTTATACAGTAAAATACTTGATTACAAGAGTCAACCTATTGACATCATAAGAGATGTAGCAGGTGTTAGTGGAGTTGACTATATCGAGAGCAAAATAGATACAAATAACTAACATAGAGGAGATAATATATGTGTGGTATCTTTGGGTTCGCTAAGACTAGTGGACGACAGAACAACAATCAGTTAGAAATACTCAAGAGAGTAATGACTGAGCTAACAGATGAGTCATCTATACGTGGTACTGACAGTACAGGTTTCTCTATTATGGATAGTCATAATAGGTATACCTATAAGACGTTAGTAGATTCATCTACTCTAGTAAGTAAACCTGATTGGGACAACTTGCTAGACAAGATAACTAGAGACACTACTGTGTTTATGGGACACGTGAGACTAGCTACTACTGGTGTTGTAAATGTAGAGAACGCTCACCCCTTTAACATAGGTAGTGTAACTGGTGTACATAACGGTATAATACATAACTACAACCAAGTATCTAAGGCTTTAGGTAAAGATACTCCAAGTGTAGACTCTCAAGTCTTATTCCAATCTCTTAACAAGAGAGAGATGAGTAAGGCTTTTGAAGATATAGACGGAGACTTTGCTATCACTTGGGTAAAGGATAGTAATAGAAAGGTACACCTAGCTAGAGAGAGTGGCAGACCTATGGTTACTGCTTATTGGAAGAAGGCTAGAGTATTACTGTGGGCATCTACTAAAGAGATTATGCTAGATGCTATGATTAGAGCTGGACTAGTGCTACCTATAAAGTCAGTAAAAGAGGACTATATCTATACATATGATACTGATATGTTTGATGGTAGACCTAATGTAGATAGTGTAGAGTTCGAGACTCTTAGTCAGTTTGACTATGGTTACAATAGCTATAATTGGCAACCTTATAGTGGAGTGAGATACTACAATAAAGGTAGATTATCTATGAGCCCTGCTACTAAGTCTTTGTACGGTGCTACTACTTGTGATACTAAACCTACAGAGTTGTGCTACTATTGTTATGAGTATGCACCTGTAGATGAGGTAGTTAATAATGATGGTAGACCTATATGTGTACAATGTGAGGTTGTAGAATATAATCAGATGTATAGCCAAGAAGATAAAAGAGAGGTAGACAATGAAGAAAGCTCATTCCCCTACTAAGAAAGTAATCCTAGTAGGTTTTCCTGACGCTGTAAAACTTAAGTCTAAAAGATATATCATAGAGACTCTTTACAATAGAGCAAAGAAGAATCCATTCTTAGCTACTAGTACATATGAAGAGTACCTAGATTTTCTATTAAATCAGATAGACTTACTAGGTTCTGAAGAGGTTGATATAGATAGAGATGCAGATGATATAGAATCTCAGATATATGATGCTCTAAAGAAGATGAAGTGGTTGAAAGTAATAAATGCCTTTCTAATTGGTGTTATAACTACCAACATAGGAGTCTAGTATGCCACCAGATGAAGAGAATGCTGTAGTAGAGGAACGACTAGAATGTTCATGTTGTGGTACTAATGAAGATGTAGTTGAAAGAGACCACGATACTAACTGTAATAGTTGTGAAGAAGAGTATTACTATACGTGCTTTAGTTGTAGTCATCATGGACACATAGATAATTCTTACATAGGAGGTAATGATGAGTACTACTGTAGTGATTGTTATTACGATTATTGGAGTAACTGTAGTAGATGTGGAGACGTAGTAGACAATGACCATATAATGTTCCACGATGATGAGAGTTACTGTGAGCATTGTTGCCCTGACTATAGAGATACTATGGTTATGGATAATAAGTCTGTACCTAGTAGTAGTAGAGTATCTGATACGTTTGTATATCCTATACGTAGTTTAGTAGGATTAGAAGTAGAGTGTATAGTACCTGACTCAGAAGAAATGGACACTCCTATGTATTGGAGTAATGTTTCAGATGGTTCTATAAGTACAGAAGGCTCAGGTATGGGAACAGAGCTAGTGTCTACTCCTGCTAGTGGAGACTTGCTAATGGAGAATATAAACAACCTAATGAGATGGAAGGATTACTACGGTGCTTGGGTTAATAGGAGTTGTGGTTTTCACGTACACTTTAACTCTATAGATAAGACCCCTAGAGAAGTTGCCCATATAGCTATAGTATATCAGAAGTTTCAAGACGTGCTAAAGTCTATGATGCCAAATTCTAGACAAGACTCTAATTGGTGTAGGGACTCTACAATGAATCTTAATGCTCTTAGAAATGTAGACTCTGAAGAGGCTTTAATAGATGAATACTACGAGTCTATGGACTGCTCTCCTAGTAGCGAGAAATACAATGATGCTAGATACTGTGGTATCAACATACACTCTAGGTACTATCACGGAACAATAGAGTTTAGGTTGCACTCAGGTACTATTAACAAAGAGAAGATAACTAATTGGATATCAATACTTAATTGTATAATGTTAAAAGGTGTTGAGATATCTAGTTATAGTAACGAAAAATATCGTACTTGGGTAGACAAACATTCAGGAGACGAAGGTCAACTAGATAGGACATTTGGTTTAGAGCTATTGTCCTACATACATAAAAGACAAGCTAAGTTCGGAGGGACTAGATAATGAGTAATTACGAAACAGTAATAGTAGAGTTAGCAGTTTATGTGGATAAAGATAACTATGCACATAAGAATAAAACTGCTAGGGAAATTGTAGAAGAAGAGTTAGGACTAATAGAATGTGATACAGGTGTATACATAGAAAGGTTCATATCTAATAAGGAGATAGTTGAGTATGATGAAGAAAAATAAAATAATACTTGCATTGTATAATCACAAGTTAGTAAATTGTATAAGAGAGATAGGAGAAATAGTATGCCATTGAAAGGATTTAGATACCCTGACGGTGAAATAGTTGAGCTGTTAGATATAAAGAAAGGTGAAGTAGATATAGAGAGGATGAAAGTATCATTACCTACTCTACTACATATGTCATCAGATAGAGACCCTAGTAGAAAACCTTCTACTACAGAACTGATACAAGGTACTTGTCAATCGTACCTACAAAGAACACAGGACTACTACATATACACAGACGATAATGCGTTCTCTTTAGCAGGTACCCTACACCATCTAAAACTAGAGGAGTCTTCTTCTATATTAGATAGGCTATGCTCAGAGGTTGCCCTAGAATCAGATGGTATAACTGGGACTGTAGACTTGTATGACAAAAAGACAAAGACCTTAATAGATTACAAGTTCTCTGGTAGCTATAAGGTAGCTAAGTGCCTTGGCTTACAATCAAAACATGGACATCACCCTACTGAAGTATACAAGAGAAGTGGTAGATGGGGTAAGAAAGGTACGCCTAGGAGAATAAAAGAATTCTACATAGATAAAGATACTGCTGATATGGAAGATTGGAGATGGCAAGTAAACTTCTACAGATACCTACTAGAAAAGAATGGATATCCGGTAGAGAGTATGTATGTACAAGCTACGGTTAGAGATGCAGGGGTACAGGTAGCTAGGGAAAGAGGGATAGACAAGAAGATATATATGATAGACGTTCCACATATAAATGACGAACATCTATTAGATAAGTTTGAAACAAAAAGAGATGCTCTTATCTGGGCACTAGACAATAATGAACTACCAGATAAATGCACCAAAGAAGAAACGTGGGGAGGTATTAAGTGTGAGTCTTACTGTTCAGTAAGAGACATATGTCCCTATAATAAAGGAGAGTAGTATGCAGGAACTAGAAGTAGTATTCAAAAAAGAAAATGATAACTCTAATAGCAATAGAAGATGGGCTATCAAAGAAGAGAAGGATGACGGTAGTATATGGTGGATGATTAGAGGAGGTGCTTTCTCAAATGTTATAAATACTAGGTACAATTATAGGTTGTTCGAATCTAGAGATGATGCTATTATGCAATCTAATGATATGAATAGACTATACAATAGAAAAACAACAATATCAGAAGTGAGGTGTGAAGATGATAAAGAATAAGAGTATTGAATATAGAGTAGAACAGTTAGAGATTGCATTGATGAATCTAATGTTCGTCATAGCTAATCAAGAAGATGAACTACCTTTATTCAAAGACAATATGAAGAAGGCAAAAGAGATGGCTACTGATAGCGAAGATGTCATATCTTTAATTAGTGATACTAAAGCAGAGGCTTAGTATGAAAGGAAATAATAGAGAGATAATATCTCTGGTAGAGGAAAGACTAGAGAAAGGAAAGCGTGAGTACAACCAAGAGGTAGATGTGTTTGATGGTAGAGAATGGGTTACGGAAGCCTTAGAGGAAGTACTAGATGCTTGTGTCTATATATCAGCAGAGATATTAAGAATAAAAAAAAGAGGTGAGAATGAGTAGTGAGATGTCATTATCAGAAAAGCTGAATGAAGACATTATTAGACAAGATGCATTTAGTACAATAAGAGACCTGCACGAGAAAGTGTCTATGGAAGATACACCTAAGACATATGTTAAGAAGAAGATGGGTATGGATTATGTAGAGATTAGCTATATGAAGAGTGTAGCAGATAAGCACTATCCCGGTTGGTCTTGGACTATCATAAGTACAGAGATGCTAGGTAGTGAGGCGTTTATGGTACACGGAAGATTGAAGTGGTTTGAAGGTGGTATATGGAGAGAAGGAGATATGACAGCGGCTCATAGAATAATGAAACTAAGAGACAAGGAAGGTTTTGTAGACGTTGGTAACGATATTAAATCAGCTAATACAGACGCTATGAAGAAAGCGTTTAATATGTATATGAATATCGCAGACGACGTGTATAGAAACAGAGTAGAAGAAACCTCATTAAGCCAAGAGGATATAGACTATCTATATAAAAAGACAGAAGGCTTAGATAAGGAATGGAAAGAAAAAATATTACTCTCAATAGAAAGTGGTGAGGTTGAGAAGAGTGATATAGAAAAAGTAGCAACTAGAATAGAGCAAATAAAAAACGAAATGAAAGGAGTAAGTAATGAGTAACTCAATAGATTCTGTATTAGGTGGAGTAATGGGAGGAGAGTCCTACTACGACCCATCAGAAGATAAACCAAAAGTAATAGTACCTGAGGGAGACTATTATGCTCACGTTAAAGAGTTTACAGTAAAGGAAGATGTTGTTATACGTAATAAATATCTAGCAGATATATATAACTTGACATTTAAATTAGCTACTGAAAACTCAGACAAGACATTTGGAGAGCATAGTGGTAGCCTGTTTGTAGGTAACAGTGTACGTTCAAAGGGTTTGTTTAGATTTAAGAATCCAACAGAGAAACACCTTGAGCCTAACTCAGGGGGCAATAGAGAGTTCAAGGAAGTCTGTGAGTCTATAGGTATTAAACCTGAAGAGAAGGAAGTAGATGGTAAGACGATGTTTGCATTGCCTGTATTTACTCCATCTAATTGCGAAGGTATGCCTGCTATTATAAAGATAAAGCACGAGACTTGGACGAATAGAGAGGGTGAAGAAGTTACTTCTCCTAAGGCTGTAGGTATCTATGGTTGGAGTAATGGCAAGCAAGACTTATCGGATATGCCATTCTAAATGAGGATAACAAACCAAGAATACGATATCATCATTAGAGCCTTATCAGCTTATTCAGACATAATGAAGTACGGGGCTAGTAAACCAAATCACTGGAATACTAGAGAGGAAGCAGATATGTTGAAGGGTAAACTGCAGAAAGAATACGACGAGATAGCAGAGCGTAATATAGCAGATGGAATGACAGCAGATGAAGAAGAGATATATCCTAGTCGATTGAATACTGAATACGGAGGTAGCCCTAATGGAGATAAAAAAGTGGAATGAGATAGAGCATTCTTTCACTACTAAGTTCGGATGGTATGATGGACTAAGACATATGGTAAGCATATCAAAGGAGTTTACTCGAGGTGAGAGAAGTATCTATGAACTAAATGATAAAGAGGATTACCTCTTAATCAAGCAACTAAGAACAAAATACGAAAAGGAGCCAACATGGCACGAAAGAGAAAATCACAAGTAGAGAAAGTAAGAGACTTCCTGTTTACAGGTAAGAAGATTACAGCAAAAACAGCAATCAGTAGGTTCGGAGTCTACAGACTAGCCGCTGTTATCTGGGTGTTAAGGAATACGTTTAACTTAAAGATTACCACAGATAATAAGAAAGGGTTTGCAGTATACTCTTTAACCACTAGTTAGTAGTATGGCTAGGGGCGTGCCATAAAACGCCCCAAAGATTTTGAATCTCCTATGGGCTATGGGTGTGCCTGAGCTTTATCTCGAAACACCCAAAAAATTATTAAACTAAAAAAAAGGAGCGTTAGATGAGATACTATTGGGAAGCATTGTTTAGCACTGAGTACTTTCCCTATTGGGAATTTACTATGTTAATGATGCTATGTCTTCAGATGAGTTATATATTGAGACTAGATAGAATAGAAAAAAAAATAGAAGAATAAGGTATGGATTAGATGTGGGGGATTACAATACTTTAATAACTAAACCTGTGAGCAGAACACATAAGCTAGCAGGACTAAGTCTCGTATTGATTAATACATTTTGTTTAGTTAAAAGGTATGACAAATGGGTGGCTCTATGTATCCCCCACATTATCCTAATTAAATATGAAAAGAAAAAACAAGAAAGTAACAAAGAGGACTATACAGAGCGATATCAATACTCTGTCTAGGTTAGTCCTAGCTAATAAATCAGCAATAGATGTTATTGGAGACTTCCTTTATAACTACCTAGATATGAAGGGGGAAACTGAAATGTATACTAAGTTTATGGAGGAGAAGATAGATGGATTTATTCAAGAAAGTAGCGAGGGGTCTGGAAGCATTTCTAGAGAGTCCTTTCAAGAAGAAGAGGAGTAAGAAGCGTGCCATCAAAAAGCAAAGCAAAAGGAAATAGATACGAAAGAGAAATCGTGAACCTAGCAAAGGAGTACGGTTTAGAATCTAAGAGAGCGTGGGGTTCTGATGGAAGGTCTTTAGGGCTCCACCCTGAGGTGGACTTAACAATAGAAAATTACACCGTACAATGTAAAGTACGGAAGAGGATAGCAGAATGGTTGAAACCGGAGGAGCAAATAGGGGAATTACACCTTCAATGCGTAAAGGAATCAAGAGGCAAGTCGTACGCTATAATTCCAATGAACCAGTTTTTAGAAATGATGGCAGACTTAAAGAGACTAGAGAAAATAGAATTACATATGAATCAAGGAGTAGAGCAAGAGTAGCAGACCTACAACACTACCTAGGAGAGAAGTGGATTGACTACTCAGTAGTAAACTACTATGTCAATGACAAGAAGTCAAGAGATGGTAGTAGAGGCTCAATGTCTAGCGTTGTTCTTAGATGTTCTACGTGCAGTAAGGCATATGAAACTAAATCTATGGGTGCAGGGAGTAATTACTTAAGTAATAAAATTCTTCCAAAGGTTTTATTTAAAAACGTTCCATTAGATGAAGGGGACTGTGGTCTTTGTGGCTAAGTGTCCTCTATGTGAAGGTAAGATACTAAAGAAAGATGTATCTATAAGGCTTAAGTCCCTTAGGTTATCTAGGTCTCCAAGTACTCTTGTAGAAATAGACGCTATAATAAGTGAGTTGTCTAAACATTGGACTATAGATGATATACACGTAGCAGGCTTCTTAGCCGACATAAGTAATATAGATGACATGATAGTATTAGATTCTATTAGAAAGTTTAAGAAAAAGAATGGTGTTGAACAAGGATTTAATATTAAATACCTAGCAGGTATAATAAAGAATGAGAACAAGAGGTATAGACTAAGACAGGACTACGAGAGAAGGTCTTTAGATAGGGTACCTCCAAAACTGAAGGACGAAGATGAAGAGTATTGAGTTAGAGAAAGCGTTACTTGGTTGCTTGATATCAGATAGTGACTATATAGATTCAATAAAGCAGTACATACCAGAGGATGATTTCTTTTATTCATCCTTTAATAAAGATGTATGGAATGCCCTTAGTAAATTACATAAGAAAAATTCTAAGATAGACTTAGTAACTATATGTGAAGAGGTAGGAAACAACTCATCAGTTGGTAGCAATGCTAAGTATGAGATATCTGGATTTCTAGATTCAGTTGTGTCTCCTGCTAGCTCAGTAGATTACGCCAAGAGATTACACGCCTACTATCTTAGGAGGATACTGTTTAATCAGATGCATGATATATCTAAAGGTATAAATGATACATCATTAGAGACTAGTAACTTATTAGAAGAAGCACATACTACTATAGGTAACATAATAAAGTTACAGCCTAATCAAACATTTGACATAGACTCTCTATTAGAAAGTACTAAGGAGTCTATAGTAAATTCTACTACACAGATACCTACTGGCATAGGGACTCTTGATAGAGTTATTACTGGTATGACTAGAGGTGAGATTACTATAGTTGCAGGTAGACCCGGCAATGCAAAGACTACTGTGTCTGCCAATATAGCTAGGAATCTAGTACATAGAGGACTAAAGGTAGCTATGTTTAATAGGGAGATGCCAAACACAGAGATGATGAAGAAGTTTTTAGCTATGGAGTCTAGAGAGTTACAGTATAGGAACCTAAGAAACAATGTAGGTATAGACCAAGTAGAGTTAGCTGATGTATCTTCTAAGATATCAGAGATATATGGAGACAAGTTATTTATGTTTGATGACGTTAGAGATATAGAGAGTACATTCCGTGAGATAAAAGCTATAAGTCCTGACGTAGTTATTGATGACCATATAGGGTTAATCGAGCACCCTGCTCACGATAGAAGAGACCTACGTCTTAAGATAGGTGATGTTAGTCGTAGCTATAAGTGGTTAGCTAAGGCACAAGATATGTCTGTTATATTAGTATCACAGATGAATAGGAATATGGAGCATAGAAATGATAGAGTGCCTAGGTTGTCTGACTTAGCAGAGTCTGGTAACTTAGAACAAGATGCAGAGATAGTAGTATTTACACACTATCCTTGGGTATCAAGGTATGGAGATGATGGTAATAGCGATTGTTTTCTAGAGCTTATAGTAGCTAAGAATAGATATGGTAGTACTAATTCTTGTGAGGTGGGGTATCACGGTAACAGTTGCCTAGTTACTAATACAGAATCTGAGGCAGTAGAGTTAGCAAAGAGTAGAGGAGATAGCGTAAGTGGTACACCTAAGCCTTTTTAAAATGCGTAGTAATCAGATACTTTAAATGGGTTACGTTTGTAAGTAGGTGTCTCCATCAATTTATATACATCTTCAAATGTACCTACTTTACCTATAGGTATTTTTTTAAGTCTATTTTTTGCTAAACTACTTTTTATAATAGGTATATTTGCTCTAGATAATTGCCCTAATAGCTTTAACATATCTTCAGAGACATCAGATTGACCTAGTGGTAATTGAAGTATGTCTATAAGTTTAATATTTTCAGTAGGCACATACCCTCTTACTCTTTCTTCAAATTCAAACCTTGGATTTATCCTAGTAGGCTTTATCTCTAGCCCGTGTGGTGTCAATTCTTCAATAACATCTTTTCCCCAAAGGTCTTTTTGTCTTCGCCACCAAGCATTGCTTTTAGGCTTGCCTTTAAAAAATATATTACTACCATCATTAATCACCTTTCCATAATTTGCTTCAGTAAAAGGTTCAATTTTAAAACCTTTTTTTATAAGGTCATCTCTATCCATTACAAATCTTATATCTGTACCTACGTAGTGATGAGGTCTATTAGAGAACATAGGGTCTCTGGTAACGGAAACAGCAGGAGACTTCGGGGAATGAGACCAAGGCACACCCTTCGAATCATCTAGAATAAGTGTACCCATCTCTTTCTTAAATGGTCTACCCGGGAACGCTCCCGATGCACCTTTTATTACTCCAGACTCTAGTATATCCTTAGCTGATTCACCTTTTGTAAAATGAGATACTGGATTACGTAGACCTGTTTTCTCTAGAATTTTTTTACCTACACTACCAAGACTTTTTAATGTAAGTAATGGCCCCATTGCTATGTTTTCTACAACAGGGTCTACACCACCTATGTACTGAGGTCTGGTATCTGCACGTATACTACCAGTTTGTGCAAGTTTATCTAGTTCAGCATCAAGTATTAGGTTGTCTATATTATTATGTACACCTGTAGATGCAGGTTGGAAGTATTCATTCACAGTTCTAGGCATTACACGTCAGCTTTTTTCTTATGCTTTTGCATCTTTCTTTTTATTACAGCTTTATAATCTATGTCTGTTATAAGTATTGGATACATAGGGTAGGCACTGTTCCATTTTCTCATATCTTCAAATGCTTGTTGATATGCTTCAGGTGTCTCAGATTTTATTATGGTATCTATTAAGGCAGACTTTCTCCTACCTCTAAGAAACTCTATCCTACTTTGCTTTAGACCTTTAGTTTCAAATTGCTTTGCTAAGTCTTTTAATAGTGGACTACCTGTCATTCTTAACGCTCTAGATGGAACTCTTCTTATAAAGTCTCCTTGATAGTTTTTATAATCTCTTTCTAACGCTCCAATGAACTTATGAAATTCAGATACATCGGATGCAAAAGGAGGCATTGCAAAGAAAGCTAATGCGTTTGTAACGCTTCTACCTTCTTCTAACCCAGCCATCATAAAGTCACCTAAGAAACCAAACGCTCCTATAGCGGCTATATTCTCTACTATTTCTTTAGCATCTGCTTCAAAGAATGTAGCAGGGTCGTATGACTTCTCACCAGATGCTAGTTGCTTCATAAGTTCTTTTGCTTTGATAGCTAGTGAACCAGTTACCATACCGCCTGCGGCTAGTCTTAGCATTGGCATAAAGTTTCCCTGTGCTAAGTCAAACTTAAGAGTATCCATTATAAAATTATACTGCCTAAGACCAAATGATTTAAATTGTAAGAAGGGTTTAGCCGATGGTCTATTAAGCACTAATGGGTCTGATAGAATATCTTTTTGGAGTTGAGATTTAACTGCGAACCTACCTATTGCATTTACAATCGTAGACCCAGATAGCTTACCTTGTTTTATTTGAGTAGGGTCTACGCCCATTTTCTGAAGTGTATTATTAGCCCATTTCTTTGAACCCATTCTACCTAAGCCTATACCTCTTTTACCTATTGATATAGCCACTAAATCATCTAATAAAACTCTAGCTGTTGAAGCGGCTAATATATTATTTATAGAGTTTATTCTATTGAATTGAGATATATCAGTTAACCTACCTACAACTTTTTTAGATATATCGCTTTGCTGAGATAAGCCCATCATCTCATTTATATACTTATATAGGTTACCACCAGATGCATCAACTTCTTTTCTAAATTCTTTATCTGTGGTGTACTTATAAGCACCCTTAGTAAACCTCCAGTAACCTGCAGATAGAGCAGAAGATATAGCGAACTGTGAAAGATTCATTGCAGTTGCTGTACCTAATGCAATCTTAGTAGAGGTTTCCCATTCCATAACCTTTTGCATAAAGTCTTTGATTCCGGGGTTAAGATTGTATCTTCTATTGTAACCTATAGAGCCCATCACATGACTATGTAGCTCCGTAATTATAGGTAAGTCTGAATCTGGGGTATTTTTAAGTAGCTCTGTGTATATTTTTCCTTTCTTACCAAAGTTCTTTGTTTCTGCTGAAGCCCTAGCAACATTGGAGGAGTATACTCCTAGTAGCTTTCTAATGTCTCTTTCATAAAATTTAGAAGGTAGTTCATAAGTTCTTTTTTTTGTTAGGTTCCCATACTCTTTAAATACCTCACCATAGGTAAGCCTGCCCATAAGTGCCATAGCTTTAAAAGGACTAAGCTCTTCAACGCCTTCTCTTTTCCTAACCCCTTCTAGTATTGATTCATAAGCCTCCTTAGTTTCCTTTGATAGAGAAGGCATAGCTTTCTTTATAATTCTATTTAAAAACCTAGCCTCTCCACCTCTACTCTTAGCAAAGGCTTCTGGGTTATTCATTGATTGTATTATTAAATCTATGTAGTCATTTTGTAAATCCTTGACTAACATCTCCTCGCCTTTTTTAACTGATTGTTTTGATACCATTTCTGATATTTTATATATATCGGCAAATACTTTTTCTGCTAAACCTTGCTTAAGAATTCTTGGTATATAGTTTTCTAAGTATCCTACATCAACTCCAGATTCACGAGCTCTGTTAAAAAGAAAATCAGATACTTGTTTATAGCCCATTGTTTGTTCTGTATTTATACCTTGTTCAACAGCATCAGCTAAGAGCTCCCAGTAGTTTTTAGATACTTCTGACTCACTCATTTTCATAGACCTTGCTAAATTCTTTATTTGCTTTCTAGTTGGTTTCTCAGCATTTAATCCATATTCAGACATAAGGTCAAACGTTTCTGATAAAGTTCTTCTTTGGTCTACAACAAATTTATCAACCTTGGCAACGTATATTCTTCTAACTGGGCTTACGCTACCTTGGTTCCTTGCAGGTCTAAAAAAGTCTAATAGCTTATTAGCAGGAGCAGGTAGCATATCGTCTAGGAATACACTAAACCTAGTCTTCTGCATATCTATCCCATTCTTCTCCATATTTTCCAATGCTTTTTTAGTATACTTTTCAACAGTTAACTTGTCTCTTAAGTTCCCTATATTTTCGTTACCTAAGTCTTTCAAGTTTTTCGACAATGCCTCTTTACCTTTCTCAGCTTTATGCAACCCTCTATTTGTTTCTTTTACTTCATTAGAATGACCTAGTTCTTTTTCCAGTTTTCTAATTTCACTTTCTCTTTTAGCTCTTAATTCCTTTGGAGATATATTTAAATTCTCTGGTTTTCTGTAATAATTATACCAAATATCTTTAGGAATTAATGCTACTTCACCAGTATCTAGGAACCTTGCCTGAACATTTTTGTCATCAAAACTGAGTATCTTAGCTTCTCTTTTACCTTTACTGTCTGTGCGGATACTATCATGTAGTTCATTAGCATAACTTCTTCTTCCTGTTTCCTCAGCTATTTTTGTTACATCTAAACCTTCTGGTATAGGTCTCTTAGATATTTCTGGCTCAACAATATACCTTTTAAACTTTTTTAGTTTATCAAAGCCTTTGGTAGCCGCCATATTGACACCCTTTATACCTAGTACCATACCACCTGCGTGAATCCAGTCTTCAGGCGTAGGTGCTCTACCTTCTAATAATGGAGCAACGGTACCAAATTGACCAACTTCTGCAAGTGTTCTACCTAATACATTAACACCTTTATCTGTTAGGAATGCGTTTGTTCCGCCCGTCATACCACCTAAAACAGCACCTTTTGCACCAGCCTTAACAACCTTACCCGGAGTTATAGTTCCATCTGCTAGGTATTCATTCATAGCTTCTCCAGCTCCTGAATATAAACCTAAAGCACCTGCTCCTCCTCCAGTTTTTGCGTATGCTTTTTGTGTAAAAGCACTTGCTTTAAGTGCGGCTTTTCTAGCAACATCTTTAGAAACTCTATTTTGTAATAGTCTTTTATATACTAACTTTCTTGCTACGCCCTTAGCAACAGCACCACCTAGACCTCCGCCTGCTACAGTAGTTGCGAAGTCTAATGGAGTAAAAAAAGATGCTACTCCTGCGGCTATATCAGCTACTATACCGGGATGATAATTACCTAGGTCGTATACTTGTTTTTTATTGGTAGATATAGCCTCAGCCATTCCTTGTAGAGACCTGTTGTAACCATCTTTCCATATAGTACCTAACTGGTCTACAATACCGCTCTCATCCTTAGGATTATATTGAGTGATTTCAGAATCTAGTTTATATTGAGGAAACTTTGAGGTTATAACCTTGTATGCTACCTCGTCACTCATAGTATTATAACTAGGGTCAACAGCCCTAAAGTCATTAACAAGCTGTTCTACTGTCATGCTGGGATTAAACTGAGACATATTTTATTTTACCTATAAGGGTTTTTAAATTGAAGTAAGTCTAATGTTGTACCTAATCCTTCAAGCATATTACTAGCTCCACGACTCATAGTGTTCTTAAAGCTATTAGGGTTTTCAACCTCAGGGAGAGAGTCTTGACCTTCATTATATATACTTATCAACCTAGCAAGTTCATTACGACTCATTGAAGTTCCTTCTGTATATTTTCTAGGAATTGACATAGCGCCCTCAGAGCTGTCATATATCTTAGAAAAATCTTTTACAATAGATTTTTTTATTTTATTTATTTTTGCATTTAATTTACTTTGTTTCTTTTTATTTTTAATTGGAGTTTCTTGTAGCTTGCTTTCAAACAAATCTATTCTTTTTAACCTATTAGTAAAATCAATCATTGGTAAAAATTCAGAGCGAGCTTTTTTCTTTTTTGCTTGGCTCCTTTTGCGTTGTTCTTGATTTGAGAATAAATCTAAATCTTCAGACGGAGGTGGAGCTTGTTCACCACCAGTGCCTGTTTGAGCAGTAGATAATCCACTTATTTGCCTTTCTAGGAATCCAATTTCCTCTTCAGTCCCTTCCTTCTTAGCCTTAGCAAGCATATCTTTAAGTTCTTTTTCTGTAATACCTTCTTCTAATTCCATTGCTGGAAGAGATTCGATTACCTTACCATCCTCTATTACTACATCCCCAACATCTTCTCCAGATGCGTTTCTATTAGCCATGCTTATAGCACTTTCAGCTATGTCTTCATCATCTGAAAATAATACGTTGTACATATCATTACTAGCAAATGTATCTTCAGGCCTTAAGGGACTAAGTATAGGGTTGTTATCTAAGGGGTTGGTTATTGTTCTAGATGTTTTTCCATAAGCATCTATATTAGTTCTAGTTGAGTCATCTCCAGAAGGTTTTAATATCCTGTCTATTTCTCCTTGTAGATTTTGGATAACTATAGTATTTTGTGCTAGTGCATCAGTAACATCCATACCGCTAGCTTGCTGTGTTAGTAAGTCTGATTGATTTTTTCTAAGTGCTGTCAACCTAGTTGTATTTGAATTTATTAAATATTTCTGTTCATCATTTAAGCTACCTTGTTTTAAATAATTATTAACTAAAAACTCATTATATGTTTTATCATTTCCAAATAAATCTAATGCTTCTGCCTTACTTATTTGACTATCAGCATCCTTTCCTTGATTATATAAATTCATTCTAGACGTAATTGTTTGTAACTGTCTTCTCCCTGACTTTTGAATATTGTTTGCATATTGCCTAGCTCTTGATTTAGCTCTTTGGTCTGCAACATCTATTAATAAAGAATCTATATTCGTACCAGATATTTCTTGTGCATTCATACCAGAGAAATATTCATTTATATACTGCTTAGCTATTTCAAAATTAGAATTTGATTTATCTATCTCAAACTTTTCTTTATTTATTTCAGCATTTTGAGTTGCTATCTTATTTTGAAATCTTTGTTGTTCTAAAGAGTCTTGATATCTTTCCTCATTAATGCCCATCTGCCTCTTAGACAATTCTAATCTAGCATCAGCACGGTTCTGGTCTTTAAGTGCGAGTTGGTATTGAGGGCTAGTATACTTAGACAACTCTTTTAAGAATACATCTAGTCCACTTTCTGGTTCTTGTATTATTATTCTATTTCCGTTTGCCATTATTACTCCTTATGCTGGGCCTATCCAACGATTTACTGCCCATATGTATGTACCATCAGCCATTTCTCTTCTGGTTCCGGGAATTGTAAAACCACTTGGCATTTCAGGGGGCCCGGTTCTTGTAGTGTCAAATTCAGCACCAGACTCTTCCCTCTGTGCTAAATCTACTAAAGCCTCTTCTTGTTGTTGTTGTTTAGATTCTGTTGATATACTTTCAGCTTCCTCACCTAATGTTCTATAAAGACTAGACCTAGCCTGTTCAGTAGCTCTTTCTCTTCCCCCAAAATCTTCGAAACCAATTCCTTGCCCTTGGGTTTGCTGTATTACATCACTTAATGCTCCAGTTGCTTGCTTAGTCAACCCTCCTATTTCGCCAACTGCATCAGTGGGGTCGTATGCAAACCTGCTTTCAAAGTCAGATTTTATACCAGCATCTGACGGTATGAATCCAAATGTGTCATATATCTCTTGAAAATAATCACTAGGAGTCGGTTGCTCAAAGCCAAAGCCAGAACTAACACCAGAACCAGAACTCTCACCGGTACTTCCTCCCATCGCATAACTTTTACGTTTTTCAAATGATGGTATCTTATTTCCTTGACGAGCCTTAAGCAACATCATCACTTGCTGTACAGCTTCCTTAGGGTCTACAACATCAGCTTCTCTTAATGCACTTAAAGCACCTCTTTGAGAGCTACCAAAATCATACCTATCCATAAGAGCCGCTGTTTGCAATATCTCATCTAACTCACTAAACATTTTTCTAGATTTACCAATCTCATTTACCGCACCTATAGAGCCACCATCTTCATACCCTTTCTTTTTCTTAGACATACCTCCGTACATATAGTTATCCATCATACCGCCTTCATTCATATATCCCATACGGTTTCTAACTTCTTCTGGTAGGTTCATCAAACCTTTATTACCTTCAGGTGATTTCTTTAATACTTTACCACCTTTATTCATCATAGCTGAGTCTCTAGTCATATCAACCCCCCTTTGATTTGATAAGGTGTTTAAAGCTAGTAGTTCATCTATAGCTGAGTGACCATGTTCTCCCTGAGGAACAAGACCTCCTCCTGCATATCCTAATCTATCTGCATTATTTATCATATCCATAGTATTCTTTCCTAATTTATCTACTGCTTCTTTACGAACTACATATTCTCCTGACTGTAGCATTGCTGGTATATTATCTAACTGAGCCATTAGAATATCCTCCTTCCTGTTTTCATAGGATTTAATAATCCACCACCTGCATAGTTGCCAATATTTCTTTGTCTCATTTGCAAGAAATCTGCAACAGTTGGTTTAGGAGTTAAATAGTTTATTAAGTCTTGCATTTGATTAGATGTTTGCATTGCTTGAGACTGTGCTGTTTGAGACATATCTAAAGCCCTGTTTAATGAGCCTGTTTCAGTAGCTTTTGATAATGAACCTATGTAATCAATTTCCGATTTACTAGGTAAACCAGAAACATCTGGTAGTCCCTGTGAATCTAATTCTCCAGACTTAATCATACCACCTATAAGTGATGGAACCTCAACATCACCAAGCATTTCAGCATCTGCACTTGATGGTAAACTCATTTGCCTAGAATACTCATATAAATTCTTATCACCTAATTCATTAGCTCTATCTAAACTTAATAGGTAATCTATATCTGACTGGGTAGTCAATCCAGAAGTATCTGGTAGGGAAGTATCAAAGTTTGGGATATCAACATCCCCATACATTCCAGATGCTTCACTAAATACAGCTCCAGTATCAGAAGTAACTGGGTCTGAGTACCTAGACGCTTTTAACTTAGCTAAAGCACCTTTAGCTTTATATTTTAGATTATCACCAAACTCAGCTAATTTACCTGAATTTATAAAATCACCAGCCATCTCTCCTGCTTGAGCACCTATAGCTCTACCAAGCCTACCACTTTTATCAGCACGATTTACTCTGGCTAATTCATTGTATCCACTACCATAGATACTATCTTCCTGTAGGTAACCAGTTCTAGATTTAAACTTAGGGTCTTTTACTAGTAGGTCTCCTACTGTGTTACCTAAAAAATCACTTACAAACGCTGGGGCTCCTGCTAATTTACCAACTGTTGAGAAAAGACTTCCAAGGCCTCTTTGTAAACCTAGTTTCTTAGCATCTTTAGCCATAAGCTCTTGTTCTCTTCTAATCTTTCTACCTCTATCTATGCCACTAAGTAAACTCCTAGCCCTGCTTCTTAAACCACCTTGTTGGTATTGTCTTATAGTATTATACTGCATATCTTTACCTATTTAATGTATTATATTGCCACACACATATTGCTCTTATGTGAGTAGGGTCACTAGCACAATCAACACTTACAGATAATAAATTACCTTTGTCAAAGTTATTTAAATCTGAGAATATATACTCTAGTGTTGTTGTAGCTGATAGTGATTGTGTTATTGTTTTTTGTGCTGTAGTGTTAGAATTTATGTGTAAACCAACTGCTGTGTTTCCACCAGAGGCGTTACCATATATTAAAATCTTTTTAAGTACACCATTGTAAGGTGCTATCCAAGAGCTATCGTGGTCTATTGATGTATTCTTAGTTGAATCATTTAAACCTAAGTATATTTTACTGGTTCCCGGATTGTGTACATTGTGATGAGTGTACGTTAATTCATTACCTCTTATTTCTCCAGATACTTGTAGGTTTCTGTCTATATATTGATTACCATCTGACGTCATAAAAGATTTAAATACTAAACCTTTATGCTTTCTGAGTACTGCCAACCTACCACCTTCTAAAGATACAGATACTCCACCCTCCTGTAGAGACGATGCTGGGCTACCATTGTTAAATGTTTGAGGTTGCTCAGTGAAGTTAATCAATCTTCTTATATCCCTAGACATTACGATACTTGACTTTCTATTGCTCTATACTCAACTTGTATATCGTTTATATATAATTGATGTGCTGTGCTCAAAGATGTTTCTATTTTAAATGCCATACTCTGACACTTTACACCAGCATCTGCCTCTAAACTAAACACGGCTACCTTATATGCTCCATTTTGGTCTTGTGTTCTAGGTCTCAATATAATACTTTCTATATCTCCTGCAAAACTAGATTCTAAAAATACATAACCAGTTCCTGTTGAAGTAGGTGTAATTTGTTCTGTAAATGTACCATTAGAGCTCCTAGCTGTTCCACTGTCACCCCCAAAACTAAACTGAACATTACCAGCAGTTACATTTGATAGTGTCATACTAGTATCATATACTATAGCTTTGTCAACCTTAGATGTTGTAAATATTAATCCTGAACTAAGTGAGCCATCTACTCTTAACTTTCTACCCCCTGCACCATCAGATACTAAAGATAAGTTAGAGTATGCATCAAGATTTAAACCATCAAGGTTTTGAAAAGATGATGAATCTGAATTTATTATACTTCCTAGCCAGTCTAACCAATACCTATCGAACCTAGCGTTAGGTAAAATGTTTTCAGAGTTTTCTATATAACCTCTTAACATTGGTCTCCACTCACCTTTTTGGTCTGCTTTATAATAAACAGCAGGGGTAGATGATGTGTGTATTAATTCATCAACAGTTCCTAATGCGTTACTAGTTGCAACGAATTTATAATGAACATATATTTTATATACTATTTTAGATTTATGAAGGCTACCAAAACTCAAGTCAGGAGTTTCTAGCTTATATTTTTTATGAGTTCCTTCACTTACTTCCCATTTAGTAAAGTGTATTTTATTATCTCCAGCACTACCTAAGTCAGTTGACTCAACATCGTAGCCTGTAATTAACCTACCTATGCTATCATTTACAAAATTAGTTAACGGAGGTTTAAAGGAGATTGTAGAATTTGGCCCTATAAGTTCAGACAATGTAAAAGAGTTGCTTCTTAAATCATATATATAAGCATCTTCGCTAACATCTACTCTTTTCATAATTATAACTTGGTCTGTATCTCCAACATAACCAAGAGACATCTTATCAGTATCTGAAAAAGTATCCCACTCAGAGTCATTTATTTTCCCATCTGTTACCTTATTAACTGATGAGCCATCATATCTGTATACTCCATTTCTATTAGCCCAAACAACACCGCCCCTACCTTTACATACAGAATAAGGCTTAGATACTCCACCTTCCTGTATCGTAGTTTCTAAAAACCAGTTAGATGGAGATGGTGATGATATATTAATAATCTGTAAAGTTCTTTGCTTGTATGCTAATAATCTATCAGCATAAGATTCTAACCTGACGTAATCTTCTCCATCACCCTTAACCACGTCTATAAAATTAAAATTAGGAAATAGGTCATACTTACCTACTTCACTAAACATTATTCTATCACCATAGTGTTGAAACTCTGTATTATTGTCAGAGCTACTAGTAGCGTTATCATCGTACATTACATTAGCTACAAAAGTTCTTCTATTAGCCACTAATGCTGTCTTATATCCTGAACCTATTTTACCAAATGCAATCTGTTTTGTATCGTTAGGTGAGTATCCATTTATACTTTCATAAGTGTCTATATTAGGTCTCTGTGAAAAAAGAACCCAATACGATGAGTTTGTGTGACTAGATACTCCGTCACTTGTAACTCTAAATTCTCCAGTAGCAGTGCCAGATAAATCTTGGTTAACATTGTCCTCAATCCATCCTTTATATTCATCAACTAAAGATGCTCTAACACCTCTTCTAATATCTATATCTGCAAATAAAACCCAAGGGTCTCTTGATGTAGCTTCTCTAAAATATATCCTTCCACCAGTGACCCTTCTTGGATATCTATTTGTTCCATTATCATCAGCAAAAACATTAAATTTTATTTTCTTAAAACCGTTTAATGTTTTAGTTCCACTAGCTTTAGTAATTAAAGATTCCTGTTTTCCATCATATATAAATGTGCCACAAAATTCATAATCTCCCGGACTAAATTCTCCCTCTTCATCTGTTTCTTCCAATGCTATGCCCCAACCTGAACCAGATGTCGGAAACTCTGCAGAGCCATTTACAGTGCTTTCTAGATTAAATTCAGTTGGAGATGCAAGGTCGTTACTTTCTTCGTAAAAAGCTGGTTCTATTGACCTCCAAACATTTTCACTTGCAAATCCTTTATTGTACTGAAATTGGTTTCTGTCTATAAAGCCATACCACTTAGGAGTAGATTCATTTTTAAAATTACCATTAGCTACTCTAAGTGATGAGTCTATATAGTAAAAAACATATTCTGGATTATCTTCTGAGTCTGCTGAGTTTACAACTGTAATTCTATCGGCAGTCCAAGAGCCTGAACTATCTGTAAAAACATCTATCTTATTATCGTCTATATTACCAAGTGCCAACAGTTGGTCTCCAACAAATCCTAATCTCTCTATAGTTACCTGAGTTCCGCTAGCAACGTTCTCATCTGTAACAGTTTCAGATACAAATATCTTATTATTAGAAAAGTCTAAACCTCCAGTAGTCCAAGTTGAACCAACTCTACTAATACCACTTACATCACTACCAATATTCGTAACTGTGAATATTCCATTATTATTTGCTGAGCCAGAAATTTTAATTTTAATTGGAAAGTTTGTAGCAGATGAAAGTAAGTTATTTTCAGTCCAAAAATCATTATTATTAATTGATATTGTGTTATTTCCAGCACTTGTATTGTCAAAAATTAAATTATTGCCTGCAGTTCCAGTGTATGAACCAGACCCCGTTCCCGTTACCTGAACACCTCTAAGACCAGTAGCTTCATCAGCTTCAAAGTAATACAGTCCATATCCGGGATTTATTGATGCGGTGTGTGCGTCTACTCCATTGGTTCCCATTCTAAGTGAGGTTCCATTAGTAGCGGTACTAAAAATACTTGCAGGTCTTAACTCTCCTTTATTAGACGTATCGAAGTTGGTTATATTAGGAGACTCACCTATTGCTAAATCTCTAGGGTTCTTAACTGTGTTTATCCCTTGACCAAAATTGTTTATATTAATACTAGTCTTAGGCATTAATCAAGTATCTCTATATGTACCAAGTCATCAAATCCATTATCCTTAACATCTCCGTCACTATCCCAATCACCACCCCATCTTACTTTCAGTCCAAGCTGTTGTGCTATGCCACGTATCATTCCACCCATATAATGGAAACCGTCTCTATTATCCCAGTCTACTGGGTAGGGGGCTAAGTCAACTGCTTTTCCCTCCATGTGTTTGGAGTACTTTACTTTCGTTGCCCCCTTAGCCAATAGCTCTTCCTGTCTTTTTTCACTACGCAATCCTTCTATTATGGTAACATCCATAATTTTTATTAGCTCATTAAGAACGTTTACCAATCTAGTGTCTACGCCCTTTAATCTTTCTTTACTTCTTTTTCCAAATCTAGGCATTACGAACCTTCCTTGCTATTGATTTACTGTACTTAGCCTTCCTTTTTCCTGAAGCTGAGGCTTTTCTTTTTGCTTTATTTGTAGAACTTTTTTGACCGGGACTAAGGCTTTTCCTAACTGACTCAGGCAAGTAACGACCTCTTTTTCTTTTTGGTTTTTTCTTATCTCCCGTACTGACATAATCCCACTTTTGTTTTGACCACTTTGAAAGTTTGTTGCCAGAGCTTTTCTTTCCAGAATATCTTCCACCAGCTTGCTTATAGTACTTAACTGCAAGTTGCATAGCCCTAGCTGAGTGTCCACCCATCTTAGCTCTAGCTCTTGCCTTTGCCCTAGCCCATTTCTTTGGGTCTTTCTTCTTAGCAGAAGACATTACTTTTTCTTAGGTTTAGAGTGTTTCATTTGTACTTTAAAATTAGCAGTAAGGCTTGCACCTTTATGTGCTTTAAACTTACCACTATGCTTCATTAGCTTTACCCCTCTTCCAGACTTCATCCAATGATAACCAGCAGGAGCTTTAACTTTTTTATTCATACTACCACTTTACCTTATTAGCCCAATAAGCCGCAGACATCTTACCTTTTGCTATGTTTTTTCCATGCCTTGCTTTGAACGATTTTCTTTTCATTTTCATTCTTCTTGACTCACCTGCTTTTGGCTTACCTGCCGTCTTAGCTCCTTTTTCCCCAAACCTAATCAACTTAATCTTAGAGCCTTCTTTTGCTACAACAACATGGCTTTTTTTGGGATGGCTTGGAGTACGTTTTGGCTTATTATATCCAGATACGCCAGCTCGGGTAAGCCTAGAGTCTTTCTTCTTTGTTTTTTTAGCAGGCATTATACACCAATTTTTTTCAATAGAACAGTTTTAATAACTTTCCAAAGAGCTTCTAATATAGCCTTTTCTGTTTTTTCACTTATAATTGGTATGTCTATCGCCTTATTAATTTCGTCAATTACTTCTTCACCTGTTTTATCAGATAGTAATTCATCTGCAATCATTTTCATTAACATAGTTAAGCACTCCTTATTTGTTTTATTTTGTAAGCTAAATATATAATAGTCATTAATCCTATTACACATTGTATCATTAAATTTATATTTGATAAATGTATACCATAGTTAATAAATGATATACCAGAAACCTTTAAGCTATCCATTAATTTTTTCCATTCATTCTGGACATTATACCATCCATTCTTGACAACTGCTTTTCTAAATCAGACATAGCCTCTAATTGAGCTTCATACCTTCTATCTCTAACAGAGTCAGATTCATTCCACCTTCCTATTAACTTAATTATCATGCCTTCCATATTTTCAATAGTCTCAGATTGCCCCCTGTTTTCAATCTCTAAGTTCCTTAGTGACTGCTGTTGAGTTTCACTTTTTTTTGACAAAGACATAACAAGATAAACAAGTAATGCCCCACAAACTCCTATCATTCCTGCTTCTGAATAGAGTGCTATAAAATCCATATTTATTTCCGCTTTTTCTTACCCCAACTAAATGGGTTTAGGTTTAATTCTTTTTCGTAGAATGAAACTCTACTTTCCAATTCTGACCTTTTCCGCTCTTCTTCCATGCTGTGCTTATCAAATAGACTCCTAATCTGGCTATCTGTTTCCACCAATTCTGTTTCAAGAGCTGTAAGTCGAGACATAATGTTGTAGTACCCATATACAATAGCACCCACAAGAACGCATAACTGCACCATCCATTTGATGTTAAGGCTAACCACCATATTATCATCAACCAAAGAAGAGCGATAGCTCCTTGCTGTTTTAACATCACTCATGTTCTATATCTTCAAACTGATGATGTAACCAGCACCAGTTTGAGCTTGTGTAAATCTTTCCATGGTAATAATGCATAACAGAATCAGCACCCATTATCTCTATAAAAACTGTATTTGTAACTGTATCCTGCGGTGTGATTTGGTAACCACCTACGCTCCAACCCTGACTGCAACTGCTTATTATTAATATAGTCAACAGGGATATTATAACTCGTACTAACAACTTGACAACTCTCTTTTTTTATTTTATTATTCAAAGTATTTTTTTAAACCAATTTTTAATTTTTTGCCACATAGAAAGTTTTTTCATCTTAAGCCTTCTTTCCATCCTATATGTTCTTCTTACCCTCTGTAAGCTATGCATACTGCCGTAGAGTCTGTATGATTTACAACACCACTAAAATTACCATAAAGTATCTCACCCGGTATTAGGTTTACAAAGGCATCTATATTGTCTCCTATGTTAGACGTTACCTTAATTTTGAGAAACTCAGTTGTACCACTAGAGTCTTTACCTAATGCTTGTATAGCTACCCAAGAACCTGTATCGGGAGTTACAACAGTAGTGTCGTGCTCTCCAATAACATCAAAGCCATTCTGCCCTATGAGTATATTGGCCGCTTCTTTCTCAGTATACTTATAAAGACTCATTACTTAGCACCAAAGACCTTTGAGAAAAAACCTTTTTTCTTACCCTTTTTTCCTTTACCCTTAACTTTTTTACCTTTTTTCTTTTTCTTCTTTATCTCCTCGCTATATGCCAGTTCTTCATACTGAACAGTACTACTAGGAGCTGAGCTAATAAAAGAAAAAGCCATCAAGAAAGCCATTATCTTTTTCATATCTATACCTTTAAGTGCTTGGATACTTCTTCAGTACCACTTAGTTGGGGAACTATCCTTGACAGTAGTTCCGATTTAGTTTCACTGGAGCTATAAGATACTCCACGTTTATCATAAAAATCTTGTATTTCTGCTTTGGTATTATCCATAGTAGGATAATCCGATTGACTTGTAGCTACACCATTTATTACGTGATGAGTTCCAATAACCAATCTACCGTGCCCGTTGTCGTATTTCTTAGCACATTCATCTACGTAGCATTCTTCAATAACTTTAAAGCTATTAGACCTTTTAACTATTTCACCATCTACGTCTAAAAAATACGCATAGGACGAAGGATAAGTCAGAGTCTCTTTAGTGCCATCTGGATATGTCTTTACCCTAGTCACACCGGGGCTTGTATTCCTATGAATCCTAACTCGATGACCCTGACTACTCCTTCTTACTATCATGCTTCTACTTCAGCCTCTTCATCATCTGACTTTGCCAATGACTCTTCAAGCATCCTTACAAATCCATCCTTGCTTACAGCGAGTTGCTGTTGGATGAAGTTGTTGCTATTTATCTTATCATCTATATTCTTTAGATGCAGATACATTTGCTTTTGCTCGTCATTAAAGTCCTCATTGACATCGTATTCAACATCGTTGAGAGTTAGAATAACTGGCGGTTGTTTTTCTTTTTTAGCCATTATTGACTCCTTGTGTTAGTTAATTAATCTTTCTTACTATCTTCATACGCTTTTTTAACTGCATCTGTCCACAGTGCATTTGCCATTGCCTTTAATTCATCAGACTCAGCACTTACATCTGCATCTGGCATAAATGCCTTTCTATGGTATGAAAACGATATTTCCTTACCATCTTCTTCGATAGATGTTTTACAGCGTTCTTGAATACATTTGTAATCTCCACGCACTTCATAATCGTATGTTTTTTTCTTTTCTAAAGCCATTATTTACTCCTTGTTAGTTCCAGCTTAATATCCATTAAGCAAAATATGTGAATGTAAACGCTATGCTTGTTGATGCATCTATAGTTGCGGCTGAAGTTGTAGTCAACGTAGTGCCTGTACTTAAATATATTCTAAAATAGGCTTCACCCCCATCTGCAAATACCATATAGTCTTGAATGTTACTACTGGCACTATAAACAACAACAGAACCAGACGCTCTATGCGAAAGTTCAGTATTAGCTCCAATCGCAAAAGGAACATTTACTTTAATAAATCCAACTGGTGAACTAATAGCAGATGTATCTATTGCACCTGTAACTGTTACTTGCCTTCCAATCTTTGTATATGAAGCTGTATCGTAAGAGCTGTTAACAGTTATAGAGCCACTTGTTGATGGTGTTAGTGTTACTGTATAAGTACCTTCTTCATAGTCGTCAAGAGTATTCGCATCTGAACTTGCACTTTGAGATGCTGGGAATTTTAATTGCCCAGATGTTAATTCTACTACTCCAGCATTTGTAATACGCATTTTTTCTGAACTTGTACCAGCAGAACCATAAGTTGAAAACACTAAATCTGTAGCCGCAGTTCCTGAATCTGTATTTATAGCAGAAATCTTTGCTTGAGGTCCGGGATTTCCTGTCCCTGTAGGAATTGCACCACTCCAATTACCAAAAGCTAAATCGGCAGAAGAGTTTGTCGCACCATTAGTATTAATAATAAAAGCCTGAACAGCCCCACTTGATGAACCTTGAACGTGCAATCTTGCTAATGGAACAGAATCTCCAATTGCAACATCCCCAGAGAAAGTAGCACCACCATCTCCAAAAATCCTTGCCTTCATATTATCATCTTTGTCATTGAAGGTCGCTATATATCTTGCTGAATTTGCATCAGTTGCTTGTATCTTTAAACCATAGCCAGATGCGTGTGTGTTTTTTAAATCTCCAATAATACCAGTACT
>UEXN01000400.1_pt1 | contig 43656 bp, 41 predicted proteins | sample 1796711 | NCBI WGS metagenome assembly UEXN01 (sample SAMEA4772470, study PRJEB27181) | metagenome | reverse complement strand
CCTTACAAAATGATGATGGAGACTATCGGGTCCACTCGATATGAACCAATCAAGGTCTAATGGGTAGACCAAAGAATCTCTTCGGCAACTTAAACTAACAAGAGAGAGAGGTGGATATGACTTCCCACCTTGTTGATAAAAAAAACTCAGAGGTTATAGGTAGAAGACCTATTAAAAAAATCCCTATGTGGAGACTTAGGCAAGCAAACACTCAAAAATGATTCTGACTACCCAAAAGATTAAAATTCTTCACCCCCGGGTGATTTTTATATGAAAGGAAGATTACTGCAATCTTTACAATTACTAAAATTAAATTGAAACCTCTTCCTGAGAATCCTCGTATTTAACCATACGGGGATTTTTCTTTTATAGTAATTTTTCCTATATTTATTATATATGAGGAAGTTATTAACAATATTACTATTGGTGTTTTCGTTTACATCCTATTCACAATGTGTGATTAATCAGTCACATGTTATCTCCCCAGCTGGTCCTTATTCTCCAGGACAAACCGTCACAGTGTGGTATACACTACAAGATTTTACTGGGATAAACGTAAATTGGATACACGCCATACAAATCAATCTAGGGATTGGGTGGGTAAATCTAACACCAACACAAGCTCCAGGCAATCCATTCGGTTCAACAGGCAATTGGTTGTGGGATTTACAACATACATATCCAGGGGGGTTTAACTTTGGACCAGGTTGGAGGTTTATTAATGCAGGAACAGCCGGATGGGGAACCAGTTCTAATGGTCCATTCATCACTAGTTTTCAAGTAACAGTGGGACAAACATGTACAAACGAAGATTTAAGTATTAGTATAGAAGTTTTCGATGATTGTACAACAGGAGGTTGGGCTAACGGAAATTGTTGTAACGACCCAATATATCAAATATACAACGGAACCGTTCAAGTAGTAACACCTATTACTTCGAACATAAATCATTATTAAAAAAATAAATTATGAAAAAACTTATTACAATCTTACTTGTCCTATTTGGACTAACGACTTATGGTCAAACAACAATTAACCCAGATACTGTATGTGCTAACGCAACAGGAGAACAGTATTTCGTTACTAACACCCCTACCTCAACCTATCAATGGACAATAACAGGTGGTGGAGCATTACAAACAGGTCAAGGAACAAACTCAATTACCGTAGATTGGGGAGGTGTCTCAGGACTTTTTCCAAACGCAGTGGAAGTTATTGAAACCAACGCAACTAACTGTCCCGGAGCACCAGTACTATTAGATGTGTTTGTGTTAGATTTATCGGGAAATGCTATTGGACCATTTTGTCCAGGGGACCCAACTACACCACTTGTAGGAACACCAGCAGGGGGAACATGGTCAGGAACAGGTGTAGTAGCTAATTCATTCCAACCATCAACTGGTGTAGGAAACTATGTATTAACTTACTCAATGGCTGGTTGTAACACTACTATAAATGTTATAGTAAATAACGGACCAGTTACAGGACCAATACAACACTATTAATATGAGATGGTTGGTATATATACTACTACCATTCCAATTATTTGCCCAAGAAACTTACACTAACTGTGGTGGAATAATACCACAAAATTACCAAGTAAGTTATGATGTTGATAAGGTATACTATTGGGATATAACAGGTGGTGAAATATTATATAATAATAATAATTCTATTACGGTACAATGGCCTGACTCTATAGGTACATACATTTTGTCGGTACATACAACTAGATTTGGTTGTGACGGGGACACCTCTTATCATGTGGTAATAGTAGAAGATTGTCCATACTTACAAATATTCGTACCCAACTCATTCACACCCAATCAGGACGATTACAATGAAACATTTTATGTGCATGGAGCTGATAGTGATGAAATAAAATCTATGGTTATATATGATAGGTGGGGTAGTAGGGTGTACGAAACCAATGATAACACACCCTGGGACGGAAATAAGTGCCAAATAGGTGTCTACACCTACTCAATTAGAACTCATAACCAACACTATACCGGGCAAATTACCCTAGTGAGGTGATAGTCATTATGTGATATTTTTCTTATGGTTTGTCTTGTTTTATCGTGAATAAACTGGACAAATATACATATATTTTATATAATTAAAACATATAAATATTACAGATATGATACCAGTAATTGGAACAGCAATAGTTAATGAAGTTAAATGGTTAAAACGACAACTAGATAGTGTAGATTTCCCAGTAGAAAATTATATTATTATAGATAACAGTGCTGGTGACCTCAACGAAGAACTAAACGACCTAATATCTAACACAACCAACGAGTTTATAAAAAATTTAAAAGTATACCACATGCCCTATAATATAGGATGCGGAGCAGCTTGGAACATGATAATAAACTCCTTTATGAAATCCAAATATTGGGTTCTTGCAAGTCATGACTGTAGTTTTGGTGTTGGTTTCTTAAAAGAAATGTACGATAAAGCTCTGGATAATGAGATTGGTATGGTACACGGTAATGGTGGTGAATTTGGGCTTGGTGCCTATGATTTATTTTTAATTAAAAGTTGTGTGGTTCAGTCTCATGGATATTTTGATGAAAATTTATATCCGGCATATGGGGAGGATGTGGACTATATAATGAGATTACAAAATAAACCCATTAAAAAATCAGTAGATTTAAAATCTATTTATTATCATGGAGACTCTGAAATAAATGGACCAAAGGGGGGAGATGTTGATTATGTGGAAACTGGTATGAATACCAAAAAACACAGTCAGGAACTATATGATAAATTAACTTATATAAACGAAGTAAATTATGAATATCTGTTTAAAAAATGGGGTCCAGATTGGAGAACTGTGAGTCCATATAAGTACCCTTTTAATATAGAGGGTTTAGATATAAGAGCAAGTATAGTTGATTTAGAATTTTGTAAGGACAAACATTTAGGATTTTAAGACAAGTTACCTTGATAAGGTAGGTTGAATGTGTAAGACTTCGAAAACCAAAAACACTCTAAGACTAGACAAACAAGTTTATTTTTACTACTTATTATACGGAATAATTATTAAATTAAAAATTAAAAAATGAAAAGAATTTTATTAGTACTATTAGTCTTGCTTGGACTACAAACACAAGCACAAATAACATTGTGTGACTCAAACATGACTTACACAACAGGTTCACAGTATCAATTAGAAGTTGCAATACCTGTAACTGGAAATAATTTACCATTCATGGCTCCGTTATACGCAGTAACTTATGGTGATGGAAATATGTTGTCAGAAGATAGTTGTTTTAGTGGTCCTTGTACTCACATAATATACAACTATAATATGTCGACAGGAATGCCTTATGATACACTTATGACCTGCATATCTTATACGGTTACAGACACAATGGGGTATATTGACACTTTAATGTGTTGTTTTTCTCAATACTGGGATGGTCAAGCTTGGGCTAGAATGATGCAACAGCAACCATATTTTTGTTGTGACTCAATAACATATTGGACTGACCAAAGTCAAGGATTAACTGTTGGTCTTGATACAACAAACATGATTCACAATCCTGACTCTATGACAGTATATTGGGGAGTATGTACTGGATATGCAGGAGGTGGTATATGTTATACAGGAAATGGTATAAGTGATTATTTTCCTCAAGTTACAACATCAGATACAATCAAAGTTGGTTATGATGTATATATTTACGAGAACGGTGTAGTAGAAGTATGTAGTATGGAAGAATGGTTGATATTCGACCAAAACACATATTCATGGGTATTACTTAATATGCTACCAACCTCAATAAATGAATTAACATTTAATAGAAGTAATGATGGTAAAATTTATGATTTACTAGGTAGAGAATTAACTGAAATACCAGTAGGTAAATTATATATTAGAAATCAAAAATTATATATTACTAGATAATAGTTACCACTATAAAATAATTAAACCGAAAATTAAAACTTTCGGTTTTTTTTTGTATATTTGTAATATGAATTTAGGATATGCTTGTATTAATATGACACTTGGGGGACAAAAACCCAAAATTACAACCAATAGGTCTATGATTAAAAAAACCTTTATAGATAAGGGTATAGACTATGCTGGGGAACTTTCTCTACTTAATTCCAGAGACCTATGTGAAATAGTAAAATGGAACGTAGAGAATGGTATTAATTTTTTTAGAATCTCATCGGATATATTTCCTTGGGCTTCTGAGTACAACATAGAAGACCTACCTCAATACCAAAGAATCAAAACTGTTCTTTCTAGTTGTGGTAATTACACGAGAGATAATAGTGTTAGATTAACTTCACATCCAGGACCATTCAACGTCTTGGTGTCACCTAGAGAACATGTGGTACAAAATACAATAACAGACCTAACCAACCACGGTAAGGTATTTGATTTACTTGGTTTAGATAGGACACCATATAATAAAATTAATATACATTGTAATGGTGTATATGGTGATAAACAATCTGCTCTAGATAGATTTTGTAAAAACTTTGAGTTACTTCCTGAATCAGTACAGACACGTCTTACGGTTGAGAATGATGATAAGGCAAGTATGTATTCGGTAAAAGATTTAATGTACATACATGAACGTATTGGTATCCCTATTGTATTTGATTATCACCACCATAAGTTTTGTACTGGTGATATGACAGAACAAGAAGCACTTGAACTCGCAATCTCTACATGGCCTAAGGGAATCACACCAGTAGTACACTATTCAGAGTCTAAAGCTTTACATGAAAGTAATCAAAAATTAAAACCCCAAGCACACTCAGACTACATAAATAACTTACCAAGTACATACGGTAATAATGTAGATATTATGGTGGAGTCCAAAGCAAAAGAACTGTCTATTTTACCACACTTAAATTTAATATAGATTTAACGATTTCTTAACATAGAATGCTCTAAATAACCCTATTTATGAGTATGGAAACAACACAAACAAAAATCGATATAACACCGGTTCTATACATAGTACTAATGGTAGTTGTATTTGCATTAGGAACAATTTAGTACACTATTATTTGTTCATTTACATAATTTTTCTTATCTTTGTACTATACAAGGAGGTGGCACACAGGGTCTGATAACCAACAGGTTATTTCATAGCTGGTGTAGATTGGGCAGAACTCTAAACGAGAAAGGAACCCCCCTCTTTGTTTTTTAAAAATTAAAAAATATGACAGATAAATTTATAAACACCGGCATAATAAACTCATACAAATTACTTGTGGGTGAAAAAACAATGGATGAGATTGTTGCAAAAACAGAACTACCCATATTTTTTATTAATCCAGAAATAGATGATGATTACGATAATGAAGATTTAGATACTATGATAGATTATTTTGTATCTACAGAAGAATATGAAAAATGTGTTATATTAACTAAACTAAAGATATAAGTGTGAAAGAAATAGACCAGATGTTAAAACAATGGATTCCGGTAAATACCATAATTAGAGCTGAAGTAAGAGACGCTATAGTTAAAGAAATAGAAAAACAAAGAACTGAAGAAAGAATAAAAATATTAACCTGGGAACAAAAAATAAAAAAAGATAAGGATGAACGAGAGTAACGATTTAAAAAGAATACAAGAATTTGTGACTAGACTAAAGTCCACGAACTCAACTAATGATAAGATTGACATCATTAAAGAGTACAATGATGACTATATAATTAAACAAGTTTTAAAGTATACGTATTCACCGTTCAAACAATTTCACCTAACCAGTACAACAGTTAAGAAAAATAAAAAGTTAGAACCTAGAGAAGGGTACAACGATTTATTTTATTTATTGGACGCATTAACTAAAAGAACTATAACAGGTCATGAGGCAATCCAAAGTGTTAAAGGGTACATACAACACATGGAAGAATGGCAACAGGATTTAGTTTTTTGTATTCTGGATAAAAATTTAAAAACAAGAACTGGAGCGGACCTAATCAACAAAGCAATACCGGGATGTGTCCCAACCTTTAAGGTAGCGTTAGCTAACTCTTATGATAAACAAAAAGGTAAAGTTAATTTTGACACACAAACATGGTTTGCTTCACACAAGTTAGATGGGGTTAGATGTTTAGCTATGGTGGATGAAAATGGCCAATGTAATTTTTACTCTAGACAAGGTAAGACATTCGACACTTTAGATACTCTTAGAAAAGAAATAGAAAGTTTAGAGTTAACTAATGTAGTTTTTGATGGTGAGGTGTGCGTAGTTAATGATAATGGTGTAGAAGACTTCCAAGGTATTATGAAGGAAATTAAAAGAAAAGACCATACTATTAAAAATCCCAAATACAAAATATTTGATTACCTTACATTAGAGGAATTTGACACACAAACCAGTACACGAAACTTAAGTTTAAGATTAAGTACTTGTGTTAAACCTAAACTAAATTGTGTAGAAATGTTAGAACAATGGAAAGTAGAGTCGGACGAACACTTCCAGGAGTTAGCAGAACTTGCTACTAAAAATAACTGGGAAGGTTTAATATTACGTAAAGATTGTGAATACAAAGGTAAAAGAAGTAACGACCTACTTAAAGTGAAAAAATTCTTTGACGAAGAGTATGTTGTAAAATCTATAGAAACTTCCACACATAGAATTATTGTAGACGGGTTAGAAGTTGAAGAAGAGATGTTAAGTAATGTGGTAATAGAACATAAAGGATGTGACGTAGGTGTAGGTTCTGGATTCGACCAATCAGAAAGAAGAACGTATTTTAAAAACCCAGAACTAATAATTGGTAAGACAATAACGGTACAGTACTTTGAAGAAACACTTAATCAGGACGGTTGTCACTCACTAAGATTTCCAGTAGTAAAACATGTGTATGATGGGGTTAGAACTACTTAAAGTTCCCCAGGAAAGGCCACAACTCATCTTCGATAAGAACCTTTGTAACTGAAGGTAATAACCAAGGAGAAACATTTGATAATTTCATACCATTAGTTAACCATAAAAATACTTGTTGATTTTTAAGTGCTGATACCTGAGCCTCACCAAAAGTACCCGCTCCAGCGGTACCATCAAAATTAATTAGGTTGGTATCACAAACTTGTAACATATATAAATCTTGGTGTACAATCTGTTCTCTTATTTTTTCTTGAAATATTTTAAATTCTTCTGGTGTTAATTCGTTAGATTTCCATTTTTTAAACATATCTTTAAACTCTGTATCAGCTTCTCTAACAGTTTCTGCTCTCATCGGGTTTAAAAGTACCGGTGGAGTTAATCCCTCATAACTTAACTCTCCAGTTGTCACAAGAGTAAGTAACCTTTCATCTTTTACCACATGACTAGGTCCATAGAACTCCTCAACCTCAGTTCTCCAAGAAACAGCATCCTTAGCAAAATCAATTCCACCACCAAGGTACATAGCCTTAGGTGTAAATATACCAACCGTAGAAGTAGGGTCCATAACGTCTAGAATATCAATAGTTTGTTTAATTTCATCCATTGACGCATTAATTAAAAAATTAGTTGCCTTATCAGTGATATAACGTTTTACCCACTTTATTAGTTTTCCTACTGTAGTTTTCGCTTTAATTTCTGGTATACCTTTATAGGATATTTGTTCGTCTATATCAGTATATTCTTCTTCTGAATCCATACTAACAGTATCTGTTAAATCATCACGTAACTTCTGACGAGCATCCAGAGGCATCATCAGTAACTCATCTTGGATATCAGTAATATCTACTACCTCCTCCTTTAAAATTTTCTTAATTAATTTTTTCATTAATAATCTGTATCAGCTTTTTCACCTTTTATTATTTCAAGACCTGCAGAAGTACCAATTCTGGAAGCTCCCGCATCTACCATTTTTTCTAAATCTTCTCTACTATAAATACCACCCGAAGCTTTAACCTTTAAAGGGCCAGCATTTAAAGACATAATAGACACATCATCAACAGTAGCACCACCCGGTCTTCCATCTTCAGGTTTATAGAATCCAGTAGATGTTTTAACAAAAACATTTCCAGCTTTTTGTTCTCCCACACATTCTATTACAATATCTCTAATTAAACTTGTTAAGTCTGCAATCTGTTCAGACGTTAAAGCAGCGGACTCTATAATCCACTTAACAACTTTACCTTCATCCACACCAATTTTAGTACCCTCACAAACCTCTTTTTTAATTGTATCTAGGTCACCTTTTTGAAAGGCTTTGTAATTCACCACAAAATCTAATTCATCAACGTTATTCCTAATAGCTTCTAAGGCCTCATCGAATTTATCACCCATCCAATCATCACCACTAGGAAAACCTATAACCGTACCTACTAATAGGTCTGAATCATACTCCTTAATCATCTGGTCCGCTAAACCAACAAATTCTGGTCTTATCATAACTAATTTCATGTTATGGTCCATAGCATCCTGTATGGTCTTAGTTATTATACGACTAGTTTCGTCATCACTAATACCCGCTTGCTCCGAAGTCTTTAGATAAGTAGAGTCAATATAGTCCCCAATATTATCTTCTTCCGTCAAACTAATAAGTTCATTAATCCTTTTTATATCCTCACTAATCATATCTTTCATTACTAATAAATATATTTAATTCTTTTAATATTTCACATAAACAAAGATACATCTTTTTGTTTACCATTCTATAAGTATTTATAATAAAAAGACTATGATAAATTGGATAAACGGTTTTGATGCTGGAAATAAAAAAGAAAAGTATAGTTTAACATTAAGATGTGGTACATTAACATTATTTGAACTTAAAATAGATAAAAATAAACTAAGATTTATGTTATTTAATTTTGGTTTTGAAATAGATTTCTAAAAAATATGGATAAATACATTTATAGAGGTAAATTAGATAGAGTAATTGATGGTGATACGATTGATGCTATGATTGATGTTGGTTTTGATATCTGGGTTAAAAAAAGAATTAGATATAAAGGTATTGATACTTGGGAATCTAGAACAAGAGACCTAGAAGAAAAAAAATTAGGTTTAGCCGCGAAAGAAAGAAATAAAGAATTACTTGAAAATGTTAGTTCTAAATCAGGTTACTTTAGATTAAAAAGTTATGGTGTTGGTAAATATGGTAGGGTACTAGGTGAAATATTTATTATGGATAATAACGATAATACTATATGTATAAACAACCAACTTATAGTGGAAGGTCACGCATACGTATATGAAGGTGGAAAAAAGAAACTACTAAAAGAAGTAAAAAATGGCTAAACAAACCCAAACCGAAATACTAAATGAAGTTCTATTGGAACTACAAGAGATTAAAAAAGGTCTACCTAATGGAGAGATTGCTCTAATACAAAAATCTTTAGAAGACCTAGAAGAAGGACAAAAATCACTAAGAAGTGAAATTAGAACGGTACAAAAAAGATTATTTAACCCTGATAGTGGTGTTATTGTTGAAGTTAATAAGAACACCGAGTTTATGAAAGAAACACAACCAAAGTTAAAGAAAGTAGATGAGGTAGTATCATGGAAAGGTAACGTAACTAAAGCTTTATGGGTGGTCTATTCAGCAATAATAGGGGTGATAATCAAACTATTGTTTTGGAATTAATAGTTACTATAATAATATCCCTAATATTAGGTAAAGTTATTTGTTATTTTGCACACCAAAGAAACAAAGACAATTAACATAGAACCCTTGTCTTCAATAAAATAATTTATTATATTTAAAAAAAAACTATGAGTGAAAGAAAATTAAATACAACACATAACACAAACAAAGATTTATTGAGTAAGTCTAAAGAAATGATGGAAAGACTTAAGACTACTAAAAAAGAATACAACCCAGCACCTAAAGAGTCTAAAGATGGTAAGGTACAAAAATAAGTGGTTTAGATTAAGTCTAGAAAAAGACCTAAAAAATGAAGACCTAGGTTTTAATCTACACTGTAAACCAGATGGAATACACATTACCGTACCCCCACCACCACTATACGAAACACTCGCGGAAGAAATGGTAAGAATTAGAGAAGACCTGGACACCGAAAAAATAGTAAATAAAATAAAAAACTTCTTAAAAGACTATGGGGTGACAGCTAAATTAGAAAAAGCTATTTACGGTGATAATATAAAAATTAAATTAAAAATAGAAAATGTTTGATGTAGTAAAATTAGGGTTATTAACCTGGGGAACTTTATTTTTTATGATTTTATTTTTTATCGCACTTACTTTATGGGTGGGATGTTCAGTTTGGTGGTTACTAACTAACTGTATGATGGACAGAACCACTTTTATTCTATTATCCACATCCCTATCATTTGGTATTTCTTTATTAATTATTATCACCAGTATGTTTTCCGAAGAAAAATAAAATAAATCATTTCTTGTCTATTCAATAATAAATGTTTATCTTTGTGGTACAAATTTAATCTAAAATACCATAAAAGATATGACACAGAACAACAATTCATTAACGAGAGAACAACTAATAGAGTTAGTTCCATCAGCATTCGCAAATCAACAATCTCCGAAAGTATCCAATAAGTATACTTTCATCTCAACCTCTACAGTCTTAGATGATATGTCTAAACTAGGGTGGGAACCATTCAGCGCTTCACAAAGAAAATCTAGAAAAGATGAAGATGCTATGTTCACTAAACACTTAATTAGGTTACGTAATAATGAGGTGGGTAAAATAGGTGACTCTATACCAGAAGTAGTCTTAACTAACTCTCACGATGGTAGAAACGCTTTTACATTACACGCGGGACTATTTAGACTAGTTTGTTCTAATGGTTTGGTGATAGCAGACACAACCTTTGAACAAGTAAAAATAAAACACCAGTGGTATAATTTTGACGAAATTAGAAAAATTATGGACGGTATGTTAGAAGTAGTACCAAAAGTAATTACACAAGTACAAAATCTAAATTTAATTAGTTTAACTGACGAACAACAAATTGATTTTGCTTCTAAATCACTACTTACCAGATACCCTAAAGGTAATGAAAATTTAAATGTAGAAGACCTACTTTCACCAGTAAGACAAGGTGACAGAGGTAACGAACTATGGAAAATATTCAATGTAGTACAAGAAAAATTAGTGAAAGGTGGTTTGGTATTTAACAACAAAAAAGAAAAGATGCAAAAACTAAGACCAATAACTAACATTGATAGAAGAATTGATGTAAATAAAAAATTATGGAAACTTACTGAAGATTACGTTTAACATGGAAACCATCACGTTACACAAATTCTCACAAGAAGAGTATTGGACCCAAGAATATGAAAAATTCAATACTCTTCTACCAGGGAGTAGAAATCATAAAAATACAAATTTATTTAATGTTGGTTCTAGAGATAATCCAGACCTAGTTGTTTTTAAATTTAAGGAACAACATATTAACCTAACCGATGAAGAGTGGAGAAAATTATGTTTTTCACCATACGTAAACACCAAATTAAAAAGAATTACTATAGTTGTGGAAAAAGTAGTAGATAATGGGGTGACTAAAAAAGTTAGGATTAGTAGGTATTTTACCGTTAAAGGTAGGAAATGTGGTGCAAAATATTTTTGGAAACAACGAGAAGTAGTTCACGTAACATTTGATTTGGTCCATAATAACGTATATAAAACAACAACACAATATACTGGTAGAAAAAAGAACACCACTGTGATGAAGAACCCATTTAAATATTGGAAAAAAGAACACTTCAACCTAAGTGAAGTGTTATTTGACATAGACTTAAGTGAAAGAACAGTACTAAACAACCTAAATAAGTTTATTGAAAACCCACAATATTGGGATAAGAGAGATAAAATAAGTGTAGGGTTATTTAAATGTAAAAAATCACTTATTAATGAGTTGTGTGGTGAAGAAGTCAGATTTAACACAAAATTAAATAAAACCACAAATATTCTAGAATTAGCTAGTGTGTGGTTTATTAAAGTTAGAGGTATTAAAACACCAGATAAATGGATGCATTATTTCATACATAACTACCCAGGAATTAAACCCTTAAAAAAGAAAGACAACAACCTAATTCAAACCATACTAAAAGAAGAAGGGATTTATTCTAAATATGCGGTAAAACTACTCAATACCTACACCGATATTAAATTACCATCATACCAAATGATGTTAGAAGTTTTAGGGATACATTTACTAAGGGAACTAAACCCAGAACTGTTAACACAAAAATATAATATAGGGTGGCAATTGAATATGGAAATAACCACAAAAGAAAAAAGAAATTTTGTATTAATTCTAAACTCATTATTAGAAGACTACAATTTTGAACCTCAAAACGTAAACAATATTATTACTGATTTAGTTTCGGACCATTTAGGTAGGTTAAAAGTTAGATTAGTAAGAGAAGGCCTTAACCCCAAACTTAAAGCCACTAACTATGATGAGTTTGTGGAGGAACACCAAGAGTGGACAAATCTAGTGGATGAAATTAATAACACCACAATTGTAACACACATTTACGGTAAAGATTTTTTAAATCACATACAACAACCCATAACGATTGGTAAAAAAACAATGACTCCAGTAGTTTTAAGGGACACCTCTGAATATAGAAATGAAAGTACAACACAAAGTAATTGCGTTAAGACTTATATTGAGGATAGAGATACTTGTATTATCTCACTAAGAGACGATAAAGACAATAGAATAACCAATGAGTTTATCCCTAAGGGTAAAAATAAAATAATGAGTAATGTACAAAGTAGAATAAGATTTAATCAAACAGTACCAGAGGATTTACAACCATTTGTTAATGTGTTAAATTTAAAAGTAAAAGAAACATCAAAAGAAGGTGTATATATAAAAAATCAAGTAATTAAAGAATGTAAATTTACTGGTAAATTAAAAAATGTAGAAAAAAGAGGTAGATACCATCACCGATTTGAGGATGATTTACCGTTTTAATATAAAATATGAAAGAAGAAAAAATACAATATTATGAAGGTGCTTACGCGGATGAATTTCCGGTAGGACCATATTTTAGAGACCGATTTAATACGGTACCTAGTAGTTTAAGATATGATTATTCATTTAACCATACAGAACTTATAGAATATTTAACTAAAAGTCAGTATCTAGAACATTTAGCAACTTACGAAGTTCTGAGTGATAAAAATAATGCTGGCACAACTAAAATATTCTCATCCAAACAACACCAAAAGTTTTTAGTAAGAGTAGAAAATGTTAAAGATGAAAAAGAAGGATGGATGTCAATATACTACACAAATAAAAATTCAATAGAGGATTTGTTAGTGGGTGTTACTAAATTTAAAAGTGATAGTAACAATAAAAAAGTTGGTTTAATAGTAAAAGATGAATATGGACTTACTTTACAAAAATTTGATATTAGTGGTGAGGATAAATTAAATTTAAATAAAAATTATAACAAAGGATTTAAAAAAATCTCAACAAAGATAGTTAAAAAACTAAATGAAAAAGATGGTAAAGGTATTATTTTACTCCATGGAAAACCAGGTACTGGGAAAACAACATATATCCGTCATCTAACTAAACTTATAGATAAAGAAGTTATATTTTTACCTAATAATATGGTAGATATGTTAGCTACACCAGAATTTGTACCTTTTATGATGAAACACCCAAACTCCGTATTAATAATAGAAGATGCTGAAAAGGTAGTAAAAAATAGAAGTGGTAATGGAAATGAAACGGCTGTTTCTAACTTACTTAACTTAAGTGATGGAATATTGGGTGATTGTTTAAAAACACAGATTGTTGCTACATTTAATACTGATAGACAGTTGATAGATGAGGCTTTACTAAGAAAGGGTAGATTGATAGCAGAATATAAATTTGATAACTTAGATATTGACAAAAGTAATAAATTACTTAAATCATTAAATATAGACTACATCACAACCAAAGAAATGCCTTTATCGGACATATATAATTATGAAGATAACGTAGGGGTTGGAGATAATAAAAAAACTAAAATAGGATTTTGATATGAACAAGAAGATTCACGTATACTCAACAAAAGACTGTCCATATTGTACAGAACTAAAACAAATGTTAGATAACTATAATTTACCTTATGAGGTTACAGATGTAGATGAAGAAGAAAAAGAGTGGGAAGAAATGTGTAAAACACTCAGTATTGAATTTGTACCCACAGTTATTATAGTAGATGATAAATTAGATACAGCAAAATTATTAACCCCAGACATTCATTTCGATGAGGTACAGGAGTGCTTTGACCAAATACTAGAAGAAGTTAATAATAACGGACATACTTACTAAACCACCAGATATTTATATTTGATGGAAAACACAATCAATATAGATTTAGTTAATAGGTACATGAAAGATTTCTGGCCTAAACATGGTCGTCAGTTATATAGTGACCTATATAACACCTATCACCCCTCATCATATGGGGATAGTTTTAATAGACCCAGTAGTCAATTTGAGGACGCTTTAGATAATCTAGCAATGGGTGTTCATGAAGGAAAAAAATTAGGGTTATTAGATTCTAGTGTAGCTTGGTCAGATATGGTTTACTATGATGATGGTTACTCTACGTCTGATTTAAGAGTAAGTGACGACAACGGAATACCAACACTAAACAACCAATTAGAAATAATCGACAATACAAACTTAGATTGGATTAATGCAATCCTACTATTTGATGTGGTATATGATATAGTAGAGGAATTTAGGTGTTATTGTGGTGAAAATGGTATAGACCCTAACTGTGAAGGAAAGTGTATGGATGAGTTTCCACCATCACCAGACCATGAACAAATAAACAGAACCGGTGGTACCTTAAAACAAGATTACTATACTCTTTTTAATTTTATGAAAGAACTAGAAAAAGCTGGAGTCCCAGTAAGTAAAATTATAGAACCATATAAATTAACACCAATTAAATTAACTGATACGGGTACTTCTGATTACAATGAAGAAGGTGGACCAAGAATTCAAAACCCAATAGGGGATTGGGAAAATATGATGGATGCAGAGGCAATAGCTATGGACGCTCCTGATAGACTCGAGGAACAATATCCAGAACAAGAACCAACAAAATCCATGTTCCAAAAAACACTTAACGACATGGGGGTACAACTACAATTCGTAGGAACATTTGGATTTGGTATTAGTGGGATGTTTGGGTTCGTTAAAGAACTACTAGAAGGACAATACCCAACACTGAGCGAAGGAGAAATAATCTTAATATTTTTATCCGCATTATCTTACCTAAGTATTAATACAATAAAAGATATCCAAAGACTGAGAGAGGAAGTTAAGGGTAGAGGTTTAGGCGGTTATGTAAATAAAGTGGTAGAATTATTAAAAGATTTTGAAAATATATCATTAAAGGTGGCTGAAAAAGCTGGGTTTACTGTATCATCTTTAGCTGAACTTTTGGGGTACACATTCTTATTGGTGCCTATACTAGATATTACTAATCGAATAATAGGTGAGGTTGGTTTTGATATTGGAGCAATGTCTTCCTATTTAAAAGGTGCTTTGGTATCTGTAGGGATATTCTACATTAAAAACCTATTCAACTCCTTAGTTCTAAGATTAAAAAAAATAAGAACGGATAAAATGATAGATGATGAACTTGAAGATGATATTGTAGAAGAAGGTGTGTGGGTAGGAAAAGTATTAAGTGAAAGATTTAAAGATAGTAGAGTCATTACGGATGAAAGAATAGGTAAATTAAGTTTGATTGATGAAAGCTTAAATAATAAAAACCTTAAATGGTTAGTGGAACAAGAAAACAAAATAAATTGGTTAAACATACCACTCACCAAATCACTAGAAAACGTTGATACTAAAAACCTAAATCAATATAAATCTATTTTAGACCTTAACATCATTAACAACAGAAAAGTTAATGAAAGTAAATTACATGAAGAAGTTTACATGTCTAGGATTGCAGAAAAAGCTACTACCGATGTGGTTAAAGATATTTTTGATATTGTAAGACTCTTTGAAGGTGGGGATGAAATAGTTTTATTACCAGACTATTATACTGATGTTGATGGGGATGAATATGAATATGGTGACTTACAGTTTAATGTAGAAGTTAACATCATAGAGAACCCAATGGAAGACAACTACAGTATTGACGCATACATGGGTGGGGAATTTGACGATACAATATACGTTGACATTTCCCTATCACCAAAATTTAACGAAAAACATTATGAAGGTTTATATGTGGTGTTATCAGAATATGTAAGACATGAAATAGAACATATATTACAAGGTCTAGACCCAGACAGACCAGATTTACCAAATGAAGATTTAACCACCAAAACATTAAACTTAACACCTTTTGAGTACTACACTCAAGACTATGAGTTAGGGGCACAAAAAGCAGGTTTTGAAAGAAGAGCCAAGATGGAGGATAAAAGTGTTGAAGATGTTATAAAAGATTATTTGGAGTATAGACAACACATAGATAAGTTGAGTGATAATGAAAAACAAGAATTAGTTAGTAGATTGGCTACTTAATCCATTTCATCTAGATGTTGTTGACGATATTTAGCTTTCTGTAACTGTAATCTTTTTCTCTGAGACTTTTTAGTGAAATGTTTTCCATCACGTAGTTTGAAAATTTGCTTAGTTAGTTTAACTTTTCTCCTCATTATTTTTAGAGCACGGTCCACATTTCCTTTTTTTACCTCTACTATTAGCATATATTAGTTTTCATGGTTAATAAATATCACTTTAAACCAATAACTTCATCTATTATACCGTAATCTAAAGCTTCTTTAGCGGTTAACCAATTATCTCTGGTAGAATCCACCATAACTTGTTTAGGGTCTTTATCACAATATCCACCCAAAAGGTCAAATAATATATCATTTGTTTTTTCCCATTCTTTCATACTAATTCTAGCGTCCTGAATATTACCTACAGCACCACCAGAACTTTGATGTAACATGGTTTTACTAAATCTTAAGGAAGACCTTTTACCCTTAGTACCAGCACCTAGAAGTATAGAACCCATACTTGCAGCCATACCAGTGTTAACTGTAGATATATCACATTTTATATAGTCCATAACATCCACAATACCTAGTCCAGATTTTACACTACCACCTGGAGTATCCACATGTAGAGTAATATCCTCAGATGATATTGAATCTAAAAACATAAGTTGAGCCTGGACTATAATACTCATTCTATCATTAACTGGTCCAGCACACCATATTATTCTTTCCATCATCAGTCTATCGAACACACTCATAGATACTGCTCGCATCTCTCTTTCTTCTATAACCATTGGTGTCATAGAGTTCTTGTAATCATAAAGTGTGGTAGAGCTAACACCAAAGTCACTTTTTACGTATTTTTCAAATTCAGTCATAAGTTTATTTTTATATTTAAATGTATGTAATATATGTGGAATACTCAAATTATTTAGTAATAATTTATTAAGATTTGTCAGGTGTGTACATACCAGCTTTTTCCGCGTTTTTTAACATCTCTACACTAGCCTCTTTCCATAACCCATTTAATAAATCTAAATAATAATTTATTTGTTCTTCATTATTGTCTTTATGAGCTTTTTCTAAATTATTTTTAATCGAGTCTAATTTTTCTTGTAATTCTTCGTTAGTCATTTATTCTATAATAGAAAAACCAGAATTATGGTAAACAGTACTAACATTATGTTTAAATGCTAAGTCTTCAGAAACCTCAGATTTTTCTTTATTATTCATAGCTACGTGACTCTCTAGAGGACGGCCATTATAATCTACTAAGTTAACCAGATAACAAACCTGGTCTTTTTTGATTCTAAATTTGTGAGTTACTATTTTCATATTCTTTTAATTTGATAAAAAGTTAAGAAAAAGAAAAAGAGGGGTAAACCCTCTTTTAAAAAATATTAACAATGTTATTATATGGTTACCAGGGTAACATAGTCATCCCTATTAGGTTAAGTAATACTTCTAATATTATAAAAAATAGAATACCAGGTCCTAGTTGCCAAGCCCACCATTTCCACCCTGTTAATCCTAAAGCCCATTGACGTAATGATGATTTCATAGACCATCCATATAACCCAGATTCCCACCCTATCTTTTCAGCCCACCAGTTAGGGTCTACAATGTTCTTTAAACCTTTTAGAAGTTTAATCACACTATATCGTTGGAACTAAGTAAGGTATATGAAAATGAATTACCATGAATATCTTTAGCTCTCTCACATATAGCCATAAATTTTTTCCAATCATCGTTACTTGAAATTACTTGACATCCAGCAGACCACTTATCTACATATGTTGAAGTTTTTCCAGCTCTAGAAGTAGCCCTATGAATATTAATACCGAATAAACCTTCATCTACTTTTGCTTCGTTTCTGTCGTATTTGTTATCGTTATTATTGTCTCTATAAACTGTCACCGGTTTCTTCTGTCCTAGTGCTGGATATTTTCCCGCATGTAATCTAATTTTATGGGACCCTCTATACTGTCCTTCTTTTAATATGGCACACCCTTTCTCTTTCACTATTGGGTCATTCATATAATCATCACCAGGGTCAGTAGTAGCTTCAAAACAAAAGAACTTCCATTCACCATTCTTTTTGTATGATACAGTAACACAATCATCAAATCTATTAGTTACCCTATCACCAGTATCAGCATTTCTCACACCAACAATATTAACATCGTATCCTTTATTGTTCGCATCATCGAACCATTTGTAACCCTTTTCTTTTACAGCAGTTTCAATCTGCTCTCTAGTGTAACAATTTTTTCCCATCTTTTTTAGTTTTTGTTTTTGTTTTTATTTTATTATTCTACTATATGTTTTTATTTTTTAGAACAACATTCTTTTTTTTCTTTATTACAGTCCTCCACTGTTTTAGTGATACCACAACCAGTAAACGTTAGAGCTATTCCACATACGAATATAACAACTAACCATCTAAGTATTTTTATTTTTATTAAATTCATAATTTTATTTTATAAATAGTCCCATAAAAGGTCTTGGAACAAATCATTTACCTCATCATCATCATAGGGGTAGTCATCAATACTAGGACAAAGAAAATCCATGTCAAATTCTTGTATCATAGATAAAAAATCTTCAGGATTATCAATCTCATATGCGTGTCTAACTATCATCGCTCTAGCTCTATCTGTCACATCAAAATATTTTACAGGCACATCTACCTTCTTATATTCATCTTTACCCGTTTCACGATTTACAACATTTTTATAGGTACTTGTGGTACCTTCACCTATTGGTTTACCTAAAAATTCCTCAAAGGCTTGTTGATACCCGGTATAGTATTGGTTTTGTACCACTTCATTCCATGCCCTACCATAGGAATTCTGTATCTCCCCTTCTACCCCTTCTAATTCAGGTGTATTACCTATAAGAACAGCCAAGTTATATCTATCATCACCTAAAAAACCATTCATCCTGTTAAGAGTTAAAAAAACCTTACCGTCTGGTAGTTGGTCTTCATCCCTCCAAACATCAAATTCCTCTCTCCACGCATCCACTTCCTCATTTTGGAATTCAGTTCCTATATATCTTACTAGTTTTATGTAATTTTCTTCAGTCATCAACTCCAGTAATTCCTCAATTTTCATATCTGAGTCATAAGGTTCCCACTCTAACCCTTCCTCACTGAATATTTGTTTTGCGACTTCATGACAATCAGCACCACTTCTAGTATAACCCCCACTTTCAAAAAACTCAGCTTCTTCACCAGGCATTAACTCTAGTATAATCCTACCGTCTTCATTTTTACTGATATACCTCATATCATTTAAATAAACATCACCGACATACTCATCCATTAAATCGTCATCAACCATACCCCTATCCCATTTTTTCATCCCACCTAATGCATTAATAAGGTGTCCTAAAGACCCTTCCACTGGCCATCGAGTTGAAATGTGGTCTAAGAAGTCTCGACCTTTACCCATGTTATCTAGCTGAAGGTACATATCGTGTATGTCACCACCAAATAATTTTATAAGAGGCCATAGTGAGTCAAAATCTTCACTTTGAAAAACCTTCTCATACCAAGGAGTAGATTGTTCTAGAATAATATTATGTAAGTTGTTTAGTAATTTCATTACAATAGATAAATATTTGGCAAAAAGAAAGGCACCCTCTAGTGCCTTGTCTTATTTTAAGAAATGAACAAATAAATTAACGTTTTATACGTTGTTTATTTTTTTTAATTTCCATTAATTGTTTTAAAGCGTCTTTGACTCTTGATTGGTAATTAGCCTGTTCCTGTACCACCGCCTTTCTACTTTCTATAGCTCCTTGTGAGTTAGGTGTACCCACATTAGCTGTAGAAGTCGATTGATTTTTTTTCTTTTTACAACCACATCCCATATTAATTCATGTATTTATCGAAGGTCCCAGCTTTTATTTCACTAACAAATAGTTTAAATTCTTCTTTAGTAAATTCTGTATAACCTTCATCTTCACCCCCGATAACAATTTTATCACGGTTTATGTCCATATCTATGGACGGACACTTACATTTTCCTTTACCACAAAATGTAATTTCTATTCTTTCACTACTTAAATTGTGTGGAAGTTCTGTATTTAGTACCATATTATTATTTTTTATCATTTATATTATAAGTATTTCTTCTACAAAATAAATATATCTAAACAATGATATTTATAAATAGAAATACAATTTATTATGCCAACATGTAACGTTTTAGATTTTCAACTTATACAGGAATATTATATAGAGAATATTTCGGACCCAAACAACCCAAAGAATGACGCAACCAATCTTTGTTGTTATGAAAGTCTACCAATGACTTATGATAGTTTTGTACAGGGTGTTACTGACTTATATAATTCTTCCTGTGTAAGGGATAGAGAATTTTCAGATTACGTAACAAAATTATTCACTGAATGTTTATCAGGTAGTACAGGTGGTGTTACTAAAATTATTGCGGGAACAAACGTAACAATATCACCACCATCTGGGTTAGGTGAAGTAACCGTTAACTCAACCGGGGGAGCTACCCCTTATTGGTCTGGAAATACTGACGGTACAATATCTAATAGTGGTTTAACATTTAATGTTGGGATAGGTACACAGAACCCAACAGAAAGATTAACCGTTAGTGGTGATACAGGTGCAAACCCAGCAAGAATTCAAACCCTACAAACAAATGAAGCTTTCCTAGTAGTAGTAGATGATTCCGGGGTACTATACCAATCAGAAAGGTCAAGTAGACACGCTGCGTTATGGAGTGCAGGTACTTATGACGGTAAAGCAACAATTATTTCTAGTGGGGATTCATCTAATGTAGGGATAGGTACGGAAACCCCAAATGAAATATTAACAGTAGAGGGTAGTATTTCAGCAACAACTAACCTATATTTTCGTATGATAGATGGTGGCACATTTTAAATTAAAAAAACAAAAAGCAAAAAAATATGAGTGAATGTATTACATGGGCAGAAGGTGATATAGTTTGGGAGGCAACAGACTTTACATGGTCAGAAATATGTTTATTGGTTGATATTGTAATACAAAGTGGGGGGTATAGTTCACGTACTAGAAAACTTAGGGATAAAGATAAGAAAACCCAAAAAACATTTATAAAACTTTTATGTAGGATTAAAGGTGAGGAATATGAAGAGACTAAATATTTTAGACCTGACGTTAGAGTTAGAGTTGGTGATTTTAATTTAATAGAAAAATTCTTGAAAAAGCCTGAAATCAGTATATTTATTAATAAAGAAAAATAAATGTATACACTATATTCCGACAAAAATAATATCTTCGAATGTGACATCCAACTGGAAGGAGCCAGTCTATCTCAAGCTTTTGCTAGGGTAATAGTTGAGGGTGAAAACCTTAATTTAGTATTTAATGGTAATATAAGTAGTGAAGGTAATTGTAGGATTGAAATGCCTAAATTAACTATGTTAAAAGAAGGTGGTGAAATGAAATTAGAGGTAATTGCTGATGATATGTACTTTAATCCTTGGAACTCGGATTTCGAACTTAAAAAATCTAAAAATATTAAGGTTGAAGTTAAACAACCAAAAGATAATATAATTAAAGAAAACAAGGCAAAGGCAAAGGTTAAAGTCAATAACCAAACCAAAGTTATTAAACCAAAAAAACAATCTAAACCTACCATAAAAGAGGCCAAGTTTAGTAAACAAGACCTTAAAAAACTTCTACTAAAGTTAAGGTCGCAAGATTAAGTTCACTTTTGTAGCCAATAAAGTATATTTTAAGCTATGGCGAACTTAGGAAACCTAAAAATAAAAGACACCTACCAGTTAGTACTTCAAACTGATGCCGCTGGTAATCTACAAAAACTAGACGGTTCCACACCAAATCCATTTATTGTTAACGGTAATTTAAGATACCTTGATGGTTCACAAGCCAACGGTTATGTGTTAATATCAGATGCGTCTGGTAATGCAAGTTGGGGACCAGTTGATACTGGTGATATTTTTATATCCGGAGGTACTATTGAAGATACTGTTGTAAAGTTATTTGCGACAGGTGGTGATATAGTTTCTATTCCTGGGTTAAGTTGGTCAGCAAACACAAATGGGAGTATATCAAACAGTGGATTAACATCAACCAAAATTGGTATAGGAACCGATTCATCAACAAATAAGCTCCACGTTAAAGGTAATTCCACAAGTGATAACCCGGTTAGGTTAGAAACAGTACAACCAGGAAGAGGATATGTGTTAGTTATAGATGATGATGGTGTAGTTTATAAATCTAAAAGTGCAAGTGGAGCTATATCAGCAAGTACTATAGAAGTGACTGGAGATTTAAAAGCAAGTGGAACAATAAATTTTACTTTAATTGATGGTGGTACATTCTAGAATAAAATAAAAAGATATTTATAATATATGAGTCAAATAATTAAAATAAAAAGTGGTACATCAGGACAACCAGATTCACTAGCTAGAGGGGAATTAGCTATTAATGTTTCTAATGGAGCCTTCTATTATGGTGATGCACAGTCCGCTACAACAGGTACCTGGTTTTTCAGTGGAGCATCAGCAGAAACATTCTCAGCAACAACAACTGTAATAGATACACAATTAAATATTAGTGGTAATACATTCTTTGAAGGAGCTTTATCTGGAACCGGAGCTATAACCACAGTTGGTAGTATTAGTACAGATGGTGATTTAACTGGGGACAATGCGTTAATTCGGGACAACATACAACACGTAGGAGATACAACTACGGAAATATCATTTGGTAATGGTGGAGGTGAAATAGATTTTAGGACAGAAAATGGTTCAAGAATAGACTTAACTAATTCTGGTGTAAGATTAGGTGGTGCTAACTCCAGGGTAACCACAATATTAGATGAGGACAATATGTCTTCCGATAGTGACACATCTCTCGCAACTCAACAATCTATCAAAGCATATGTGGATTCACAAGTAGCTACATCTGATACATTACAAGAAGTTACAGATAATGGAGCGACTACCACAAACGCACTTCAATTTGGAAGTAACTTAGGGATAAGTGGTGATACTTTCTTTGAAGGAACTTTATCAGGAACTGGTAGTGTAACAGCAGTAGGTAATATAACTACAGATGGTGATGTAACAACAGACAATGTTTTAGTAAGAGATAATATCCAACACGTTGGTGACACAACAAATGAAATATCATTTGCAACTAACACACAAGACTTTAGAACAAACAATACCTCAAGATTAGATATAAGTAATTCTGGAGTAAGATTGGGAGGGGCCAACTCAAGAGTAACTACAATTCTTGATGAAGATGCGATGGGTACAGATAGTGATACAGCTTTAGCAACTCAACAATCAATCAAAGCTTATTCTGATACAAAATTACCTTTAGCTGGTGGAACTATGTCCGGTTCTGTTGATTTTGGAGATAATGACATTACAAATGTTGACTCATTAGATGCTGACAAGTTTTCAATTGCTGGTGGTACAGAAATGACTTCCATCAAAGATGAGGATAATATGGCATCCGATAGTGATGTAGCTCTAGCGACTCAACAATCGATTAAAGCATATGTGGATAGTCAGGTAGCTACGTCTGATACTCTACAAGAAGTAACTGATAATGGAGCTACCACAACAAATGCACTTCAATTCGGAAGTAACTTAGGTGTGAGCGGTGATACTTTCTTTGAAGGAACTTTATCAGGAACTGGTAGCGTAACAGCAGTAGGTGGTATAAGTTCAGCAGGTAATATTGTTTCAGGTACTGAAGTAAAAGTAGGTACCAATCTACAAGTATCTGACAACATCCAACATGTTGGTGACCTAACAAACGAGATATCATTTACATCATCAGCTCAAGACTTTAGAACAAACAATACCTCAAGATTAGATATTAATACAGATGGGGTAAGGTTGGGTGGAGCTAATTCTAGAGTAACTACAATTCTTGATGAAGATGCTATGGGTACGAATAGTGCTACAGCTCTTGCGACACAACAATCCATCAAAGCATACGCAGATACAAAACTACCATTAGCTGGGGGAACAATGACAGGTAATGTTGATTTCGGTGATAACGATATAACAAACATAGATTCCCTAGATACAGATAAATTCTCAATCGCAGGTGGAACTGAAATGACTTCCATCAAAGACGAAGACAATATGGCATCCGATAGTGCTACAGCTCTCGCAACACAACAATCTATTAAAGCATATGTAGATGGTCAAGTTGGGGGGTCTGACACCCTACAGGAGGTTACCGATAATGGAGCGACCACAACAAACGCACTTCAATTCGGAAGTAACTTAGGTATTAGTGGTAATACATTCTTTGAAGGAGCTTTATCTGGTACGGGAACTATAAGGTCAGTAGGTAACATTAGTACCGATGGTGATGTATCAACAGACAATGCTTTAATAAGAGACAACATACAACATGCGGGGGATATAACAAACGAAATATCATTTAATACCGCAACTCAAGACTTTAGAACAAATAATACCTCAAGATTAGATATAAGTAATTCTGGTGTGAGGTTAGGGGGTGCTAACTCCAGGGTAACCACTATTCTTGATGAAGATGCGATGGGTACTAATAGTGACACAGCTCTTGCTACACAACAATCAATAAAAGCATACTCTGACACAAAACTACCATTAGCTGGTGGAACTATGAGTGGAAATGTAGATTTTGGTGATAATGATATAACCAATGTAGATTCCCTAGATACCGACAAATTCTCAATAGCTGGGGGTACAGAAATGACTTCGATAAAGGATGAGGATAATATGGCATCCGATAGTGATACAGCACTTGCAACCCAACAATCTATTAAAGCATATGTTGATTCACAAGTAGCTACATCTGATACTTTACAAGAAGTAACCGATAATGGAGCTACCACAACAAACGCAATACAGCTAGGAAGTAACTTAGGTGTGAGTGGGGATACTTTCTTTGAAGGAGCTTTATCTGGTACTGGTGCCATAACAGCAATAGGTAACATATCAACCGACGGTATTATGAAAGCTGATGTAATGCAAAATTTTGGTGCTGGTCAAGGGATACAAATAGACGCTGATGGTTTTCTAGGTTTAGATTCGGGGAGTGGTGATATTAGATTTAGAAGTGGTGGGGGTAACGAATTACATATTGATATGGACGGTACAGCTGGAGCTCAAGTAATATCTCCAAGTACAGTTGGTGATGATATAATATTTAAAAATCAAGGTGGGGATTCTGTACTTACTTTAAAAAGTGAAGGTCAAACAGAAGTACATAGTAGCTTAACAGTAGGTGGAAATTTAGGTATTAGTGGTGATACTTTCTTTGAAGGAACTTTATCAGGAACTGGTAGTGTAACAGTATTAGGCAACATAACTACAGCTGGTGACATTACGACAGATAATGCTATAGTAAGAGATAATATCCAACATGAAGGGGATACAAGTAACGAAATATCATTTGCTTCAGCAACTCAAGACTTCCGTACTAATAACACCTCTAGATTAGATATTAGTAATTCTGGAGTAAGGTTGGGTGGGGCTAATTCAAGGGTAACAACTATTCTTGATGAAGATAATATGGCTAGTGATAGTAATACAGCTTTATCAACCCAACAATCCATTAAAGCTTATGTTGATTCACAAGTAGCTACATCGGACACATTACAAGAAGTAACTGATAATGGTACGACTACAACAAATGCACTTCAATTTGGGAGTAATCTAGGTATTAGTGGTGACACATTCTTTGAGGGAATTTTATCAGGTACTGGAGCTATAGTTTCAGTAGGTCAAATTTCTTCCAGTAGTAATATTATTTCAGGTGCTGAAGTAAAAGTGGGGACAAATCTACAAGTAGCTGACAACATACAACATATTGGCGATACAACAAACGAAATATCATTCGCAACTAACTCACAAGATTTCCGTACCAATAATAGTTCAAGATTGGATATTAATGATGATGGGATAAGATTAGGGGGTGCTAATTCTCGAGTAACCACAATTCTTGATGAGGATGCGATGGGTACTGATAGTAATACAGCTCTTGCGACTCAACAATCAATCAAAGCATACTCTGATACAAAACTCCCATTAGCTGGAGGAACCATGTCTGGTAGTATTAATCTAGGAGACAATGACATCACCAATGTAGATTCCCTAGACACAGATAAATTCTCAATTGCTAGTGGTACAGAAATGACATCCATCAAAGATGAGGATAATATGGCTAGTGATAGTAATGTTGCTTTAGCCACTCAACAATCGATTAAAGCATATGTCGATAGTCAAGTAGGTGGAGCGGACACATTACAAGAAGTAACTGATAATGGAGCGACAACAACAAATGCGATACAACTAGGAAGTAACTTAGGTATTAGTGGAAATACGTTCTTTGAGGGAGCTTTATCAGGTACCGGTTCCGTAACAGTAATAGGTAACATAACTACAGATGGGAATGTATCAGCAGATAATGCTAGAGTTAGAGACAATATCCAACATGAAGGGGATACAAGTAACGAAATATCATTTGCATCAGCAACTCAAGATTTTAGGACAAACAATAGCTCAAGATTAGATATTAGTAATTCTGGTATAAGGTTGGGTGGAGCCAATTCTAGAGTAACTACAATCCTAGACGAAGATGCTATGGGTACTGATAGTAATACAGCTTTAGCAACTCAACAATCAATTAAAGCTTACGCAGACTTGAAACTACCATTAGCTGGAGGTACTATGAGTGGAAATGTTGATTTCGGTGATAACGATATTACAAATGTAGATTCCTTCGACGCAGATAAATTATCAATAGCAGGTGGAACTGAAATGACTTCGATAAAGGATGAGGATAATATGGCATCTGACAGTAATGTCGCGTTAGCAACACAACAATCTATTAAAGCTTACGCTGACTTGAAATTACCTTTAGCGGGAGGAACAATGTCTGGGAATGTAGATTTTGGGGATAATGATATAACTAATGTAGACTCGTTCGATGCTGACAAACTCTCAATAGCTGGAGGAACTGAAATGACCTCTATAAAAGATGAGGACAACATGGCATCCGATAGTAATGTTGCTCTTGCAACCCAACAATCTATTAAAGCATATGTTGATTCACAAGTTGGAGGTGCTGATACATTACAAGAGGTAACTGATAATGGTGCGACTACAACAAATGCGATACAGCTAGGAAGTAACTTAGGTATTAGTGGTAATACATTCTTTGAAGGAAGTATATCTGGTACAGGGACTGTAACGGTTTTAGGTAATATAACCACAGACGGAGATGTTACCACAGATAATTCTTTAGTAAGAGATAATATCCAACACGTTGGTGACCTAACAAATGAAATATCATTTGCATCAGCAACTCAAGATTTCAGAACAAACAATGGCTCAAGATTGGATATTAGTAACTCTGGTGTAAGATTAGGAGGTGCTAATTCAAGAGTTACAACAATTCTTGATGAAGATGCTATGGGTACCAATAGTGATACAGCTCTCGCAACACAACAATCAATTAAAACTTACGCAGATACAAAATTACCATTAGCTGGTGGAACTATGACAGGTAATGTGGACTTCGGTGATAACGACATAACTAACGTAGACTCATTTGACGCAGATAAACTATCAATAGCAGGTGGGACTGAAATGACTTCCATCAAAGATGAAGACAATATGGCCTCTGATAGTAATGTTGCTTTAGCAACTCAACAATCGATTAAAGCATATGTTGATTCACAAGTAGCTACATCTGATACTTTACAGGAGGTAACAGATAACGGAGCTACCACCACTAACGCGATACAACTAGGGAGTAATTTAGGGATAAGTGGAAATACATTCTTTGAAGGAGCTTTATCAGGAACTGGTAGTGTAACAGTATTGGGTAATATAACTACAGATGGTGATGTTACAGGAGATAATGCTCTAATAAGAGATAATATCCAACATGTAGGTGATACTACAAACGAGATATCATTTGCATCAGCAACTCAAGATTTCAGAACAAACAATAGTTCAAGACTAGACATAAGTAATTCCGGAGTAAGACTTGGGGGTGGTAATTCAAGAGTAACTACAATATTAGATGAGGATGCGATGGGAACTAATTCAGCAACAGCTCTCGCAACACAACAATCTATTAAAGCTTATTCTGATACCAAACTACCTTTAGCTGGTGGTACCATGAGTGGAAATGTAGATTTTGGTGACAATGATATAACAAATGTTGATTCTTTTGACGCAGACAAACTCTCAATTGCTGGAGGTACAGAAATGACTTCGATAAAGGACGAAGACAATATGGCCTCTGATAGTAACGTCGCATTAGCAACACAACAATCGATTAAAGCTTATGTAGATAGTCAAGTAGGTGGAGCAGACACACTACAAGAGGTAACTGATAATGGAGCGACTACTACTAATGCACTTCAATTTGGTAGTAATCTAGGTATTAGTGGAAATACATTCTTTGAGGGAACTTTATCAGGTACAGGAACTATAAGTTCAGTTGGTAGTATCAGTACTGATGGTGACATTACGAGTGATAATGCATTAATCAGAGATAACATACAACATGTAGGGGATACAACTAACGAAATATCATTCGCAGCTAACACACAAGATTTCCGTACCAATAACACCTCAAGATTAGATATAAGTAATTCTGGGATAAGATTAGGGGGAACTAACTCCAGGGTAACCACCATTCTTGATGAAGATGCGATGGGTACAAATAGTGCTACAGCTCTCGCGACACAACAATCCATTAAAGCTTACGCAGACACAAAACTACCATTAGCTGGAGGAACCATGTCAGGTAATGTGGACTTCGGTGACAATGATATAACAAATGTAGATTCCTTCGACGCAGATAAATTCTCAATCGCAGGTGGGACAGAAATGACCTCCATCAAGGACGAGGATAATATGGCATCCGATAGTGCTACAGCACTTGCAACACAACAGTCCATCAAAGCATACGCGGATACAATGTTACCTTTAGCTGGAGGTACTATGAGTGGAAATGTTAACTTTGGAGATAATGACATAACCAATGTTGACTCATTAGATGCTGACAAATTCTCAATCGCAGGTGGGACAGAAATGACCTCAATCAAGGATGAAGACAACATGTCTAGTGATAGTAACGTAGCCCTAGCTACTCAACAATCGATTAAAGCTTATGTAGATAGTCAAGTTGGTGGTTCGGATACTTTACAAGAAGTAACCGATAATGGTAGTACAACAACAAACGCAATCCAATTAGGTAGTAACTTAGGTATTAGTGGAAATACGTTCTTTGAGGGAGCTTTATCAGGTACCGGTTCCGTAACAGTATTAGGTAATATAACTACAGACGGTGATGTAACAACAGACAATGCTTTAGTTAGAGACAATATCCAACACGTAGGTGATACAACAAATGAAATATCTTTTGCTTCAGCAACCCAAGACTTTAGAACAAACAATACCTCAAGATTGGATATAAGTAATTCTGGTATAAGATTAGGTGGAGCTAATTCTAGGGTAACAACTATATTAGATGAAGATGCGATGGGTACGAATAGTGCTACAGCATTAGCAACCCAACAATCAATTAAAGCTTACGCTGACTTGAAATTACCATTAGCTGGGGGTACAATGTCCGGAAGTATTAATTTAGGTGATAACGATATAACAAATGTTGATTCTTTTGACGCAGACAAATTATCAATCGCAGGAGGAACAGAAATGACATCTATCAAAGATGAAGATAATATGGCATCTGATAGTAATGTTGCTTTAGCCACCCAACAATCCATAAAAGCTTATGTTGATTCACAAGTTGGAGGGTCCGACACACTTCAGGAAGTTACAGATAATGGTGCGACAACAACAAATGCAATACAATTAGGTAGTAATTTAGGTATTAGTGGAAATACATTCTTTGAGGGTACTTTATCTGGTACAGGAGCTGTGACAGTATTGGGTAATGTAACTACAGATGGTAACATTACGACAGATAATGCTATAGTGAGAGATAATATCCAACACTCAGGTGATGATGATAATGAAATATCCTTTGGTGCAGATACACAAGATTTTAGGACTAATAATAGTTCAAGACTAGACATAAGTAATTCTGGTATACGACTGGGTGGAGCTAACTCCAGGGTAACCACAATTCTTGATGAAGATGCTATGGGTACTGATAGTAATACAGCTTTAGCTACCCAACAATCCATTAAAGCTTATGCAGACTTGAAACTACCTTTAGCTGGTGGAACAATGTCCGGTTCTGTTGATTTTGGTGATAACGATATTACAAATGTAGATTCCCTAGATGCCGATAAGTTTTCCATAGCTGGAGGAACTGAAATGACCTCCATCAAAGATGAGGATAATATGGCATCCGATAGTGCTACAGCACTTGCAACCCAACAATCCATTAAAGCTTACTCTGATACCAAACTACCATTAGCCGGTGGTACCATGAGTGGAAATGTAGATTTTGGTGATAACGATATTACAAATGTTGATTCCCTAGATACAGACAAATTCTCAATCGCAGGCGGAACTGAGATGACATCTATAAAAGATGAAGATAATATGGCATCTGATAGTAACGTAGCTCTCGCAACACAACAATCCATTAAAGCTTATGTTGATTCACAAGTATCAACAGCCGATACACTTCAGGAAGTAACCGACGAAGGTACTACTACAACAAACGCAATACAGTTAGGAAGTAACTTAGGTATTAGTGGTAATACATTCTTTGAAGGCTCAATGTCGGGTACTGGTAGTGTAACAGTATTAGGTAAAATAACATCCGGTACTGATATAGAAACAGGTAGGAATCTTCTTGTCTCAGATAACATACAACATGTAGGTGATGATAATAATGAAATATCCTTTGGTACAGACACTCAAGACTTACGTACCAATAATTCTTCAAGATTAGATATAAGTAATTCTGGTGTAAGATTAGGTGGAGCTAATTCTAGGGTAACAACTATATTAGATGAAGATGCGATGGGAACTAACTCAGCAACAGCTTTAGCAACTCAACAATCAATTAAAGCTTACGCTGACTTGAAATTACCATTAGCTGGAGGTACAATGTCAGGTAATGTAGATTTTGGTGACAATGATATTACAAATGTTGATTCTTTTGACGCAGACAAATTATCAATCGCAGGAGGAACAGAAATGACATCGATAAAGGATGAGGACAATATGGCTAGTGATAGTAATGTTGCTTTAGCCACACAACAATCTATTAAAGCATATGTCGATAGTCAGGTAGCTACGTCTGATACATTACAAGAAGTAACTGACAACGGAACAACAACAACAAACGCACTTCAATTCGGAAGTAATTTAGGTATTAGTGGGAACACATTCTTTGAAGGAACTTTATCAGGAACTGGAACTATAAGTTCAGTTGGTAGTATCAGTACTGATGGTGATGTTACCACAGATAATGCATTAATCAGAGATAATATCCAACATGTAGGAGACACCACAAATGAAATATCATTTGCTTCAGCAACCCAAGACTTTAGAACAAATAATAGTTCAAGAATAGATATTAGTAACTCAGGAGTTAGATTAGGTGGAGCTAATTCAAGAGTAACCACTATTCTTGATGAAGATGCGATGGGTACAAATAGTAATACAGCTTTAGCAACTCAACAATCTATTAAAGCTTATTCTGATACCAAACTCCCATTAGCTGGAGGAACAATGTCCGGAAGTATTAATTTAGGTGATAATGATATTACAAATATTGACTCATTAGACACAGATAAGTTCTCAATCGCTGGAGGGACTGAAATGACCTCCATCAAAGATGAAGATAATATGGCATCCGACAGTAATGTAGCTCTAGCGACTCAACAATCGATTAAAGCATATGTGGATAGTCAAGTAGGTGGAGCGGACACATTACAAGAAGTAACCGATAATGGAGCTACCACAACAAACGCAATACAGTTAGGAAGTAACTTAGGTATTAGTGGTAATACATTCTTTGAAGGCTCAATGTCGGGTACTGGAGCTATCACTACTGTTGGGAGTATCAGTACTGATGGTGACATTACAGGAGATAATGCTTTAGTTAGAGACAACATACAACATGTAGGTGATACCACAAACGAGATATCATTTACATCATCAGCTCAAGACTTTAGAACAAACAATACCTCAAGATTAGATATAAGTAATTCTGGGATAAGACTAGGAGGAGCCAACTCAAGAGTAACCACTATTCTTGATGAAGATGCGATGGGTACTAATAGTGACACAGCTCTTGCGACACAACAATCTATCAAAGCATACGCAGATACAAAACTACCATTAGCTGGTGGTACAATGTCTGGTAGTATTAATTTAGGAGATAATGATATAACAAACATAGATTCCCTAGATACAGATAAATTCTCAATCGCAGGAGGAACTGAGATGACAGGAATTCTAGATGAGGATAATATGGCTAGTGATAGTAATGTTAAGTTGGCAACACAACAATCAATCAAAGCATACGCTGATACAAAATTACCATTAGCGGGAGGTACAATGTCTGGAAATGTTGACTTTGGCGATAACGATATTACAAATGTTGATTCATTTGACGCGGATAAATTATCTATCGCTGGTGGTACAGAAATGACTTCCATCAAAGATGAAGATAACATGGCATCTGATTCAGCCACAGCTTTAGCCACACAACAATCCATCAAAGCATACTCTGATACCAAACTACCTTTAGCTGGAGGAACAATGTCAGGTAATGTAGATTTTGGAGATAACGATATAACTAACGTAGATTCATTTGACGCGGATAAACTATCAATCGCAGGAGGAACCGAGATGACATCCATCAAAGATGAAGACAATATGGCTAGTGATAGTAACGTCGCATTAGCAACACAACAATCGATTAAAGCATATGTTGATTCACAAGTAGCAACCTCGGATACACTTCAGGAAGTAACTGATAATGGAGCAACTACTACTAATGCACTTCAATTTGGTAGTAATCTAGGTATTAGTGGTAACACATTCTTTGAGGGTACTTTATCAGGTACAGGAACTGTAACAGTATTAGGTAACATAACTACAGATGGCAATATCACCACAGATAATGCTTTAATAAGGGACAACATCCAACACTCAGGAGATGATAATAATGAAATATCTTTTGGTACAGATACTCAAGACTTTAGAACAAACAACTCATCTAGGTTAGACATAAGTAACTCAGGAATACGATTAGGTGGAGCCAACTCAAGAGTAACTACAATTCTTGATGAAGATGCGATGGGTACTAACTCAGCAACAGCTCTTGCAACACAACAATCTATCAAAGCTTACGCTGACTTGAAATTACCATTAGCTGGTGGTACAATGTCCGGAAGTATTAATTTAGGAGATAATGATATAACAAACATAGACTCACTAGATACCGACAAGTTTTCAATCGCGGGAGGAACAGAAATGACAGGAATTCTAGATGAGGATAATATGGCTAGTGATAGTAATGTTAAGTTGGCAACACAACAATCAATCAAAGCATACGCTGATACAAAATTACCATTAGCGGGAGGTACAATGTCTGGAAATGTAGATTTCGGTGACAATGATATAACAAATGTAGACTCACTAGATGCAGATAAATTATCAATCGCTGGTGGTACAGAAATGACATCCATCAAAGATGAAGATAATATGGCATCTGATAGTAACGTAGCTCTCGCAACACAACAATCCATTAAAGCTTATGTTGATTCACAAGTTGGTGGTTCAGATACTTTACAAGAAGTAACTGATAATGGAGCTACCACCACTAACGCAATACAGTTAGGGAGTAATCTAGGTATTAGTGGAAATACGTTCTTTGAGGGAGCTTTATCAGGTACCGGTTCCGTAACAGTATTGGGTAAAATAACCTCTAATACCGATATAGAAACAGGTAGGAATCTTATTGTCTCAGACAACATCCAACATGTAGGTGATACTACAAACGAGATATCATTTGCATCAGCAACTCAAGATTTCAGAACAAACAATAGTTCAAGACTAGACATTACTAATTCTGGAGTAAGATTAGGTGGGGCAAATTCTAGAGTAACTACAATCCTAGACGAAGATGCTATGGGTACCGACTCAGCAACAGCTCTCGCAACACAACAATCAATTAAAGCTTACGCTGACCTAAAATTACCTTTAGCTGGAGGGACAATGTCTGGTTCAATTAATTTAGGGGATAACGATATTACAAATGTTGATTCTTTTGACGCAGACAAATTATCGATAGCTGGAGGGACCGAAATGACATCTATAAAGGATGAAGATAATATGGCATCCGACAGTAATGTCGCGTTAGCAACACAACAATCTATTAAAGCATATGTGGATAGTCAGGTAGCTACATCCGATACATTACAAGAAGTTACAGATAACGGAGCTACAACAACAAATGCAATACAACTAGGAAGTAACTTAGGTATTAGTGGTAACACATTCTTTGAGGGAACCTTATCAGGAACTGGAACCGTGACAGTATTAGGTGACATAACTACAGATGGGAATGTATCAGCAGATAATGCTAGAGTTAGAGACAACATCCAACATGTAGGGGATACAAGTAACGAAATATCATTTGCATCAGCAACTCAAGACTTTAGAACAAATAATTCATCCAGAATAGATATTAGTAACTCAGGAGTAAGATTGGGAGGGGCCAATTCTAGGGTAACAACTATTCTTGATGAAGATGCTATGGGTACGAATAGTGCTACAGCTCTTGCGACACAACAATCCATCAAAGCATACGCAGATACAAAACTACCATTAGCTGGGGGAACAATGTCCGGTTCAATTAACTTAGGTGATAATGATATTACAAATATTGACTCATTAGACACAGATAAGTTCTCAATAGCTGGTGGGACAGAAATGACCGGTATCTTAGACGAGGATAATATGGCTAGTGATAGTAATGTCAAGTTAGCAACACAACAATCTATTAAAGCATACGCGGATACAATGTTACCTTTAGCTGGTGGTACAATGTCCGGTAATGTTGACTTTGGTGATAACGATATTACAAATGTTGATTCTTTTGACGCAGACAAATTATCGATAGCTGGTGGTACAGAAATGACTTCCATCAAAGATGAAGATAACATGGCATCTGATTCAGCCACAGCTTTAGCAACTCAACAATCCATTAAAGCTTACGCAGACTTGAAACTACCATTAGCTGGTGGTACCATGTCAGGTAATGTAGATTTTGGTGATAACGATATAACTAACGTAGACTCATTAGATGCTGACAAATTCTCAATCGCAGGAGGAACTGAGATGACTTCCATCAAGGATGAAGATAATATGGCTAGTGATAGTAATGTTGCTCTCGCGACTCAACAATCTATTAAAGCTTACGTAGATTCACAAGTAGCTACATCTGATACTCTACAAGAGGTAACAGACAACGGAGCTACCACCACTAACGCCATCCAGTTAGGTAGTAACTTAGGTATTAGTGGAAATACATTCTTTGAAGGTAGTATATCTGGGACAAGTAACATACAAATATCTGACGCTGGTAAGTTAAAATTAGGGGACTCTGGAGATTTAGAAATATATCATAATGGTTCTAATAGTATTATAGAAGATACAGGAGTAGGAACATTATTTTATAGAAGTGGTACCCAAACATTCCAAAATGCTGCTGCTAGTAAAACCATGGCTGTATTTAACGGAGCCAATTCAGTTGACCTATACTACAATAACTCTCAAAAATTTGAAACCACTAACACTGGGATTTTAGTTACTGGTGATGGTAAAGCAACAACTCTAACTTCCACAAGTAATTTATACGTAACTGGTAATACATTCTACGAAGGAGCTTTATCAGGTACTGGTAATATTAATACAACTAAAGATTTATATGTAAGTGGTAATACTTTTATTGATGGTTCTAAAATTGATGTAAAAGATGATTTAAAAATACAAACAACAGGACAAGATTATCCATACATTCACTTTAATGCAGATACCATTGATATTCTGGGTGCACCAGGTGAGACAATAGGTTTGGGTGAGAATGTATCAGTTGTTACTAATCTATCAGTGGGAGCTAATATACAACATATTGGTGATACCACAAATGAAATATCATTTGCTTCAGCAACTCAAGACTTTAGAACAAACAATAGTTCAAGATTAGATATAAGTAATTCTGGTATAAGATTAGGAGGGACTGGAGCGAGAGTGACCTCAATCACCGATAGTGATTCATTAGGTACATCAGACACAGTACTTTGTACTCAAGGTAACGTAAAAGCATATGCAGACACAAAATTACCTTTAGCTGGAGGAACAATGTCAGGTAATGTTGATTTCGGTGATAACGATATAACAAATGTAGACTCATTTGACGCAGATAAGTTTTCAATTGCGGGAGGGACAGAGATGACATCTATAAAAGATGAGGATAATATGGCATCCGATAGTGCTACAGCTCTCGCAACACAACAATCCATCAAAGCTTACGTAGATGCTAATGCGGGGGGAAGTCCTACATTACAAGATGTAACCACTAATGGTGCAACCTCAAATGTAGCTATCACTCTTTCTAATACTCTAACAGTAGGTACTAATGGAACTGGTCATGACGTTAAGTTCTTTGGGGATACTTCTGGACAATATATGCTTTGGGACCAATCAGCTGACGAACTAGCATTAGTAGGGGATACAAAATTATCATTCCATGATGCAGCAGGTGGTGAAAATATAGTAGCAAGTTCAGATGGTCACTTAGAAATCAATGCGGGAACAACATTAGATATAACCGCACCAACAGTTCAAATAAACGCTTCAACTTTAATAGATATAAATGGGGACGCTGACATTAGTGGTAGTTTAAAATTTGGTGCTACAAATACATCAGCTAATTCTACACACTATTGTTTATTTAAAACAAGCGGAGCTGGTAATGTAGTTAACAAAACAAACGGATATTCATTTAATCCATCTACAGACACATTAACACTTGGTGGGTTACTAAATATAGAAGGACTAGCAGGCACCATATCAACTACTAGTGGGGATATAACATTAGATTCTGCAGCAGATATTGTTATTGATGCAGCAGGTGGTAACATTGAATTTAAGGATGCAGGTACACTAGCACTCACCATAGATATTGACTCAACAGCAGGAGACGCAATATTCAAGGACGCTGGTTCCACAGAAATATTCAGAATAGACGGTAGTGCTGATTCCTTATTAATGGCAAGTGGTAAAAAAATAGAATTTGGTGATAGTGGAGAATCAATAGTTGGTGATGGTACAGATTTAACCATTGCTTCTGGAGCGGATATACTACTCAACCCTACGGGTGAAGTTGGTATAGGAATAACTACACCAATAACAAAACTAGATGTGCATCATGACCCAACTGGGATAGCAAATAATACAGGTGGTGGTGAAGTACTAATAGGGGTTGGTAGTTTCGGAGAAGGTATTGCACAAGGAATGTTAGTTTATTTAAATGGAAGTGGAGTATGGACTCCGGCAGACGCGGATGCGGAAGCATCCTCAAATTATTTATTAGGTATTACTTTGTCTAGTAGTGTAGAGGGTGGGGTATTAATAAGAGGATTTTTTAATGTAACGGACTATATACAAGGTACTTTCAGACCAGGAGCACCATGTTATATTTCTGAATCTGCAGGTTCTGTAGATTTTACCATACCTTCAGCTGACGGTGACTTCGTAAGAATAGTTGGACATGCTACGGACACAGCAAACGTTATTTACTTCAACCCTTCTAATGATTATATAGAAATAGGATAACAATATGGCAAATTTAAGTAAATTTAATGGAGTAACTCTCGCAAAGATTGGTAAAGTAGATGGTGTGTCTGCTGCTCAAATAGCTAAAATAGATGGTATAACCTATACCGCCGCTTTCACAAATACAAAATCTCTTTCTCATGGTCCCGCAAATGTAACGGACGCTGTAAGAGCTGCTAGTACATCATCAGACTTTAATTTAATACAAACTGATGCTTGGAGTGTATCATTTTGGGTAAAAGTGGGCTGGGGTACAAGCACTGGAAGTTCTTTCCATTTCATAGCTTCTGATGGGGGGAATGTACATAATAATATGTGGAGAGTATATTTTAATAACGGAAATAATAGATTATATATTGGGTGGAGAAGTGCAACTAACCAAAAAACTAATAACTTTGTTTATTTTCACAATCCTGGTACTAACGAAGCTGCATATATCAGTGGTTTAGGTACAAGTTGGCCTAGTGACAAATGGTCTTCATCCAATAGAGGGTACACTACTTCAGACGGTTTTAATCTTATAACCATAACAAAAGGAACAGCTGTATCAGCTTCACGTGCAAATGTAAACATGTACTGGAATTCTAAAAATTTAGGTACTCTTTTCTATGCAAATGGAAATAATACTGGTACAATTTCTATGGATTCGAACACTGGTAGAGACTGGGCTATAGGTAATAATTCATGGAATTTAAATGGACAACAAGGAAATGGGGTGGCTTCACTCTATGATGAGGTTAGTTTATGGGATAAAGAGTTATCACAATCAGAAGTTGCAGAAATTTGGGGTGGTACAGATTCGGTAGGAGCAACAAACGGTTCCCCAATAAATTTACAAACTTCTAGTATGTCATCGAACCTTATTGGATATTGGAGATTTGAAACGGATGGAACAGTCTCTACAGTTGGTAGTGCAACATTAACCATAGTAGGAAACTCAACAACAAGTACAACAGTACCATAGATATGAAATATTATATATTCACAACAACTGTTTTTAACACACTAGATAAAAGTAAAATATACTCTATAGGTTATGATGAAAGTAGAACAAATGTGTCTTTAGCAGCTACTGAAACATTAACTGGTTTTACAAGAGAGTTTGATAATTATGAGGATATTGGTGAATACCTCAATAATCAAGGAACTTGGTATCAGGAGGACCCAGAGTTAAGATTCGACGATGAGTACATTCCTTCGATAGACGATGAAACATAATATTCAGTTTTAAATAATTTTTATTACATTTTTAATATGAAAAAAACAAAATTAACAATAGAAGAAATTTCAGATTTAAATCCTGAAGCTATGATGGCTGATGGGTTTGACGATGCTATAATGGGTATGTGTATACAATTTGGTGGTGAACCATTAGTAGCATATAATTATGAAAAATGTTTAGAGATTCTGATGGGAAGAGACGAGATGAGTAAAACAGAAGCGATAGACTTTATGGAGTTTAATGTTATAGGTTCTTACGTGGGTCTCAACACACCAGTTTTTATAATGACATGAACCATATAACTGAAAAACAGTTAAGAAAGATAAGGCATCTATTATTTGAAGCTATGGATAAAAAAATAATAGAATTTTCTAAACACAAAGATGTGAAAGAAATACAAGACCATACACTAGTAAATGATGTAGTGAAATATGTGGGTTTGGAACCCACTTCAGACCTAACTAAACAACTGAAGGCCGAATACAGAACTTGGAAACAACTTATGAATAGTAATGTGAAAGAGTTGAGAGAACACGAACAACAAATGAATACCAACATCTAGAAATAATTAACAATTAAACTATATTTATATATAAACTAAATTATGCAAAAAATTTTACTATATATATTAACACTGATTTCCTTAAATTTATCAGCACAAAACAGTTGGATTAACATACAGTTAATGACGGATGATTATCCAGAAGAAACATCTTGGCAAATAACACCACCAGGAGGTTATCCCATTATTATAGGGGACGATTCAATAACCCAATCAAACTTCTTATACGACACCACAATTGCACTTGGAGGTACAATTATCGCATCTATATTTGATTCTTACGGAGATGGTTTAGGTGCTTCACAATGGGGTGGAACTGATGGTTGGTTCTTAATACAAAATGATTGTCAAGATACTATTATGTATGTCGCGGGAGATTTTGGAGTGTCATACATAGATACACTACTAATTGCTCCATGTGCTCCACCTTCAGGTGGTTGTCTAAACCCTATAGCCTTAAATTACGACTCTACATCAGCTTTTGATGATGGTTCCTGTATCTTCCCAACTTGTACTGGATTAGATACATTCTATGTAGAAACGTTTTGTTCGGGAGCTAATAGTGTAGTAGACTATACTTGGTCAGACATGGACAACCCCAACTGTAGAATGGCAGCTTACACAAGGTCCACAGACATATCTAACTTAGGTACCAACTGGTATCCATACCCGATGAATTGGTCTAACACCGGGATTATGTTTTCCAATTCCCAACCAAATACAACATATTATTTCTTAGGTATGTTAACGGATTCATCTTACACTGATACTTTAATTATAACAACCCCTGACTGTATACCAGGGTGTACAGACCCAACAGCTTTAAATTATAATCCATGGGCAAATTCTGATGATGGTTCATGTCAAGCACCTCCAGCAAATTGTGTAAATGGTGAATCTAATATAGTTGTAACAATAATGCCAGATTCATATCCGGGTGAAACTTCGTGGGAAATTGCAGATACAACAGGAACAGTTTTAGCTACTTCACCAACATACTCAGTAACAGGAGTACCGGTAATAACAGAAACATGTATACCAAACGGTACAGTTATAGAGTTTACTTTATTTGATGCTTTTGGAGATGGACTATGTGGTTCATGTTATGGTGGTGTTGATGGTGGTGCTATAGTACAAACTCTATGTGGAGATACTTTATTAGCGGTATTACCTGGAAACGCTAATTTTGGAAATGATACTTCTGTAGTATATAGTGTAACACCTTGTACACCAAACGCTATACTAGGTTGTACAACACCAGGATTCACAGAATATAATCCTCAAGCAAATCAAGATGATGGTTCTTGTCTAACCCCAGTAATACTAGGGTGTACCGACCCAACCTCACCAGATTATGATTCCTTAGCAAATACAATGTCAATCATCCCACAATGTCAATACACATTAGTAATTACAGATGCTGCACAGGACGGTTGGTTTGGAGCTTGGTTAGGTGTATTACAAGATACAACAACATTTGGTCCTTTTATGATGGGACCTAATGATGGACCATCACAAACATTTACAATTAGTTTAAGTGCTTTAAGTCCAGTAGAAATAATGTTTTTTGCTCCTGGTAATTCAGTAACAACCGCAAACCAATGTGGTTTCTATTTAATAGGTCCTGAAGGAGACACAACATTATCGGGTGGAACCAATTCTTGGTTAGACCCAATGTTACAATTCCCGTATAGATATAATGGAGTACCATACTGTGGTAATTATTGTACGGAAGGAGTTATTGGTTGTATGGACTCAACAGCATTAAATTACAACCCACTAGCAAATATGCCAGATGTATGCACACCAATTGTTTTGGGTTGTACAAATTCTCTAGCTTTTAATTACGACCCTTTAGCTAATGTAGATGACAGTACCTGTGTCTCAATAATAATTGGGTGTATGGATTCAACAGCTTTCAACTTTAATCCAACCGCAAACACAAATGACCCATTATCATGTATTCCAGTAATACCTGGTTGTATGGATGATACAATGTTTAATTATAATCCAGCAGCAAATACAGATGATGGTACATGTATTCCAGTAGTGTTTGGTTGTACAGACCCATTAGCATTCAACTATGACCCATTAGCAAATACAAATAATAATTCTTGTCTTCCTATAGTTTTAGGTTGTACAGATGCTACAGCTTTTAATTTTAACCCTTTAGCTAACATAAATGACAGTACTTGTATCCCTTATATCTATGGGTGTACAGATGTTACTATGTGGAATTACAACTTACTAGCAAATACAGACAATGGTTCGTGTGAACCATTTATTTATGGTTGTATGGACAGTACAGCATTTAATTATGACCCACTAGCAAATACAGACAATGGAACTTGTGATTCTATAGTATATGGTTGTACAAATCCAATCGCCTTAAACTATAACCCATTAGCTAATACAGATGATTTATCTTGTATACTTCCAATTTATGGTTGTACAGACTCAACAGCATTTAATTATAATCCTTTAGCCAATACAGATAATGGGACGTGTGACTCTATAATATATGGTTGTACCAACCCTAACGCATTAAATTATAATTCATTAGCAAACACAGACGATGGGTCATGTATCACCCCAATATACGGATGTATGGATTCTACAATGTTTAATTATAATCCTTTAGCCAATACAGATAATGGAACCTGTGAGATGTTTGTTTATGGGTGTACTGATATATTAGGAGCAAATTACAATCCTTTAGCTAACACTAACGATAATTCATGTTATTATAATCCAGGTTGTACAGACCCTCTTTATTTAGAGTTTTACAATCAAGGATTCACGGCAGATTATGATGACGGTAGTTGTTTAACACTCGTAGTGTATGGTTGTACGGACCCAACTCAATTTAATTATGACCCATTAGCAAATGTAGATAACGGAAATTGTATTCCATTTATTTATGGTTGTACAGACTCTACTCAATTTAATTATGACCCACTAGCAAATACAGATAATGGAACATGTGAATCATTTATATATGGATGTACGGATGTAAATGCGTACAATTACAATCCTTTAGCTAACACTAACGATAACAGTTGTTGTTTAATATCGGGATGTACAGACTCAACAGCTTTAAACTATAATCAGTTTGCTTGTTATGATGATAATTCATGTATAACAATAGTGACAGGATGTACAGATGTAAGTGCGTGGAACTACAATCCAGCAGCAAATGTCTCAGATTCATCAACCTGTTTATATAGTGCAGGTTGTTATGGGGGACCAGGAATTCCATATTGGTTAAATGACGGATGTTACGCTTGGGTAATTGATGTAGATGACTTCTGTTGTACTACAGATTGGGACGTAAGTTGTCAATCAATGTATGATTATTGTCAACTAGGTTGGCCAACTAGTATAGAAGATATATCAGCATTAGGAATTATGGTATATCCTAATCCAACAAAAGATATAATAACAATAGAAACAAGATTAGATATAGAGGTAGAAGTTTATGATATGATAGGTAATAAGGTGATTAGTGAATCAAACGTTAAACGTTTAGACTTATCCAAATTATCTAATGGTATATAT
>UEXN01000383.1_pt1 | contig 44760 bp, 56 predicted proteins | sample 1796711 | NCBI WGS metagenome assembly UEXN01 (sample SAMEA4772470, study PRJEB27181) | metagenome | reverse complement strand
CCCTGACTTTCTCTACAGCACCGCCTACTGGTACGGCTGTAGAGGTTATGACCTTTACACAGACAGATATAAATGTACCTGCTGATGCTAGTGTTACGTCTGCTAAGTTGTCTGGTGCTTTGACTACTCCAGCAGCCTTGACGGTTAGCGGTGCTCTAACAGGCTCTAACGCAACGTTCACAACTGCTGATAACTCCGACAATCTGACGCTAACGTCAACTGATGCGGACGCTAATTTCGGGCCTAACCTAAATTTTTATAGAAATTCATCTAGTCCAGCAGACGATGATCTTCTTGCTCAAATTGATTTTAACGGGCGTAACGATAATTCGCAGGATGTGTTGTACGCAAATATCCAAACACAAATTATTGACGCAAGTGATGGCACTGAAGACGGACGTTTTCAGATCAATACAATTGTTGCGGGGACAGATCGGAATAGATTCTTATTAACTCCAACTGAAACTGTACTTAACGATAATTCTATAGACCTAGACTTCCGCGTTGAGTCTGACAACAGCACACACGCTTTGTTTGTGCAAGGATCTGATGGCAACGTGTCACTCAATCACGCATCTCCCACAGCGATTTTAGATGTAAGGCGTGGTGATGCTTCTGGAAAGATTGCAGAGTTCCACACTAGCACTGGCTTTGGCATTGAACTGGGATCTAGTCAATCAGAAGCCTATATCCAAGCAGGATCAAGCCAAGCACTCTTGTTTAAGACTAATGGCTCAAATGAGCGTATGCGCATAGATGCCAGCGGGAACGTACTCTTTGGAGGCATTACTGATAAAAATGTATTTAACGATACAAGCGGTACAGGGGCTTCAATCAATAATAATGCAGGTGAAATGCAAATTAAAAATGCAAGCGATACCTGTTTATACCTCAATAGAACTGGGTCAGATGGCACTATTATATCTCTCCGCAAAAACGGCACAGCCGTAGGTAGTATCTTAAGCTACGGAGCTTCACGTTTAGCTATAGGAAGCGGAGATGTTGGTTTAGTTTTTGCGGCTGATTATGATGCTATTTATCCAAATGACGGGGGCTTAAATTCCAGAGACAATGCGGTCGACTTGGGTCTAAGCTCAGTGCGCTTCGATGACATCTACGCCACCAACGGAACAATCCAAACCTCTGACCGCAACGAGAAGCAGGACATTGCAGAACTCTCTGATGCAGAGCAACGTGTCGCTGTAGCCTGTAAAGGTTTACTACGCAAGTTCAGATGGAAAGACTCAGTAGCTGAGAAGGGTGACGAAGCTCGTACACACTTTGGAATCATCGCTCAAGACCTACAAGCTGCATTTGCTGCTGAAGGTTTAGACGCAGGTGACTACGCAATGTTTATGAGCAACACATGGTGGGAAACTCAAACAGAAGTAGCTGCTGTAGAAGCAGTAGAAGCAACTGAAGATACGGAAGCCATAGAAGCAGTAGATGCTTACACACGCACAGATACTTATGATACAGCAGAAGAAGCACCTGAAGGAGCAACTGAGCGCACACGCTTAGGTATCCGCTACAGCGAACTTCTTGCCTTTATCATCTCAGCAATTTAAGGAGAACAACTAATGGCTTTAACAAAAACCCCTATAGAACTGTCAAGTACTCCAAGTATTGTGGACGGAGGTAATGCCACTGCTATAACTATTGATAGTAGTGAGAATGTGTTGGTGGGTACTACTGCTACAGACACTGCCGCAGTTGGCTTCAGGTATAGGTCAAGTTTAGATGCTATTTCATCAGTGGCTGACGGAGGCATTTCTGCTTACTTCGGTAGACGCACCTCTGATGGCGACATTGTAGCCTTCCGTAAAAATGACGATATAGTAGGTAGTATTGGTACTACAGCTTCTAACCTCGTCATTGGAACAGGCTCTGTTGGCTTACGATTCTATGACGGTGGCGATGCCGTGCTTCCACATACTGCCGCAGGAGGCTCAAGCAACGGTTTAGTCGATTTAGGACAAGGAGGTTTTAATGCATTCAAAGACCTCTACCTGTCAGGCGGTGTATACCTTGGCGGGACTGCTGCGGCTAATAAGCTGGAAGACTATGAAGAAGGCACATGGACTCCTGTAATAGCGGGCTGCACTATATCTATTGGAAGAGCTAACTATGTCAAAATAGGGGGTCTTGTAAAACTGGATTTCAACGTAGTAATTACTGGTAATGATAATTCAGGATCACCTATGCTAATGACAGGTGTTCCTTTTACTGCATCAAGTGCCAACTCAGAATCTGTTGGTAGCCCAATGCTTAGGTATTTTGATTTTGATTCTGGGGCAACTGACGTAGTTATGTACCACTATTCACGAACGCCAACTATAGAATTTTATGAAGTATCGGATGACTCAAATTGGAGTTTGCTACGCAGAGATCAAATTACCAGTAATTCAGCAGCTATTATTGGAACAATCACAATTACAGTAGATTAACAAGAATTATGCCTAGTGGACGCTAGGCACAGACAGGTGGCAATAACGCCACGATAATAAAAGGAAAATAGCATGGCACTTTCAGAAACAACAGTACAAGATAAAATTGAAGTAGTAGACTGCGGAGGCTGGAAAGTCATCCAAGTCCGTACAGCTACAATAATCAGCAGAGATGATGTAGAGATCAGTAGATCATTTCATCGTCACACAGTAGGCCCAGCAGACGATTGGTCTAGTGAATCCACAGAGGTTCAATCTATGTGCAATACATTCCATACCACAGAAGCTATTGCGGCTTACAATGCTGCACAGTCTGAAGGAGTCTAAGAATGGCTTTAACTAAAGTAACAGGTGGCCTACTAGGAAACCTTCCTACAGGCACAGGTAACGTAGCAGTAGGTGATACTGCACTGGATAGTATTACTTCTGGTGCTATAGAAAACGTAGCCATTGGCAGTGCTGCGGGTACGGCTTTGACTACGGGAATCCGTAACGTACTTATAGGCTACCAAGCAGGTGATGCTTTAACGGACGCAGATGAGAATATTGCTATAGGTAAGTCAGCGTTAAGTTTAGATACTTTGGGCAGCCGAACAACTGCCATCGGTAAAAGTGCTTTATCTAATCAAAACTTTACATCAGCTACTAATAGTTACAATGTGGCTATTGGCTATGAAGCAGGTAAAGCAGTCACCACGGGAGTTGGAAACACCTTTATTGGTGGTCTTGCAGGTGATGCAACTACCACAGGCGATGAGAACTCAGCATTAGGCTATGGTGCGTTGGGCGCAAACACCACGGGCGGTGCAAACGTAGCTTTTGGACACGATGCACTAGCAGCTAATACAACTGCTGGGTCAAATAGTGCATTAGGCAGGGAAGCTTTGAAAGCCAACACAACAGGCGCTAATAACACAGCGGTTGGTAAACGTGCGCTGTATCTAAACACCACGGGCGCTCTCAATACAGCAGTTGGTAAAGATGCTTTATTAGCAAACACCACAGGTGAAAATAATACCGCAATAGGTGCAATAAGTTTAGACGCAAATACCACAGGAATACAAAATACAGCAGTAGGTATAAATGCTCTTGGCGCAAACACAACTGCATCTAACAACACAGCAGTTGGTACAAATGCTTTATTGGCAAACACCACAGGCACTCAAAATGTTGCAGTGGGTTCTGCATCTTTAGACGCTAATACGACAGGAAATGAAAATACTGCCGTTGGATACGGTTCATTAAGCGCAAACACCACCGCCGCTGGAAACACAGCTATGGGTTGGTATTCTATGTTTGGCACAACAACTGGATACGCCAACGTAGCGATAGGTATGAGTGCTTTACAGGCGCAAACAACGGGGCATGAAAATGTAGCGATTGGTCATCAGGCATTAGATGCTTTAACAACAGGAAGCCTTAACACGGCAGTAGGCAGGGCCGCTGGTGGAGCAATCACCACGGCAGAACAGAGTACGTTTGTCGGGGGTCTTGCAGGAGATGCAATTACTACTGGCAACGTAAATGTTGCTCTAGGTTACTCCGCGCTTTCAACTGCAACTATTAATGCTGCAAATGTTGCTGTTGGAGGTTTAGCTTTACTGAATATGAACAATACAACCACTGCAAATACCTTTAACACAGCAGTTGGTTATGCCGCAGGTGGCGCAGTCACCACGGGAACAGGTAACACTTTCATTGGAGGTAATACTGGAAATGGTAATGTTGTTACTACTGGTACTAATAATGTTGCTGTAGGGTTTAATGTTGAACAAAATGCTACTGGTGCAACTAACAGTATTGTTATAGGCCACAACTTCGCAGGTGCTAGTAATGACTTTAGCTTTGGTAAAGCGGGTAATGTTGTTACCAATGATTTTGATACGGATAACGCTTGGTCTAGGTCTTCCGATGAACGGCTTAAAAAGAACATTACAAATCAAACATTAGGTTTAGATTTTATTAATAATCTTAGGACTGTTAAATATAACTGGAAACCATCTGATGAGCTAGATGCTAATGATCCACAGCTTGCACACCTACGCAGAGAAGATGAAGACGGTAGTATTATTAATGATATGAATACTGAAGCAACCATGCACAACTTTATTGCCCAAGAAGTTAAAGCTGCATTAGATGCTGCGGGTGTATCAGACTTTGGAGGATGGAAAGAAGATCACTACGGCGTACAGCAAGTATCCCGCGAGATGTTCGTTATCCCGCTAGTCAAAGCAGTTCAAGAACAAAGCGCACTAATCACAGCACTAACAGACCGCATTGCGGCACTAGAGGCATAAACAATGACCAGAGAAGCAGATCAAATCGCACAGGACTACTCAGCAATGGGTGACAGTGTAGACCTAATCACCGCAGTTATTGCAGGTGACCAAATGGCTGATGAATCAGCAGAAGACCGTCAAGCCTGTGTAGACCGTAACACTCAGCACCTAGAGCTAATGGTAGCTTTGGAAGATTGGGGTAGCGAAGACATGACCGCAACTAACGCAGCTATTACAGCAGGTAATGGATATACAGCGTCATAAAAAACTTGACTTTAGTTAACATCTGTGATAAAATAATTTTTAAGGACTTAATATGGATTTATTAATAAATATATTTAACATTGCTACTGCTGCAATAGCTTTAGCATCAGCTATTACGGCTGTTACACCTACTCCAAAAGATGATGAATTAGTAGGTAAAGCTTATAAGTATTTAGAATACTTTGCTCTAGTTGTTGGTAAAGCAAAACAATAAAAGGTGAAGTTAAATATGGCTGTTAAGACTGAAATGGAAATAGCTTTAGAAGCTTTAGAAAAAATAGCTCAACATGAAAAAGAATGTGGTGAGCGTTGGGGTGAAGCTACTGCTGAGTTAAGACAGTTAAGAGAATTGGCTGCGTCACATGCTGCTAGATGGGAAAGACTTGCTTGGCTTGTTATCTCTTCAGTTCTTGTTGGTATTATTACTATTTTTAGTACACATTTAATAGGTTAAAGGGATGAGCAAGAAAAGAGCTAATCGTAATACTAAGAAGACTTTAAAGGCTTTAAAAAGAAAACGTCAACATTATATGGCTGGTTCTGTTTCAGGAATTGCTAGTACATTAGCTGATGCTGCAAAGGATGTTGGTAAGGTTGCTCTTGCTCCTTTTAGAACAATAGGAAACTTAGCAGGTTCGGCAATGGCCTTTGGTGGCTCTCGTATGGGTATAGGAGGTGGTAGTACTGGATCAAACTTCAGTAGCCCTTCAGGGTCTTTTGCTGATGTTAGCTCCGGTTTAACAGGTAGTAATTTTAATCTTAATCTTAGTAATCAAATAAACGCAGACAGATTAGCAAGCGCATCTTTAGGTAGTATAACTCCTAGTGCTGCAACAACAATGGGAGTAGTGGGTATGGCGGGAAGACAAGGCACTAGAGGCTATAGAGAACAACAAGGAGATCCGCAAGGTGGGCAGGGTTCTAATCCTGCTGGTACTCCTGCTCCTACTCCTGCTTTAAACACAACAGCAGCAGATAGGGCAGCTCAAAAAGCTAGAGAAGAAGAAGATCAAGCTCGTAGAGACAGAACAGCTTCAAATGCAGAAAAACTTGCAACAGGTAAGTTTGATGAAGTAGCTCCGGGAGTTAATTTAGATCCTGAAAAATTATCTAAAATAAATAAAGATATTAAGAGTACAGCGACAGACTTTAAGCTTTCTCCTGATTCAAAAGCTACTGCTGCTCAGGCTAGTTCAACAAGCCCTACAGCACAAACAGCTACTGTATCTAAAGCAGCTACACCTGCTAAAGCTAAATTAACTCAAGCACTTGCAGCTAAAGTAGGCCCAGTAGCTGATGTACAAGCAGCACAAGGTACTGTAAGCACAGATGCTCAAGCAGAAGCAGGACAAGCTACACTTAGTGAAAGGGCTGTAGCAGCTACAAGAGATAGTGCACAAGAACAAGCAGCACTTTCTGGTGTTGCAGATTATGATATTTCTGATGGTTCTTATGTAAATAAAGTTACAGGTGAGATAGCTGATGTAGCTCCTACACCCGAAGCAGAAGCTAAACAGCGTGAAGCCATTACAGGTGTTAAAGCAGATGATGGTCAAGCTGCACAGATTGTAGATACTGTAGGCTATGAAGCTGCACAAAGACGTACAGTAAAAGGTACGGCTGCTAAGGGTGCAGCAGCAGAGATGCTTGCAGTAGTTGGTAACTTACCACCAGATATTACAGCATCTATTGTAGAAGATCCTGCTACTATGACAGCAGCTATAGATGATCAACCTGTAGAAGTACGTGCAGCTATTGCAGCATTACCTACAGAAGCTTTAGTATCTTCTCAGATGGAAAGTTTACTAGCTGGTATGGAAGATGGTGAGGCTCCTGCATGGGCTAGACCAGCTTTAGCTAATGTAGAGCAGATGCTTGCACAAAGGGGTCTGTCAGCGTCCACAGTAGGCCGTGACGCTCTTTTTAACGCAGTCATTACCTCTGCTATGCCTATGGCTCAAAGCAACGCACAGGCCCTTCAGCAGCGTTCAGCGCAGAACCTATCTAATGAACAACAAGCTAATATGCAGCAGTCTACATTAGATATGCAAAGACGTATGGCTAACTTATCTAACCAACAACAAGCTGCATCTCAGACTGCTACGATGGCACAGCAGATGAATATGATGCAGAGTCAGTTTACTCAAGATGCTACAATGACTTCTGCACAGCAGCAACAGCAGACACGTACTCAGAATCTTCAGAATCAACAACAAGCTGCTGTATTAAATGCACAACAACAGCAAGCTACTAATTCTCAGAACTTAGGTAATGAGCAGCAAATAGAATTAGCTGAGTTACAAATATCTGATGCTACTGAGCGTGAGAACATGACTGCTCAGAATCAAGAGCGTCTAGCAGAGATGCAAGTAGCTGCTGATTTTCTTTCAAAGAATGCTGGCTTTAAGCAGCAAATGGAGCTTGCTAATTTAACAAATGATCAGCAAATGAGACTTGCTAATCTTTCATCTTTAAATCAAGCAGGTTCAGAAAATCTTAGTGCTGCACAACAAACTGAGTTAGCTAATCTTAATACTCGTATGAATACTAATTTAACGAGTGCTAAAATTGCTGCTGATATGAATCAAGCACAGCTTAATGTTGATCAGCAACGTGCAGTACAAAATGCAGCTACGGTTGCTAATATAGATTTAAATAAATTTAATGCAGCACAACAAGTACAATTAACTAATAGTAAGTTTATGCAGACTATGGCTGTTGCAGACTTTAATGCTGAACAACAAGCAGTTATGCAAAATGCTACAGCTATGGCTTCTATGGATATGGCTAATGCAGATGCAAGAACTAAAGTAGCTATAACAAATGCTCAAGCTTTTTTACAAATGGATGTTGCTAATTTAAATGCTCGTCAACAAGCAAATATTTTAAGCAGTCAGCAAGAACAACAAAGAATGTTATCTGATCAAGCTGCTCAAAATGCAGCTAATCAGTTTAACGCTAGTTCTGCTAATCAAGTGGATCAGTTTAATTCTAACTTAGCTGCTCAAATGAATCAATTTAATGCTACTCAATCTAACGCAATGAGCCAGTTTAACACTAGTCAGAAAAATACAGTAGCTGCTCAGAATGCAAATAGATCTGCTGACGTTAGTAAGTTTAACGCTACTATGGCTACAGATATTAATAAATTTAATGCTAATGTAAATTTTCAAAAAGATTCATGGATGGCTCAAAACTCAGCAGCAGTAGAAGCTTCTAATGTAGCTTGGAGGCGTAGAGCTAATGAGCTAGACACAGCTACAGATAATGCAGTTAATATGCAAAACTCTATGAATGCTTTTAATATGACAAGTCAAGCTAATGCTTTTCTTTGGCAAGAAATGAGAGATACTGCTGATCATGAATTTAAATCTTATGAAGGTGACCAAGCTAGAAAAGCTGCAATTATTACAGCAGTTATAGGTCAAGATGTTGATGCAGCAAGTTGGAATAATAAAAACACAACAGCTTTAGGCAACGCAATACAAAAAGGATTATTGTCGCTATGAAAAGTTTTTTTAAAAAAATAGGAAAGGGTCTTAAGAAATTAGGTAAAGGTATTATGAAAATAATGAGTTCTAAAATAGGACGAGTTATTGGAATGGTGTCTTTAGCTTTTGGTATAGGTTCTATTTTTAAAGCTATGTTTGAAGGTGTAGGTAAAGCAGCTACTCAATCACTAGTTCAAGAAGGTGGTAAAGAAGCAATAAATGTAGCGGGTGAAACTGCTGCTGAAGAAGCTGCTAAAAATATAGTTACAGAGACAAGTAAAGAATCTGCTATTAAAATGGGTGAAAAATTAACAGGTAAAATAGGTGCGGAAGCTACAGGAGAAGCAGTAGTTTCTAATTTAGGGGAAGCTGTAGATGTTATTAACTCAGTTAAAGACAATGCGCTTAAACTTGGCGGTGATACTAATGCAGCATCTATGACTGAAAATGCTACAAAAACAATAGATCTTACTACTAAAAAAGCTGCTGAAGGAACAGTTTCAAAAGCTGCTACAACTGAGTTTACTGCTAAGTCAGTTTTAGAAAACGCACCTCAAGAAGTAGCAAGCCTTGATCCTAATAGTATGGCTAGTAAAGTTTTAGATTCTTCTCCTGCTGATTATGCAGCTAATGCAGAAACACTAGCCAGTGGGTATACCCCTCCTCCAGAATATATAAATGTTGCTCAAGAAAACTTACAAGCTTTTCAAGATATGAAACCTAGTGAGCTTCGTGATTTTTTAAAGAATCCTGAAAATCGTGCCTTGTATGAAGACCTTTCTGCTATACCTGAATCTAATCTTACAGAAGCAGGACAGCTTAGTGGGGTGCAAGAATTTTCTAGTTTTAAGGATGCTTGGAAAAGTGGTGATAGCTTACTTAATAAAACAGGTAATGTTTTTGAACGAGCTATTAGTTATGACGTAGGAGAATTAACTAAAGGTAGTGTAAAAGGCTATGCGGGTAGTCTTCCTGTTATGTCAACTGCTCAAAAAACAGCATCTTTATTAGCTGGGCCTCCTGAAGTAGTAACACCTCCAATGCCTAATAGATATGCGCCTAGCATTGTAGCAGACTTACAAAGTCAAGGCTCTATGGCTATGTATGAAGCACCTTCACCTAGTTTAGATTTTACTAATCAAATAAGCAGAGGAGCTAATCCTTATCAAGCGATGTCTTCAATAAGACAAAACGCAGGGTTTAGTAATATTTATGGCTCTTTAAACTCTTTAGCAAGCGTGTAGGTTAAAATTATGGCAGAAACAGAAATAGTAGATTTTACATTAGATGGTGTAGTAGATCCTTTTAATAAACCAATTCCCGGTCAGTCTCTAACAAACCCAGTAGATAGTCCTTACCCGTGGGAAAAAGCACCAAGATTTACTAAAACATCTAATGCAATTGATTTTTTTACTGAAAGTATATTAGGCGATGAAGAAAAGTTATCTGGTGTTTTAGAAATTTTAGGCAGTGGTAGTTTACCTATTGCTGAAATTTCTCAAATACTTTTAGAAGATGGTTTTAGAAAAGGTTATTGGAATCCAGATTTAATGCTTTTACTTGCTGAGCCTGTCATGGTTATTCTTATGGCTTTATCTGAAAGAGCAGGATTTAATGATTATGAAATTTATGTAGGTGAAAAAACCGAACTAGATGATGAAAAAAGAATAAAGCTAACTAATGAAGTTATTAATGCTATTAAAGAAGAAACTGATTTTAAAGGTTTTAGAAAGAAAGGTGGTTTAGATGTTCGTAGTGTTGCTCCTGAAATACTAGAAACTATTGAAGAAGCAGACTTACCTCAACAAGAAAGTTTGTTAGCTCCTCCACAAAAAGAAGAAGAAATACCTCAAGCTTCAAGTTTATTAGGGAAAGTGTAAATGGCTAAATATGATATAGCAAATTTTGACTATGAAAGCATGGTTGATCAAATTAGTGGTATTACAGGAAGTAGAAAAAAACCTAATTTTTTAAAGCGTTATGCTCCTCAGATTATTGAAACTTTAGTAGGTGTTACAGATAACTATAAAACTTATAATCTTAAAAATAAAATGGATGATGCTAACTTTGAAAATACTTTAGAGGTTGCTAAGTTAAAAGCAGAAGCAGCTAAACAGTTAAAAAGACATAATGATACTAAGCCTCAATATAATAAACTTATAGAAAATGGTTTTTCTTTTGAAAAAGAACAAGTAGGTCAAGCTTTTAGCGAAGGTAATCGTGCGGCAGCTAGAAAAGTTTTTGGTGATCAGGCGTGGAGTTCTTTAACTAGTCAGTTTAGTAAAGCTTTACCCAGACAAACATTAACTTCTTACAATGATTATCAAACGTATAAAGCACAGTTTGGTGTTAGTAAAGAAGATGATGCGCGTATTGAAAACTATTATAACTCTTTTGTAGAAAATAAAGCAAACTATGTTTATTCTGGTCAAGCTTTTGATTATGACCAGTTTAGTACTAATTTAGCTAGTTTAGAAGAAATGGACATAGATGTAAATGTAGCTGACGCAGGACTACTTTCAAAATTAAGTGGTGCTCTTGAGCGTAGTATAGATTATAGACAAGAACAAATTGATTTATTTAAATCAACATATCTTAAACCTGAAGCTGCTAAAATGTCTAAAGCTTTACAAGTTTGGGAAAATTCTACTACTCCTGAAGAATATGCAAAAGGTATAGAAAACTTTGATATAGGTTATATGTCAGCGTTAAAAGAAAATCAAGCTGAGATTTATCTAGCGTTAAGCGACACTCAAAAAACAAAAATTAGCACAGCTATGGAAAAAGTATGGGGAAGAGAAGAAGGTGCGTCAGTTTTAGACATACAACAAACTTTTAATGCCCTTGCTCATGGCGTTGCTAACCCAACCGAAGGTAGATCACAGCTTACTGTTATTCAAAGTAAACAGCTTTTAGCAATTGAAAATAGTAAAACTTTAACTTCTGAAGAAAAACAAGAACAAGTTTCTCTTACTAATGAAAAGTTTAAATCTTTAAAAGAAGAGTATGGCCCTAATCTTTCTACTGCTAACCAAGCAGATATTCTTATTAGACTTAATAATATAAGAACTAATTTAGAAGAAGACATGACTTCTTTAATTAAGGATCAAGAAGAAGGGACAATTAATATTGAAGGTATTAAAAAATTAAACATGCTAAATTTGCAGTTAAAAAGTACTGAGTTACAAATAGATAATCTTGGATTACCTGCTAGTACTATTACTACTCAACTAAATAATATAGTTTTACAAACTCAAGTAAACAGTCAAGAGACTTCTTTAGCTCTTGCTATCCTAGGACAGCATACAGCAGTTGATACAAATAGTCCTAGAAATGGAGTGGATATTTCTAAACCTTTTACTCTTAATATTTTAGAGTCTTCAGAAATGCGAAAGCAACCTCCGGGAGTACTAAGTGTACTACAAGGTGTAGCAGCAGCACCTGTTAATGAACAACTACCTAGTCGTATAGAGACAGCGGGAAAAGCAGCAGTAGTTAAATTAACAGATCGTATTATAGGTACTTTAAATTTAGCTTTGCAATCTGATGGGAACGAAGTAATTGAAAATGGTAAAAAACTACCTACTATAAGAGGTTATGTTTTTCCAGACAGTATAGATGACGATACTTTAGAAGAACTTAGAGATGCTTTAAATTTAAATCCTGACACAACAAAAGGACAACAACGCTTACAAGCACTAGGGCAAACACTTTCTGATTTTGAAATTACAACATCTGAAATTATAAGAGTAAATAATGAAAATGTTAGAAGAGGTTTACCGGGATATTTTCATGGTAACTCTTCCCCTTCAGATGATTTTTTAAATAAAGCAATGACTAAAATATTTATAGAAAATCAAATAATGAAAGGTGATGATGATAATTATATAGGAAGACCTGTAGTTACAGAACAAGTAGCTCAAGCTCTTTGGGAAGAAATGAAAGAAGTAGGTTTAAATTCTAGTGAAACAGGTTCTTTAAATCCAAATGCTCTTACTTTAAAAGAAGTAGCAGCTAGAGTAGATCAAGCTAAAGCTGAAGGTAAAGATGAAACTGCTATGACTTTAATAGAAGAAGTGTCTCAATTTTATTCAGATCCTGAAGCTATTAAAAAAGAAATACAAAAATTAAGCATGACTATAACTCCAAAGCAATTAGAAACAGGTAGAAGAATGCGTGTGACACCTCCAGATGTTAAACGCTACAGTGAATTAGAAAGTTTACTTACGAGTAGAGAAGGTAAAATACAAACTAAACTAGAAAGATATGCATATGTGACATCTGAAATAGAACGGTTAAGTAAACTTAAACTTGAGCCTACTGTAAAACTATTAATAGAAAACTATAAAGAAGAGTTACAGGAAATAGCACCTAATTTTTACAAAGCTAACAGAGGTTCTTAATGAGCTACCAAAGTAGAAAAGATTTAAATTTACCTTATAAACCAGCAAAATGGGGTTTTAGTAAAAAAGATACTTTAGATACTTTAGAAAATGATGAGTCTTATATTGAAGTAGCTCAAAGATTTTTATCTAGCATTGGAGAAGATGATCAGCAAGTAGATGATGTGTACGAGTACATGCGTGATGAAGAATGGAATTTAGGTTCTAGTGCTAAACGTACTTTTATGGATATGCCTACATGGACTGATCAACAAAAGAATGACTACAAATATCTTCAAAGAAGATTTGAAAATGCAGACATGGGTGGGTTTAGTCAATATGCAAAGTTTGTAGCTGATGCTGGTATTGACTTAGCAACAGATCCTTTAACTCTAGCTTCTATTTTAGCTGCTCCTGTTACTGGTGGTGCAAGTATTTTTGCAAACAGAGGATTAGCTCAAGCAACTAAAATGGGTTTAAAGAAAGTAGGAAAAACTTTTAAACAAGATAAACCTTTGCTTGGTGTCGTTAAAAAAGAAAAGTTAACAGAAAAGCTACCTACTGGTGAGATAGATTGGAAACTCACTATGTCTAAAAATAAAGCAGCTAGGCAAGACGCAGTTAAACAATACTATTCAGGACAAGTTAAAGATAACGCTCTATTTGGCTTTGCTGAAGGTGCTATCTGGACAGGTATGGATGAGTACCTTCGTCAAGAAAGACAGTCTATGGAAGGTATAGACATACGAGACGGCTTAAATCTTTATGACATAGGCACAACTACACTTTTAGGTGGTGTTTTAGGTAGTGCAGTAGGTGGTGTTTTAACTAAAGGAATTAACTCTCCTCGTTTTTCTGAGGAAGCCCGTGAAAATCTTACAAAGTATTCAGATGAAGTTTTTGTGGCTGAAAACAGTCTAGGCTTTAAAGCTTCTAAAGTAAAAGACACTATCATATCTAAAACAATAGGTAAGCCTGTTACTCGTTTTTTAACTATGGCTGAGTCTTCCGAACCTTTTCAAGATCTTCTTACAATGTTTCGTTATGACACTTATAAGTTTAAAAGTAGCAAAGGTGTAGGCTCTTTAAAAACTAGCTACAATGAATTACTAAATAATTTTAATGGTAAGTATCATCAGCAGTATGAACAACTTATTAAACCTTTTGCACCTAAAGGTAAAATTAGTAAAGAAGATGAACTAATACTTTCTCGTTTAATGAGAAGAAAAGAACGTGGAGAAGCTTTAAGTAAAGTAAAAATAAAAGGAGCTACTGCAACACATATTGAAGTAGCTGATAAAATTTCTATGCTTGCTGATACTGTTTTAAAAGATGGTAATAGCCAAGGTATTTACAGACAACCTTTACGCAATGGCCCTAATGCTTGGTTTCCTAGACGTTGGTTATGGGATCAGGTAGAACAAGGCAGAGATGAACTAGCTCAGATTATGATTAAGTCTAATGCTGTTAGTTTAGACGATAATGTAGTTTTTGATTTACTACCAAGTGGTATTGAAAAAGATAAGTTTAAACAATTAACTAATATTACTGATGCTTATGAAGAATTACTTTTAGGACTACCTAATAAAAATGTAGCAGACTTAGAAAGTTTTATAAAAACTATTGCAGAAAGATATGACTCTCCTGACGTTAGTAAAACTTATGAAGAAATTCTTTTAAGAATGAATAAGAAAAAAGATAAACCAATAGAAACTATGTCTCTTGAGTTTGGAAAGCTTTTACAAAATGTAGCTAAAGAGAAAAAACAAATTGAACTTTTAATACCTGAAACTCCTGAACTTAAAAGACAACAACTTTCTGTCGCTAACAATATTATTACAGATATGTTAAGCAAAAAGAATCAAGTAAATACTTTAGATATAGAAACTTTAGGCACTGTAATGCCTTCATCTTTTAGTCCTAGAAAGTTGTTTATGCTAGATGACTTTGAAATTGAAAAGTTTATAGCACATGATTTTGATACTTTAATGAGAGATTACTTTAATCAAAGCTCTAGACTGTATGCACGTACAGCTACTTTAGGATCTAATATAACTGATTTTACTAATCGCTGGATTAGACCTATTGAAAAAGATTTAGCTGATAAAGGTATTACTTTAACTAATGGCGATAAAGAAGAGTTAGCTAATCTTTATAACTTTACTACAGGTTTAGATAATTCTAGTTTTGGAACAAATGGTTTAAACAATGTAGCAGATACTATAAAAATTTCTCAACAATTAGCTCATTTACCTTTAGTTACTTTATCAAGTTTAACAGAGATCTTTATACCTTTAACTAGAACAAGTGTCAACACTTGGGCTAAAGGTATGGGACAAACTATTAAATTTGCAGTACAAAAACAAAGTGACGCTACGCTTAGAGAGCTACAAGACAGATATGACCTTAGTAAAGAAGAAGCTCTTTCAGAAATGCACAGAGTATTTTTAGGTATTAACCAAGCAGTAGCTCAACGTATTGATGGCTTAGCTGGTGAAGGCGTACAAAGTGTAGTAGGCAAAAAGATTCAAGATAAGTTTTTTAAAGTTAACTTACTAGAACAATGGACTCGTACAGTTCAGCTTGCTTCTTTTACTATGGGTAAAGATATGATTACTCGTAATTTAAAAAAGATTGTAGAGTTAGAAAATACTCCTAATGCTTTAGACAAAAAACAAATTGATCGTTTATCACAAGAGCTTTTAGATTTAGGCGTTGATATAAAAACAGGTACAGAGTGGGTTAAAGCAGGTGCTAAAAGATATTCAGATACTACTAATGAAATTACAGGGCTTCGTAACTGGAGTACTTTTTATGAAAACTATGTGATGCAAGGTGCTGCACGTTTTACTAATGAAGTAATTCTTGACCCTTCAAAAGCTTCATCTATTAGACCTCATGCACAACAAACACCTACAGGTTCTGTTTTATTTCAGTTCTTAGGATACCCTACAGCATTTAGTAATACAGTACTTAAAAATTTTTATGGTCAAGCAGCAAGAAACCCTGTACGTGGTGGGGGTAAGATCTTAGGCACAGGCTTGCTAATGACTGCCGCAGCAGCAGGAACTAACTGGATTAGAAATGGTGGCAGCTTTGAAGACTATAAAGGTGAGGAGCAAGAACCTGAGCAAATAGCGTGGGAGGCAGTACAACGCTGGGGTGGTGTAGGCTTTTTAGACTATGCAGAAAGAGCTAGAGAAAACGCAGAGATAGGTGGAGGCTTCTTAGGCTCTACTGTTAAGGCTGTTACAGGCCCTATAGTTGGTGATGCTATAGATGGTTTAATTTATCGTAAAGGCCCCGGAGAATTATTAGCTACTAATGTTCCCGGCTATAGTTTGTATAGGTCTTTCCCTAGTGCTTTTGAAAATACTAATCTTAAAAAAGATATTCAAAGAGGTGGTCAAAATATTGACATAGCTATTGGCTATAAACCTGAAAGAAAAAAACAATCTTTAGAAGCTTATTTAAATAGTACTTCAAGAAGTATGGATAAAGCTAGTTTTTTTGAAGGTGGTAGTATCTTTGAAGATGTACCTAAAACAGCAAGCAATCCTAGTGGTCGTATAGACCGTACTACTGGTGTAAGTTACTCAGATCAGTCAGGTGATATACTTGTTAATAGAGAAAGGTTTAATGTAGGTAGTCTCGCAAAACTTTTAAAAGGCACAGGCAAAACTATATCTAATACTTTTAAAGATTTTTATGAAGGAAGCCCACAAGCAATAGGTGTCGAAGAACAAAAAAACATAATAGATACTTTTGTTAAAGAATCTAAAGTTAAAGACCCTTTGTATATCAGTCAAAGTCCTAATGGTCTTTTTTACGCACAGCAAAAACCTTTTAGTTCTTTAACTGAAGGAGTGCGTGGGCATGTAAGATCTTTAAATCCTTTTGTGTATAAAGGTGTTTTTCCTTTAGTAGATTCTCCTACTGAGCTATTAATGAATAAAGAGTTAATTGAAGAGACTTCAAAAACAGATGCATTGCTTGGTAAAAGGCTAGATGCAATTGGTAAAGATTATGCAAGAACTTTAGGTTTAGGGTTTATTAATAACTTTAAACAAGAAGCTGATAATTCAAGATTTTTAGGCGAAACAGACGAAAGAGCTTTAACTGTAAACTATGATAAAGAAATAATAGAAGCTTTTAAAAAAGCAGGGTATGACGCTATTGAATATAAAGCCAGTGAAAAAGATAGTGCACCTTTAAATGTTTTAGAAGAAACTATTGAAACAAGTGAACGTGCACCTACAAGAACAGCAGGACAAAGGTTAGGTGCTTCTGTTGATACTCTACTAGCAGAAGCTGACAAGCAGTTTCCGGGCTTTAGAGCAGAGTATGACACCCGTGGTGCCTCTGTTATTGAAGCAGTAGATGAAGTTCCTGAAGAAGCTAATGTACCTTATGATGTACCTACTACTATTTATGATGTAGAAAACTTAGATGTTGAAAGTGCAAGCGTAGCAAACAGAAGCTGGCTTCTTTTAGATGATACTATGTATTTAGAAAATAATTTAATTCCTATACTAGATACAGACAGTATTGAAAGTTTTAATAAACAATTTACTGATGAAGAAAAAATAGATTTTATTGATTCAGTTAGAATTAACTTTGGTTTAAGTGACGAAAAGTTTAAGAATGATCTTCTTAAAGGGCCTTATAACTTAGTAACTACTTTAATTCCCACAGAAGATTCTTTTTTACCAAGTAAAGTTTTAACTATAGAACAGGCAACACCTGCTAGGTTAGAAGCTTTACAGGGTGAGTTAAATTTAAATGATGAAAGTCAAAAATCTTTTTATGATTCTATAGTTACTCAGTTAGTAGAGCAGGAAAAACTTTTAGAAGTTGATGAACTAGCTCCTCCTTTATTTTTTGTAACTGAGTTATTAACAGGCCAAGAATCTAAATATTTAAGTGAAGATACAAGTAAACTTTTAACAGCTCCTTTAATGACTGCGTTTATTAAGTCAAGACAAAAGAAAAATCCTGCTGAGTTTTTACATCATCCTGAAGATAATAATATAAGAAGTGAAACAGCTAAAGTATTTAGTTCTTTGTATCCGCCTAATATAAGTGTTGAACAAGCTAAAGAAGCTGCTGCAGACTATTTAAGTAAAGTTAAAATAACAAAAGAAAAACCTTATACTGCTGGTACTTATATAGAAGATTTTAAAGAAGCAAAAAAAGCTAGAGATCGTTTAGATGAAATGCGTGGTGCTGACGATGAAGAGCTTGGTATTATTGGAACTAAAAAAAGTGACGAACTAGAAGACTACTCTGAATTTTCTCAAGCAAGAGTTAAAAGAGGGCCTAAAGGTGTTCTTTATATAGAACAGCCTAACGGTGAAAAACTACAAGTCGTTAAAGATCCTGAAGTTTTTTCTGTTATGCAACAACAAAAAAATAAAGAAGGTACTCTTTTATTTAATAATCAAAATAAACCTTTAATGAAAAGAGTCTATTTAAAAGAAGAAAACTTTAGTGCTCTTTATCCTGAAGAGTATATGAAAATTAAAGATAAATTAGATGATTATGCATACGTTAAAGATAAAGAAGGTCAGAACATAGAAGTTGATATTACTAAAAGAAATACTAAAAAACGTAAAAAGAAAAAAGTTTCTAAAGCTAAAGCTAGATTTAAACAACCTGAAGCTACACCAGCTACACCAGCTATAACAGAAGAGCTTCCAATGTTGCGTAGGATGACTGAAGCTTCTGAAAGAATTAAGACTTTACCAGCATTTAAAGAAGCTGACCCTATACAGCAAAAAAGAATATTAAACTTAATAGATAAATATCAAAACAGATCTAAAAATAATGAAGGCGGTGTTCAAAATTTAATCCCTACTAATGTTAAAACTTTTGTAAAAAATCTTACACGGGATAAAGGAGATACTAGTAGTCTTCTTAAAGCAGAAGATTTTACTCGTAAAGAAATTGAACTTATTTACCAACAAATAGAAGAAACTAACGCACAAAATAAAATTAAAGAAAAAGAAATAAAAAAAAGAATAGATGAATTACAACAAGGAATAGCATCTCCTTTATCTAAAGAAGGTAAAAGTCTTAAAAATTTAAAAAATGTAGGGTGGGAACCTACAGAAGAATTTGAAGTAGATTCTGATACTTTTTCAAATAGATCTAACCAAGAGTTTAAAGCTGTCTCTCAAGGGCGCAAAACAGCAGGATTCTCAAAAAGATCAGAAGGAAAAGGAAAAGATTTTAAATATTATTTAACTTTTAAAGATCCTGTTAGCGATGAAGAGTATTCTAAAAATGTACAACAGTTACTAAATGATGCACAAAATAAATTAAAAAGTTTTGAAAAAACTAAAAATAAAACTTCTGTAAATTCTTATTTAGACGCACCTAATTATTTTTCTAAAACAGGAGGAGCTAGTTTTATAGATTCAATTACAGGATCTTTTAATTCTCCAGCTTATAATATAGGAACAACACTAGGAAGATATAATGCTTATAAAAATAAAGATGGTACAGTAACTATAAAAGATACTTATAATTGGAAACTTCAAGATAAAGTAAAAAACAAAGAGTTAGTTTTAACTGTTAAAGATTTTACAGCAAGCCTACCCTATATTTTAACAAAACCTGAATCTTTTGGAAATATGGTAATGAATGCTTTGTTTCCAGAAAAGCAAAGTCCTGTTGAATTTACACTGCCTCCTAGAAAACAAAATAAAAGTGATAGATAATGTATAAATACTTTAAAGACTCAGAGTTGACTTGCAAGCACTGTAATGCTGAAGGTATTGATCCAGCATTTATGCAGAAAGTAGATAAGCTACGTGGTGAACTAGGCTTTCCTTTTCCTATAACCTCTGCATACAGATGTAAAGACCATCCCATAGAAGCCCGTAAATCTTCTCCCGGAGCGCATGAATCAGGCAGGGCAGTAGACATAGGGGTAAGGGGTAAAAACGCTTACAAGCTAGTACAGGCCGCTACAAAAGCAGGTTTAACAGGAATAGGGATCAGTCAGAAAGGAGGAACTCGTTTTATACACATAGACGATTTACCTGATAGTAAAGAGCGACCTAGGCCACATATATGGAGTTACTAATGATACTATACAGTGAAGATATGCTTAATAAAGTATATAAAATATATCGTATGCACCAAGCTAAACATAACTTAGGCTTTATGATTCTAGAAGATTTTCGTTTACTTTTTGAAGAACAACAACAAACTATACTTGATCAGATTGAAGCAGAGGCTGATGCTTTATGAGTATAGTAGCAAGCTTAGTAGGCCCTGTCACTGGACTACTTGATAAATTTATAGAGGACAAAGATCAGAAGAATGCTTTAGCGCATGAGATAGCCACGATGTCTGAACAACATCATCAAGAGCTTATGAAAAGTCAGCTAGAAGTAAACAAAGTAGAAGCAGCACACTCTAGTATCTTTGTTTCTGGATGGCGCCCCTTTATCGGTTGGACATGTGGGCTAGGAATGTTTGGTAATTTTATTACAATCCCATTCTCTAACTTTGTATTAGCTCTAGTAGGCATGGACATTGTTATTCCTTTAGTACCATTAGAGACTATGATGCCAGTGCTTATGGGTATGCTAGGTTTGGGTGCAATGAGGTCATTTGAAAAGACTCGTCCTAAATGATTGCTGAGATAAGTGCAATTGTTGCTGGTGTTAATATGGCTACGTCTGCTATTAAACAAGCCGCAGGGACTGCAAATGATTTATCTACTATTGGAACCTTCCTAAGTAAATTAGGTGGTGCTGAAGTAGAACTAGCCAAGGCTCAGAATGCAGGTGGTCTTAATGAAGGTGATGCTGTTAAAGCTGCATTAGCTCGTAAGCAAATTGCAGAGACTATGCAAGAAGTTAAAGACTTATTTGTAATGTCTGGCAATGGTCATCTATATCAAGAGTGTATGCAAGAGATGGCTAATGCGCGTAAGGCTAAACAAGAGGAGCTTGCAAGGCTTGCTATACTTAAAAGAAAACGATATAAAGAACTACGTCAACTAGGAATGATCGTGTTATTATGTTTAGCGTTAGTACCTACAGTAGTAGGTGGTATTATTTATATGTTAATGAATAGGTGAAACATGGCAGATAAAAAGAAAACTAAATCTAAAGTAAATGAGGCAGGTAATTATACTAAGCCTACTATGAGAAAGAACTTGTTTAATAAGATCAAGGCAGGGACTAAGGGTGGTAAGGCTGGTCAGTGGTCAGCACGTAAAGCTCAGATGCTTGCTAAGGAATATAAAGCTAAGGGTGGTGGGTACAAGTAATGGCACTCAAGAAATCTCAGAAGTCTTTAAAGAAGTGGACTAAGGAAAAGTGGGGAACCAAGTCAGGTAAACCATCAACACAAGGAGGAAAGGCAACAGGTGAAAGGTATCTCCCGAAGAAGGCTAGAGAGGCTTTATCAGCAAAGGAGTACGCTGCTACTAGCAAAAAGAAAAGAGAAGACACAAAGAAAGGAAAGCAGCACAGTAAACAGCCCACAAAGATTGCAAAGAAAACAGCGAGGCACCGCAAATGATGGATAGAGAAGAGTATAAGAAGGGTGGCAAGTCTAAGAAGAAAGACCCACGCTTAGAACGTGCAGGTGTTAGTGGCTACAACAAGCCTAAGAGAACCCCCAAGCATCCGAAGAAGTCTCATGTTGTTGTTGCTAAAGAAGGTGACAAAATTAAAACAATTAGATTTGGTGAGCAAGGTGCTAGTACGGCAGGAAAGCCAAAGGCAGGAGAGTCAGATAGAATGAAAGCAAAGCGTAAAAGCTTTAAAGCAAGACACGCTAAGAACATTAAGAAGGGTAAGATGAGTGCAGCTTATTGGGCTGATAGGGCCAAGTGGTAGCTCTAGTATCACCCGCAGTATCATCCTCTAGTGTGTTGTTAAACAGCTATGTTAATACACAGACTAAGCAGGAAGTTACTAATGATAACGGTAATAAGACAGCCACTATAGATACTACTATTTATAAGACTGTCTTTTACCAGTATGCTAACGGTACTGTGAGCACTCACAATGTAAGTAGTAGCTCACGTACTATTAACCTTTTAGTTTAATTAAAGTAAGCTAGTTCTCTTTCTAAGTCAGAATGAAGTTTCTTAAATTTAGGACTTAACTCTTTTAATATTTTATTAAGCACCGCTATATCACCACCTTCAAATAACTTATTTATTTGTTTGTAAGGAAGCTCACTATACTCAGTCATCAAAACTCCTTTAGAGTCTATAAAAACTTTAAAAGATACTATATTACCTTCACGCATTATACCTCCATATCTTTAAATGTTATCTTATCTACGCTTCCTCTCATACCAGCTTTCATATATGTAGTAGCTCTACCTTCAAAAAAGTTCTGATGTTCTACACCTAGTACATCATCCAGCCAATCCAGAGGATTATCTTTAACATTGTAGTTAGGCTTTAGTCCTAGCTGTAGCAACCTACGGTCAGCAATGTATCTAATATATTTCTGCATTTCTGCTTTAGTAAGACCTTCAATATCTCCTTGTTCAAATACTAAATCTAAAAATCTATCTTCTAAATCAACCATCTCTCTACAAGCTTGATAGATTTCAGCCTTGAACTCATCATCCCATACATCTATATTTTCTTGTATAAACTCTCTAAACAGCTTAGTCATTGCTTCTACATGCAATGATTCATCTCTAATGCTGTATGTAATGATCTGACCCATGCCTTTCATCTTACCAAACCTAGGGAAGTTCAGTAGGATAATGAAGCTAGAGAACAACTGTAGACCTTCAGTAAACCCAGAGTACACAGCAAGTGCCTTAGCTATGCTTCTCTTGTCTCCCTTAGTAACCTTTACAGCGTCAATATACTCATGCTTGTCTGCCATAGCCTCGTAGTCTGCAAACGCCTTATACTCCACCTCAGGCATTCCTACGGTGTCTAAAAGTAGACTGTAAGCATGTTGGTGTATGGACTCCATGTTGTTGAAGGCACCCATCATCATCCTAGCTTCAGGCTTCTTAAAGATCTTCATGTATCTATCTACATAACCAGAGCTAACATCTACATCTGATTGTGTAAACAATCTAAAGATTTGTGTAAGAAGATTCTTTTCTTCTTCAGACATAGTTTGCCAATCTCTTATATCATTATGTAATGGTACGTCTTCAGGAAACCAATGCATTTGATTCTGCTGTGAGTAGTAGTCAAACATCCACGGATGGTCAAATGGTTTATAATAATCTCTTGTTCCTAATAAGCTCACGCTACATCTCCCTCTTTAATAAATATACCTTCGCTGTTCATATGTCCCTTACGATCCTTAATGTCATCGTAGGCTACCTCTAGGCAGCGTTCTAAGGATGTATCAAACATAACAGCTAGTGTGTTAAGTACTACCAAACAATCGCCTATATCGTCCTCTACGTTGCGCTGCTTGGCTATGTTATCTCCTAGCTCACCTACTTCAGACACTAGCTTTGCAAACTGTGCTAATGGTGTACTGTTGTTTATGATACCTCTGGACATACTCCAAAGGTTTACTTTTGCTACTAAATCTTCATTCATATTCTAGTCCTTCTACTTGAGGAGTTATTAAAGCTACTTTAAAAAGTTCTAACATGTATAACAAATCTTTATTATCTAAAGATGTAGATGCTCTAGCAACTAAATTATTATCTTTATCCCAACCTAAAACTAAAAGATCTTCATACTCATCTTTGCAATTATCTAGTATTTCATTTGCTGTAGATTGTACAGGTATAAGATTTATTATATTACTCATTAAAATGTGTCTCCAATACTATCATCTTGTCTTCATTTTCAGCTATCTGCTGTACCAGTTTGTCCATAGTTTCTAAAAACGTATGCTCTCCTACGGCTGATGGATGCTCCAAGTAGCTTGTAAGCTCTGAAGCTGCCCAAGTTATCTGTGCTTTGTAGTAGTCTTTCAACGCTCTTATTTTATGATCTTCCATCTTTGTACCTTTCATTGTAACCTTCTTTTAATAAATCTTCATACTTACTAATGTATTGTGCATAGGTCAAAGGCACTTGTCTTCGTACCTCATCATTCATATAGTTAGCCCACATCTGAGCACAGAAGCCTGAGTAAGTAGCTATGTCTTTATCCTGCTCTCTGTAGTACTCTAAATAAGAAGGCCAGTCTACTGCTTTCTTTAGCTCATCTATATAAAACATAGCTCTATATATTGGGTGATCATCCTTCACAGCTTAGGCACTCCCCTTCTTCAAGATTGATTCTTGGTATTTTAATGTTAACATTCTCTGTATTTCTAGCTGCTGTAGAGCGGAGGTAATACATAGATTTGAGTTTGTTAGCTCCTGCCCAATGCACACTATTAACATATTCCAAATACTCATCATGTACCTCCTGTTCTGCTGTGGCTGCTGGTGGATTAAAAAACAAGTTAACTGACTGTGCTTGACATACATACTTCTGACGCTGATATGCGTGCTCTATGATCCATATCTGATTCAGTTCAGGCGCAGTCTTAAATACATCTTTCTCATCTTCAGTAAGTCCATCAAGCTCTGCCACAGAACCTTCAGCAGCTGCAATAGCTTTCCAAGTCTTTTCATTGTTCATCTTTTTAGATTCTAATAACTCTGTAAGATATTTATTTTTTACTTTAAAAGAACCTGTTAACGTCTTGTGCGTAAATACGTTAGCCCTCGTAGGCTCAATAGAAGGAGACGTTCCACCACATATAATACTGCTACTAGCGTTAGGGGCAACAGCAAGCAAGTGAGAATTCCTCCTAGAACTACCAGCCATATCAGGTGCTGTCCCACGACTTGCGCCCAAGCTAATACTAGTTTCTTCAGCCCGTTCTTTGATGTGTTTAAATGCTCTATTGTTGAAGCTTGAGGCGTACATTCCCTCAAAAGGGATTCCATTACGTTGTAAGTAACTATGAAAGCCCATCGCTCCAAGGCCAATCGCACGTTCTCTATATGCACTATAAGCGGCTCTTTTAAAACCTTCTTTACCTTCTTGTACAGTGAAGTCTTCATACTTAGCTCCGTATGGTTTTCTATTATCTGCGTTTCTTTCAATACGACCACAAGCATGTTCAATAAAATGTTCTATGATATTATCAAGCATTGTTATTAAGTCTTGAATAAATTTCTCATTATCTTTCCACTCATCAAAGTATTCTAAGTTAACGCTAGACAAACAACATACAGCGGTACGCTCTTTATTTGTAGGTAATGTTATCTCTGAACATAAATTACTTTGTTGTACTTTTAAACCTATTTCTTTTTGTAATTCAGGAAGTGCTTCATTACACCTATCCATGTTTACAATATATGGTTCACCTGTTTCTGCTCTAGTGTGTAGCAACTGCCACCATAGATCTCTAGCTGATACAGTTTGAATAGCTTGTTGTGTTTTAGGATCTATTAATCTCCACTCTTCATCATTTTTTACACGACTAAGAAAGGCATCACTAATGTTAACACCATTGTGTAGATTAAGACATTTACGGTTAAGATCTCCACCAGTGGTCTTTCGCATAGCAATAAACTCTTCAATCTCTGGATGGCTAATATCCATATATGCTGCATAACTACCTCTTCTTGTAATACCCTGATTGAAAGCTAACATTTGACTATCAACTACATGCATGAAAGGGATAGATCCAGTAGAACGACTACCGTTACGAGTAGAGACACCGTTACTACGAACTTGTCCCCAATAGCCTCCGATACCTCCTCCTGAACTTGATAGCCAGATATTCTCATCATAGTGAGAAGAAAGACCATCTCTTGAATCAGGAACGTAGTTGAGGAAGCAACTGATAGGTAAGCCCCTAGTCGTTCCCCCGTTAGAAAGTATAGGAGTGCTGAACATAAACCAATTATGGCTGCTGTAGTCGTAAAGCCTTTGAGCCATAGACCAATCAGTATACCCTTTATATGTTGCCCCATAAATACTAGCCCTTGCGTAAGCTTCCTGTGCATGTGTTTCACCTGTGTCAAAGTATCTGTCTTTTAAAGTTTCTAAAGAAAAATCATTTAGTTTTTCTTCACGGTCATAATCAATCTGAATCCCTAGATAGTCTTGCTTCCCAATCTTTAATGTCGTTAATGTCATCCTGTTCCCTTAATTGTGATTGCCTATACCCTTTGGTACGTGCTTTGTTTTGTTTCTTATTCTTTACTTTGTTTCTTTTATGAAACATTTCAGACCTTTCAGTCTTCCTATCCCAAGACATCCTGATTCTCCATCAGATACTTCATAAGTCTATCTTCATACCAACGTGCTTTACGGAGATCTTCTATAGGTTTATTTTTATATCTAAACCTCCACCTATATTTGTGTGAGTTGCCGCGTAGATAGCCTATGAATTCATCAGGTGTAAGCATTGCTTGTATAGAGTCTATACATTCTATGTCACCTGAGTTGTAGTGAGCGGGGCTATCGACAGCGTCATCAACAGTTTTAAACTTATAACTCTTAGTCATTGCTGCCTCTGCTACTACAGGCTCATCCTTGGTAGGGAACAGTGGGTGCTGGTCTGGCCCGTTAAGATCATACTTAGAAGGTGTCTTTACTCCCTTATTACTTTTCCACCCCCACCCTTTAACTTTTAGATCATTCCAATCTTCTGGTGTTGCGTCATCAATACTCATTACTTCCACTCCTTTGGAAATGTTTTTTCTGAAAACCATTTAAATTTATTTTTATCTGCCCATTCAGAATGCGTAAACTTAGTACCATTCTTTCTGCGTTTAGCTGCTGGCATGGGGGCATAAGGAGAAGCGAATAAAAAAACTAACTCATAGTTTTCTGGAAGAGATTCTTTAATCCAAATATACTTATTGTATTCTTGGTAATCCCAGAATCTTCCTTTAGCTTCTAAAAGAATTGTCTTGCCATCTATAACTTTAATAAAGTCAGGATGATAAGTGTGCTTTATTATATAAGATAATTTCTCAGAATGCAAGTCCCAATTTGGTATTAAATTCTGATGTAAAGAATACTCCCATTTTGAGTCATATCCTTTAGGCTTATCTTTTTCAACAGGTCTGCGAACTCTAGGCTTACGCATTTAAAACCTCTGACAATGATATGCTCATAATATCTTTATGATTCTTATATTTATTCAAAACTTTCTTTGCTCTTTTCTTAAACCATTTTAAAGTAAAAGAATTTATGCGTGTCTGACCTGCTGAAAAAAAGTAAGGCTCTGTTGGTAATGCTTTAAAAATATCTTCAGCACTTAGATCTTCTACTTTATCTTCAGGCAGCACAGAAAGAACCCATTGAAATGCTAACGCGTGAGTAATCACATTCATCTTTTGTTTTTTACTGATAGGTTTTCTTAACATTTATAATACCTCTTCTACTTTAGGCTCGTTAACTACTTTAACTAAATAAGTTAAACCTTTGGAATACTTAAAAGTTCTAAGGTCAGGATAACACTTATGCTTATGAGAACAAAAGCCACACTGTTTAGGAAGTTTCATATTACCAGACTTACCTTCAGGTATAGGAGGATAACATATTTCTTCTGGTGGTGTGTCTAAATCCATAGCTTGTTTAGCTTTGCTTATTGTATATCTTATATTAGGCTTGTCTAATTCGTCTGGCCTGTATAATGAAATCTCTCCTGTTTCTTTATTGATTGCTAAGAAGCCACCGGCATTAGTCTTTTCTGCTTCTTCATAACCACTTAGCTGAGCTAAATACCCAAAGGGATCATCATCTCTTAGAGTACCTTCTTTAAACTTTTTAAAAGCAAAGTTAGATGCTGTCTTTACATCTACTATTTCTCCATTAATCTTACAATCAATGTGACCTTTAATATTATCTACTACAACTTCTTTTTGCATATCAGTAACTTCATGACCTGCTAGCTTTACAAAGAATATAAGAAGCTCTTCAAGTAAATGCCCATACAAAAATCTAATAGGTAAGAAAGGTGACTCATTAAATTTCTTATCTGATTCTTCTTTCATATCAAAGTATAACTGTCTTACAGGCTTACCTATATTAGACATCCTTAAATACTTTGTAGCATTCTCTCGTGGTGTAGCCCACCCTCTAATACAATCTTTAAACGCTTCGCCAAGTTCATCAAGCATTTCAGGATCTATTTCTAACCCTTTATTGTTATTAAGAGGTTTAAGCGTTGAATAAATATCTTCAACTAACGTATCTAAATGTTTCATAATCTATGTTTTACAAACCTTAATTTTCTAGTTTTTGAATTGTAATGTAAGTACTGCACACCAAGATCTTTTTGTTCTTGCGTTCTACCAGATAGTCTAGCATCTTTATAAGACTTAACATCAATTTTTTTAATGTTGCCTTTTTTATCCATAGCTATTAAATCTATAGGGCCTGTACACCCACAGTTTTTAAAGACTTGATAGTCATTATCCCACAACCATGTTATAGCATAATGCTCTGCTAAATCGCCAGTTCTATTTGGATCAGTGTGTTTCACTCCAGTTATCTCCTACCTTATACTCTCCATCTAGAGGGCATCTTAGATTAAAATAAATACCAGCATCTACTATAGCTTGTACACCACGTTGTCCTACTTCTTCTACATGCTCTTCTTTAACTTCTATCTGCCACTCGTCATGTACATTAGCTACAAAGTGAGCATCTAACCCTTTTAAAGATTCATTAAGAATTACTAAAGCTTTTTTCATTACAATAGCTCCAGCACTTTGCAATAAAGTATTTAATGCTGCGTGCTCTGAACGCACTGTAACTTTACGATCATCTAAACCTTTTAAGAATCCTCTTTGAGCCGCTCTTTCAACCCTATCTTTAAGAGTTGCAAGTGCTGGTAAATTATGGAGGAAACGCCCTCTAAGTTCCTTACCATCTCTTCTGTTTCCTTTAACCACTGTTCCAAGCTTTGCATCTCCTGCACCGTATAGGAATGCATATATGAATGTTTTCGCCTGATCTCTTGATTCAATTCCTGCAAGGTTTTGATTAGCTGTGTGTATGTCTCCGTTGAGGATTTCATCAGTATATTCCTTATCGTTCATATAATGTGCTAACATTCTTAATTCTAAACCACTTGCGTCAATACCTACTAGCTTATAACCTTTAGGTACTGTCCAGCATTCTCTACATTCTTTGCCGTAGGGACTATATACTGCTGGTATCTGAGCCATGTTAGGTTTATGGTGTGTCATCCTACCCGTAACAGCACCGTTGTGTATAGTATACCCATGTACTCTATCGTCTTTTAAAAACTTTAACCAAGACTCTACCAAACCTATTCGTTTATTTAACAAAAGAAACTTATTAATTAAAGCAGCTTCAGGGATTCCTTTTATTGTTTTTAAAGTTCCTTCATCAACTACAGGCAAACCTGTTTTTGTAAACTTCTTAGGTTTCCACCCAAAGTCTTGAAGGTACTGACCTATTTGTTGTCTTGAGTTTAAATTAAAATCTTCTATCTTATGTCTATCAAATGCTAACACTTGGCTTACGTTCTTAGTTGACAAACATTTAAACTCTTCTTCTGTTAAACCTTGTTTAGATAGCGACCCATCTTTTTTAAATTTAGGTACTACTGTTTTAACTTTAACTTTCTTTGGCAAAAATACTTTATGTACTTCAGCTACAATCTCAGCATTTTGTTCTCTAAAGTTAGCTAATAATTTATCAGCTTTTTCTACGTTTAACATGAAGCCATACTGCTCTTGCTGTTTGAGTATGTCAGATACTTCATGCTCTATTTTTACACACTCTTCACCAAACCCAGACATCTCTACCATTAACGCTTGAAAAACTAAAGTATTTAATTCAACATCATTAATGCAATACTCCAACATCTCTGGTGTATATCCAGCAGTAAAGTCTTCTTCTTTCATTTCCCCTTTATTGTAATTTAATTTAAATCCCCAAGGCTTCAAACCATGCCCAGCTCTTTCTGGATTAGCTAAACGAGACAAGACTAAAGTATCAATTACTTTCTTATCTTTGAAAGACATACCTGTTAAATTTTTAAGTACAGGTATATCAAACCCTACAATGTTATGACCAATAAGTATGTTAGCTTTTTCCAACAGCTCTAGCCCTTCATCTATTTTTTCTGGAGGGTAGGCGTAAACTTGATTAGTATCTATATCCTTAGCCACGATGCACCAAATAATGGTTGCATCAAGGCCGTCTGTTTCTATGTCGAATACAAGGTTCATTTTATTTCCTTTTAAAATGGTATAAAGTTAGTATCATTATCTGAATCTAATAAGTTAAGAGCCTCCTCTTCTGATGGGAAGATTTCATTTAATCTACCTGTTGCATGATCATATAGCAAATGTGCAGCTACACCTACGTCACCTGTATAACGTGACTTAAGTATACGTATCTTTGTAGTATTAGCTACTATTCTATCTTCATCTTGTTGATTTCTTTCTAATGCAATAATACAATCTGAAATCTGTGCGATACTGCCTGAACCACGAAGATGACTAGCTGCTACTTCTGCACCATTTTCATGACCTAAGTTACCGTCTGCTTTACGAAGATGTGATACTAATATAAAGCCTACACCCGTCTCTTCAATAAGACTTCTTAGTTGTGTCATTACATTATCTATTAGTCTACGTTCATCACCTTCTGATATAGAAGATACAAGCATGTGAAGGTGGTCAAGTATAATCCATTTACATTCACAACCTACAATTAAGTATCTTAACTTAGTAAATATATCTTCTATATTATTTATACCAAAGTGTGCATGTACAAACAAGCGATCATTCTCAGTTACCCTAGCATACATCTGATCTAGTTCTTCTTCTGTATAGTTATCTCTTACTTCTTGTAAGTGCATCTTTTCATTATATTCTACTGAGATAATACCATCTACTGTACGTCTCCAATCTTCTTCTAATGCAATGATACCTACATTATCTTCTGTATTGTTTAATATCCAATGTTCTAATTCACGCATCAAGCTAGACTTACCTACACCTGTACCTGCTGCAACTGTGATAAGCTCACCTCTTCTCATACCTAAAAGCTTATCGTTCAAACCTTTCCACGGATATTGTAAACTAATACTTTGTGATCTATCTTTCCACTCTGTTATCTTTTCAGATACTCTAATGATTCCTGCAGGTGTAACAGTCTTTGCTTGCCAAAAACAATCTACAAACTCTTTGTGCTTATGCTTTTTTAGCATATCGTTTGGATCTTTGTAGTCTACAGGAAGAGACATTATCTTAGCTTTGTTGGGTGGAAATAATGCTGCAACTTTTCTAGCTGCTTCTCTTCCGGGTTTATCAGAATCAAAACAAATGATAATGTTTTCAAAAGAGTTCAAGAATTCTAAGTTTCTTTTGATGTCTGACGCTGCTGCTTGCGCTCCATTCTTCACTGACACTACAGGCCAGCGACTACCAGTGAGTTCGTATGCTGCCATAGCATCACATTCACCTTCAGTAATTGTAATATACTTAGCACCTTGATTACATATTTGCTGTCCAAACAACTGACCTTTTTGCATTTGTCCTTGGCTACTAAAACCTTTGTTAGCTACCTTACGTATCTTGTAAGCTACAATTTCATTACCTTCATAGTAAGGATAATAGTGTTTATCTATCTCACCTGCACTATCGTAAGTAACTCTTACATTATATTTCTTTGCTGTTTCTTCAGTAATACTTCTATCTCTTAACGCTCCAAATACACCAGTGTAAGTATCTTGCGATATAGGTATCTCTTTCATCGTAACATTTTCTCTTGTATATACTTCATTTAAACTAACAGGTTTTTCATAGTTAGGAAAGAATTCTCCACAACTAAAACACTTTGCTGAGCCGTCTTCATTTACGCTCACAGCATCGCTACTTTCACACGCGCTACAGGCAACATGAAACTTTACAAAAGCCATTGCTTTCTCCAATTATATTTATATATTTTAAGGAAGTGAGGGACTTCGCCCAGTGCGGATGAAGTCCCGAAGGGAAGGGTAGTTTACTTACTAATCAACACGCCAGTCATGATCTGGGCCTTCACCTAATTCTTCTTCTGAATCAGGTAGCTCTGGATCAACTGCATGAGTTTCAATAAGAGCATCTGGTGTAAGGTTAGCTACTACTATATCAGTATAAACCTTACCTGCTGCTACATAAATGTCTAGATCAGTACGTAAGCTGTCTGAACGAGATTGAATATTCACTAAAGCTTTAAAAGCTAATTGAGCTTCTGGAGATAATAGTGAGGCATCATATTCTTGATCATCATGTATAAAAGTTTGCATTTAAAACTCCGATTCTTCTTCAATGTATCCTAGCTCTGCACCGTCATCTGATGCATCACCACCATAAGGTACTAAGTTAAGCACTTGCATAGCTTGAAAGTCAAGCCCTTTGAATGTGCCATAACTATTAGTAGCCTCCCATTCACGATACTGCACTTTAACATCTGAACCGTTACCCACAAGTATATCTATGGGTTGTTGATTAAGGTCAAGTAATTTAGGTAAAGGATTCTTTTGTCCTTTCTTATTAGTTACTTTGCGTTTAAGTACAATAGCTGGGCCTTCCTGCATTTGTTTTACAGTGTAGCCTTTAGATGAAAATTGTTTTGCAACATCTTCATCAATCACTAAGTTGACTGAGTATACTGGTTCAAACTTTGTATTGGGTGTTGTTACTGATGCCCAATATGCTTTACCTTCTACTACTGCCATTTCTTTTCTCCTTTGTTTAAAGTCTGTATAGTTTATACAGTTTGTATAGTCTTGTCTACATTTATTTTTAAGACATATGTCCTAGACGGTTGTAAGAAGGTTCAACACTACACCTTCTTACTATTCCGCTTACAGTATCATAAGTTAAACCTGTCTCCTTTGTTATTTGTGTTGGTGTTAGTCCTTTACGAAACAACTTGATGCACTCAATAGCATGAGGTGTAGGAACCCCTGCCAGTGGGTGATTACGGTGAGGCACGACATAGTCTAGATTATCTTGAGACTTGATAGCTCTCATAAACATATCAGTCATTTTTTACTACCTCAGTCATACCACGCCATTCATTAATTTTAAAAAACTTGCCACGTTTATGGAAAGGAATATACCAAGACCGTTTACCTATATGGATTGCTAAATAGGAACGACCAGATTTAATTCCATAACGCTTCTTAAACTTTCTTAGACGATAGATCATACTGTAAACTCCATATAGACAGATGGAGAACCCATCATGCCGTGTATAGGAGAATATTTAATATTAAGGCTATCCAACTTACCTGATTCTAGTTCATACCCAAACTCATCAGTTTTAATAACAACTTCAACAGTTTTATGTCCTAGATCTTTGGGCATGTCATTCATTATAAATGCTGCTAATTCATTATACGTCATTACAATTCCTCACTTGATTCAACTTGAAATTCAATAGCTTCTTTAGCTAAGACATTCTCAATCTTTATTGAAGCTTCACCTGCATCGAAAGCTTTGATATAAAATCTAACTTCCACCATAAAATCTTTAACTTCAGCGTCACCCCAATGCTTTTCAATTAGGACAGCATCACTTAGCTCACGCAGTCTATCTATATCATTCATAATTGTTCCTTTATAAATTGTTCAGCTGCATCTCTGTTAGCTGAAAGTGAAACGTAAAGACTAGTGATGTCTTCATCCCATACACCACCACTCTTATTATCTACAAACTTATCTATAGCTTGCATAAGCTTATCAAGATCTGGTTGATCACCTGTTATAGTGCTCATAATACTTTAACTCCCATGTCTGTTTCAATCCATACTTTAGCACCACAAGCTAGAGGTTTATCAGGACTGTAAATTACACGCGCTACTACGTTACCAGCATTGTCTAATATTTCAGCAGCATTAGTTTTGCGATTATGCTTATAATCTTTAACTGTTATCACAGGTAAGTCAAATCCTTTAGCATTGGCTTTGATATGATGCTGATTGATATGTATTCTAGTCTTCATCTTCTACTCCAAGGTATTTTAATGCTGTTTTAAAGCCGTAAACACAGCCTTCATGCCACGTATACATGCTAGGCCCAGTACCTGCAAACTTCATAGATTCTTCATGCTCATATACTTGATGAGCTAAAGCTCTACAAACATACTCAATATCAACAGGCTTTTCTTTCTTATTAATATTCATACTGTCTAACAAACCCTCACCAATAACTTCATTTAACTGATTAAACAAATCAGACATACTATTCTCCTCTGCAATCTACTGTTATTTTAATTGGTGGATTCCGCATCTCACTAAGTCTAAATGCTTCTGCCATTGCATCTTTGCTAGTAGCATGACAGCTTATTAAAAGACCATCATCAGTTATAGACCAGCCCTTAGAGCCAGCCCTCTCTACTAATAGTTCACGCTCTAGAAATGCTTTAGCCTTAGCTCTACGCTTCTTCAATACATGCTGCAAAGGATCTACACCTTTAGCTATAAGATCAAAGAACTCTTGAGATCTATCTGTATTCATAGTTATTCCTATGTTATTTAAATTTGGAGAGGGAGGAGGGAATCGAACCCTCGTAAATGGAGTTGCAGTCCATTACATAAGCCACTCTGTCACACCCTCAAAGGAGTAGTTTTACATCTTGCTCAGGATAGGAGGGAAACTAAGCTGCTAGTCTGAAAGTATTATCTGTTCTCATAATCTTTCTAACTCTCTCAAAAGCTTGAGTTTGTAGGGAGGCTACTGTACTACCAGTATTCTTGCGAGTAACTTCTTGACCTTTGGTACTCCAATCAGTCATTACATTATACAAAGACCATAAGTTACTACCTAAGCTTGGCTTGTAATCTGATCTCCATAGATTCCATAGCGTTGCCAAAGAACTATTGACTCTTGAGCTACCATCTTTGTTTTGAGTAGCTTCTTCAAGAGTTTCTAAGATACTAGATGTACCATTATTAATGGAGTCTACACTATTCAAAGCGTATGTATTTTTAGATAACTGAGCTATTACTTGCCAAGCTTGCTCATCTGTTACAGGTGTATTGATCCAGTTATTCCACTTGTCTGACTCACTCAAGAATGTTTCAAGACAATTCATAACTTGAAGAGCACCTTTCTCATAGTTAATATTCTTTGTATGCCTCTGCTTAGACACTGCAAAGACACTACCAAATACACACTTATTAAGACATGCCCAACGCTCTGCACCGCCTTCAAAGATAGTAGGCCAGCTACCATCAAAGCTATTACGACACAATATATCTAAAGCAACTGGGCCTGTATTACCTACAGTAACCTCATGTGCTGGGAAACTATAACGAGCATAAGCTCTAGCACCATCATGTGATACAGATATTTCTCTCTTCATCTCAGAAAGATCTAAGTTAGAAGCAACTATCTTATCTTCAACAGCTTGGAACTGTTGCATGTGGCTATAGTCATTGGTGTACTTATCACCTACTACAGCTAACTGCTGACCTGTTTGATCATTAATCAGAATCTTTTTGTTATTAACTTCTTTCTGAACCTTATGAGAAAGATATTCTGATTCTGTTTCATAGTACATAGGAACTTTAGTAGTCCCAAATGTAAAGTCTTCACTCCAACCACCTAGGTCTGAAATAATTTGCTTTCTAGTAGTGTACTGATTATTTAAATTAACTAACATTCTATTTTCCTTTTTAGAATAAAAGATTGACGGGATCGTCAGAGGAACAGATCCCGGAGATCGTTTCCTATTTACTTTACTATGTGTGTAAATCTTGATAGCGCATCTGCATTATGCAAACTACTAATCAAAAAATCTGCTGCTAAGTCCCACTCTTTTTTGTATTGCTTTTTAACAATACGTTCTTTTAAAACACAATGACCACCTAACCCCAACAAAGCTGATACAGCACTCCAGCCTTGATCGTTATGAGCTTTATTAGATTTTACTCTAGCTCTAAGATAATTAATTTTATCTTCATAGGTTAAATACTTATTGGCTTCTACCACTTTATTACCTCCTTTAGTAATAATTATAATAAAATAAATCCTTTATGTACATAGCAATCAATAGCAGTTTTCGTACATAAAGAACTTAATGCTTAAAAATCATTAAGATATTATATCCTTCTTTGTATGCTTACGCAACTCTTCTTTTATGAAACATGTAATACAACTAAAACCATTCTTGCTTTTTTGTTCAGACTTAAAGATTGTCATAGATCTAAGTGGCTTTTCTACTTTACATAAGACACAATTTTCTGTAGAGGATTTGTATAAGCTCATACTTTTATCTCCTCATCTAATCTAATGATTAACTGTTTCTTTCCAAACTTCACAACTTCTTGACATCTAATGTCTGAAAAGTGTGTAGACTCAACAGTCCTATAAAAAATATTATGTTCTTGAACTTCTACTATTCTTATAGGTTTATCTAATTCTTCTTGAGACATCTGATCTAAAATTTTCTTTAGTTCTACATAAAGCATAAGCATTCCTTTTCATTATTCCAACAGCACTAAGCTAGTTTATAGTTTTAAAAATAAGCATTTTATAGACATGCTTAGGTCTTACTACTAGTGTACTTTAGAAGTTGTTGATACTTCTTTATCCGTAGGTAATCCAAACTCAGCAAACAACAAATCACCTAGAGCTTTCTTTTTCTCTAGTATTCTAATATCTTCTTGAACAACAGTTATTAGAAGTTTAGTCCATTGCTGAACTACTTTATTCAAAACTAGTTTAACATCAAGATCTTCAGCTTCTTCCAGTTTCTTTGAACTAATATCAACAAAATTTCTAACATTTTCAGAAACTATTTCTATTGCTGCATTTTCTGCTTCTAAAATAACTATCTGATTAAGAGCTTCTTTCTTACTTAAAGACATAACATTATTCCTTTTAACTATATCTATTAATTTCATTATTCCAACAACACCAGCCTAGGTGTCTCTATAAAAAAGGGGTTAGCAGTTTATAGACATGCTAAGGTCTAGGGGATTAACTAACTAATGCTGACCAATCTATTGCCTTGGCTTCTGCTGCTATACGCTGCTTAGCTTCTAGCTGGGCTTTCTTCCTCACATCTTGGTCTGTGCTGAACTGGTAATCGCTAGTAGGCATCGTTAGCCCTAGCTCTATTATAGCCTGTTTCACTAGCTCTACCAGAGGAGCAGGTAACTTTGGCAGATCACCATTCAACAAAGCATAACACTGTTGGTAACCTAAACGCTCGCTAGCGTCTAGCCTTTCCAAGACACTCATGATGCCTTTACTGTAGGCATAATTAGGCTGTATTTTTCTACGAGTTGCTAACTCTACATCTACGTTAGCAAAATCTAAAGTACTACTAAATCTTTTAGATATTGCTACATGCATAGACTTGCCAGACTGAAAGGGTCCATTTGAATTGTTGTTTGAGTTACTCATTTTGAGTTCCTTGTATAGTTTAGATTATGGGACAAAAGAATTTTTTTGACCCAAAGGGGAAAGAAAAAATTATGTAGCTTATGTGTATTTTAATTTAGTTAGTGGTATTATGAGTAAGGAAGACAACAATTCTCTAGGCTCTTGAATCTAAAAGATTTATAGCCTGTCTAGTGTATAAAAATACAGGCTAATTAGTCTTGGTAAGGCTAGTGAACTAGGTAGAGCTAGGGCTGTTCAGCACAGCTAGGGGGAGCTAAGCAGCTTGTCTAGCCTACCTAGACCTAGTAGCTGCTAGACTATAGGGGTAGGCAGGATGCCATGCCCCCCTAGGTGGTATAGATAGCAATCTTATACATTTTTACAGACTAAATGATGTGTACCAGACTATGCGGGCTATTAAACCTACTAGACTTTACATGAGGAGGTATTGAAACCTATAAGACTTTATAGGCTATACATATAATATATGCAACCCCGGCTAGGGATTGCTCCAGTATAGTATTCAAATTTTAATTTGTCAAGAATTATTTTAATTAATGCTTGACTTATTCTTATATAGCTTCTATACTTAGCAAGATGAATTATTTATCTAGTAAACAGAAGAAAAAAGAACTGACTGAAATGCAACAAGCTTTTCTTAATAAAGTAGTTGAGACAGGAGGTGATCTAAAAATAGCGGCGGAGCTTGCTGGGTATCAGGGAAATCACTATCAAGTAATAAACAGTGTTAAAAATGAACTAGTCGATTTAGCCCAAGACCTCTTAGCTCACAACGCACCTAAAGCTGCACTAAAAATGGTAGAAGTACTTTCATCAGATCGTCCTGTACCACAAGCAAATGTTAAATTGCAAGCAGCTCAACAAATTTTAGATCGTGTAGGTCTAGCTAAAACTGAAAAGTTAAGCGTAGATCATACAGTTCAGGGTGGTATTTTTATATTACCTACAAAAGAAACTGTGGTTATTGATGCAGAAAGAGATTAATTATGGATATACCAGAGGGGTTTATAAGAAGAGCTACCTCTACCATTCCTTTTGGATACAGGCTTTCTGATATTCAAGGGTGGTTAGAACCTATTGAAGAAGAATTAGATTCTTTAAAGCTTATATCAGATATGATAGCTAATGAAGAGATTAGTCTAAGAATGGGTTCGGAGTGGTTAGAGTATAAAACGGGGAGATCTATTTCTCCTAGAGGACTTCAAAAACATATAGATAAAACCTATGGCAGAAGAACAGAAAGATTGGGAGCTGCATCCTAATAATTACTTGACAGATGAAGAAGGTTCTTTTGTTTTAAAGAAAGATGGTACTCCTAAAAAGAAAGCAGGAAGACCTAAAGGTTCTACATCTCAATATAATTATCATAGTGAAGTAAAAGCTAAGATACAAGCAAGAAGATCTGTATCAAAGCAAAAGAAAGATATAAAGCATTTAACAAATAAGTTAAATAATAAGAAGACAAGATTAAAAAATAAAGAAGAAGTCTTTAAAAAGCTTGACAACATTAGTAATAACAAAGTTGTTGAAGAAGATATTCTAGATGACTTACCAGAGTCTGTTAAAAAACATTTAGAAGAAACTAATCAAGATGTTATTTTTAGAGCTAATGAAGGGCCACAGACAGACTTCTTAGCAGCATCTGAAACAGATGTATTGTATGGTGGTGCAGCAGGGGGTGGTAAGTCCTATGCTATGCTCGTAGATCCCCTTAGGTTCGCTCACAGGGCTGCTCATAGGGCGTTGATACTTAGACGCTCCATGCCTGAACTAAGGGAACTAATTGATAAGTCTAGGGAGTTATATCCAAAGGCTTTTCCCGGCTGTAAGTTTAGAGAAGTAGAAAAGATTTGGACGTTTCCAAGTGGAGCTAAGTTAGAGTTTGGGTTCCTTGAAAGAGATGCAGATGTATACAGGTATCAAGGTCAAGCCTATAGTTGGATTGGTTTTGATGAGATTACTCACCTTAATACAGAGTTCTCTTGGAACTATCTAGCATCACGACTGCGTACTACAGACTCTGAAATTACGCCCTACATGCGTTGTACAGCTAACCCCGGTGGTGCTGGTGCGACATGGGTAAAGAAGCGTTATGTGAACCCATCCCCGCCTAATGAGAGCTTCACAGGCAAAGATGGTTTGACACGAAGATTCATACCCGCAAGGTTAGAAGATAATCCTTACCTAGCTACAGATGGTAGATACGAGCAAATGCTTAAAGCTCTACCAGAAGTACAACGTAGACAGTTACTAGAAGGTAACTGGGATATTACAGAAGGTGCAGCCTTTACAGAGTTTGATGTAATGGTGCATGTTGTTACTCCTTTTGAAATACCTATAGGTTGGGAAAGATTAAAGGGGATTGACTATGGTTATGCTTCTGAAAGTTCTTGTATTTGGGGTTGTGTTGATCCCTCTGATGGTACATTAATTATATACAGAGAGTTATACCGTAAAGGTTTAACAGGTGAGATGTTAGCTCAAATGATTACTAACATGGAGCTAGAAGATCCTTATTCAGTGCAAGGCGTACTAGATACCGCAGCATGGAACAGAACAGGTACAACAGGCCCTACAGTTGGAGAAACTCTTCAACGTGCGGGGCATAAGCTGCGTAGAGCAGACAAAAACAGAATACAAGGTAAGATTCAAATCCACGAATACTTGAGAGTTCAACCAAGTGGCAGACCTAAGATACAAATATTTAATAGCTGCCCAAACTTGATCAGAGAGCTTCAAAGTATTCCTCTGGATAAATCTAACCCAGAAGATGTAGATACACATGCGCCTGACCACGCATACGATGCTTTAAGATACTTAATTATGTCAAGACCTAAAGTCAATGACATCTTTAGTCAGTTTAGAAACATGCGTATGGAACAGGCTTATACACCCGTTGATTCAGATTTTGGATACTGATATGAAAAGAACAAAATATAATAATGGTGGCTTATACACTTCTTATTCAAAAGGTGTTTTTGGTTTAGAAGGAAATGCTGGGGGTAATCAAAAACAAAGAAATGTTTCTGCTACAGCAAGTGTACAAGGTAAAGGTTTTAAAGCTTCTGCAAGTAGGGGAGTAGACAATTTAGCAGGTAAAAGCACTAACTATAGTTTACAAAAACAATTACCTAATAGATCTTCTGTAGCTGTCCAAACAAATAAATACAATACTAGTGCTTCTTATCATAAACAAACTAAAGGTGGCACTCAGTTACATTTTGGTTTAAATAAAAATGCTCAAGGTACTTTAGGTGCAAGCATGAGTTTTTCTAAACCTTTATAAACGGTAAATCTATGTCAGAAAATAATTTAACAGCCAATGAACTTTACTTTAATGAAGTAGAGGGAGAGCAAGGTATAGAGCTTACTCTAGATGAGCAGCTTCAAAATAACCTTGTAGGGCTTATTAATGATCGTTATGTTTCTGCTAAGACTGCTAGAGACTTAGATGAGACACGGTGGCTTACAGCGTATCACAACTACCGTGGTCTTTATGGTAAGAACATTAGATTCAGAGAGTCTGAAAAGTCTAGGATCTTTGTTAAAGTTACTAAGACTAAAGTACTAGCAGCTTTTGGACAACTTGTAGATGTTGTGTTTGGTGCTAATAAGTTTCCTATCGGTATCAGTGAAACTAAAGTACCTGAAGGTGTTTCAACATACGCTCATTTAAATCCACAAGCACCGGGAATTGAAACCTCTCAAGAAGCTCCTAGTGAAGAAGAAGAAGTAGTTACAGAAAATCCTTTTGATGTTGGTTATGAAGGAGATGGTAAAACTTTAAAGGCTGGTGCTACTTATGGTACTGGTAAGTTTGAAGATCTTCTTCTTGATAAAAAAGCAGAAGAAAATGATATGCTTATTGAAGGGCCTTCACCAGACCCTCAAGTAATAGAAATTAGTCCTGCACAAAAAGCTGCAAGACGTATGGAAAAATTAATACATGACCAAATAGAAGAATCTAATGGTGCTAGTGAGTTAAGGAACTCATTGTTTGAAGCATCTTTATTTGGTACAGGTATTGTTAAGGGGCCTTTCAATTTTAATAAAACGCTACATAGATGGGAAGAAGGAGAGGATGGCGAACGTACTTATTCTCCTGTTGATGTGCGTGTCCCTCGTTTGGAGTTCGTTAGTATATGGGATTTCTTTCCTGATCCTAATGCAACTAATATGGAAGAAGCAGAGTACTCATTCCATAGACATCGAATGAATCGTACACAGCTTCGCAGTCTTGGTAAGCTTCCTTACTTTGATAAAGATGCTATACGAGAATGCTTAAATGATGGCCCTAACTATGTTGAAGAAGATTACGAACAAGAGCTAAAAGATGATAGTCGTAATGATGAGTATGGTGCCTCTCAATATGAAGTATTAGAGTATTGGGGTGTAATGGATGCAGAGTACTGCCGACAGGTAGGTATGGATATTCCTGAAGAAGTAGATGACTTAGATGAAGTACAGATCAACGCTTGGATTTGTAACGGTAGAATGCTTCGTAGTGTAGTTAATCCATTTACTCCTTTCCGTATTCCTTACCATGCTTTCTGCTATGAAAAAAACCCATACAGCTTTTTTGGTATTGGTGTAGCTGAAAACATGGATGACTCTCAAAAGATTATGAACGGTCATGCACGTATGGCTATTGACAACTTAGCCCTATCAGGCTCCGTAATCTTTGATGTAGATGAGACTGCCCTTGTGGGTGGTCAGTCAATGGAGATATATCCCGGTAAAGTATTCCGTAGGCAAGCAGGTGTACCCGGAACAGCTATTAATGGCTTAAAGTTTCCTAACACTACCAATGAAAACATGCAGATGTTTGATAAGTTCAGACAGCTTGCAGACGAACAAACAGGCATACCTTCGTACAGTCACGGTCAAACAGGCGTACAGAGCATGACTCGTACTGCTTCTGGTATGTCTATGTTGCTTGGTGCAGCATCTTTGAACATTAAAACTGTTATTAAGAATCTTGATGACTTCCTTCTAAAGCCTTTAGGTGATGCTTATTTCCAGTGGAATATGCAGTTCTTAGAGTCTAAGTTAGGTGTTGTAGGTGATTTAGAAGTAAAAGCTACGGGTACGAACAGTCTGATGCAGAAAGAAGTAAGGTCACAAAGACTTACAATGTTCCTTCAGACAGCAGCTAACCCTGCCGTTGCACCGTTTATTAAAATGAACAAGCTAATTAGTGAACTTGCTTACAGCTTGGATCTAGACCCAGATGAACTGATGAATGATCCAGAAGAAGCAGCAATGATGGCTCAAATTATAGGAATGGCAAACAATGCTGGACAAGTCCCTAGCCAAGAAGCTGGCCCCGTTGACCAAGGACAAGCTCCAATGGGAGGCCCTGAAGGAGTATCTGGACAGCCTCAAGACCTTGGAGCTACAGGTACTGGTGGCGGCAACATCGGAACTGGAAATGTTCCGCAGTCAGGGGAAGCTGAATTCTCTGGCTAGGATATTAGAACTACCTTTAGTAGTAGACGAAGCATTAAATAGGACAGAATAAAATGGCAAGCACACTTTTACTAGATGATTTTAACGAAAGATCAAAAATGACAGAAAAAAAATATAAGCAGAAATTAAGATCTCTTATTGGAGGAGATTCTTATCAAGATGCTGTAGATGATATGGTTGAAGCTGAAGGTGGTAAGCTTACTAATACTGTAAGTCATCAAGGTAAAAGCCCTGAAAAATATCAACAAGACGTAGATAGAATGGTTGAAAGAGGTGCTCAGTTAAGAAAGCGTCAAAGTAAAAAAGATAATGATAAAATGCTTAGAGAAGGTGATCCTAGGCAAACATATGAAAAAGGTGGTTCTCTAATGGTTCCTAGAGAACAATACGGTGTAGGTACTTTAGTTAAAGGAGCTAAAAAAGCTTTTGATAAAGCTTTAAAAGCTAGTAAATCTTTTTCAGAAGAAGCTTATCCCGGTGAAGCAGGTGATATTAGAGATATAGAAGAGTTTGAAAAAATATTAAGTACTCCTAATTCAGACGCTTTATATTTTAGTAAAGAAAAATTAAATGAGTTAAAAAATGAAGTAGGTGCTCAAGATGCATACGCAGAAATGCTTGGCGAGTTTGTTGCTATACGCTCTCAAGATGATCGTATTATTAAACAAGCTACAGAATTAGGATATAACAAAGATAAAATTAAAAATATCTTAACAGGTAAAAAATCAGATATTGAAGCTTTAGATGATGCACATTTTAATTTAATAGAAAAAAGATATGAAGAAGCGCAAATTGAAAGTTTAGGGGATGCTCCCGGACGTAGAGATTCCAGAGCAGAAGGCTCTCTTATGATTCCAGAAGAAGGTATGCCAGTAGACACATACGATAACATCCCTCCAGAAGAGATGGATGAAGCAATGGCTTCACAGCTTCCAGACGATGACATGGAAGATGAATATTTAGATTATGTAATAGGTGAATCTTTAGATGATTCAGAACAACAATATTTAGCACAGGCATTACAAAATGATCCACAACTAGGAAACATTTTAGATAAAGTAATGACTGTAGCGTCAGAGTTTTCGGGTGCTGGCGAAGTTGACGGCCCCGGAACTGGTGTATCAGACTCTATCCCCGCTCGTTTGAGTGATGGAGAGTTTGTTATTACCAAGAAAGCAACCGACCAAATAGGCGCAGACAATCTCCAAGTAATGATGGATGAAGCTGAACGTGCCTATGATGGCGGTTATCAAATGAAGGCTATTGGCGGCTATATGGAAGAAGACCCAGAAGAGCAAGATTCACCCCTCTCTCAGACAGACGAGGAAATCAAGAAGCTTATGATGGGTGCCAATAAGATGCCTAGCCTTCGATAATTTTTACGGCTACCTTGGTAAGACAAGCCCCATAAACTTGACGGAGTTAATATGGCTACCTTGCAAAGACACAAGCCCCGTAATGGAGATTGAAGATGTCAGAAGTACAAGAAGAAGTTAGTAACCCTTACAATGCTAGAAAAGAATGGCACACAGAAGATGAGCCAAGTCAAGGTTCAGCAGACGGGTTATTTTTTGAGCGTCCACAGGCTACCCGTGAAGAAGCGGCCCCTGAAGAAAAAGAGACACGCAAAAGAACTAACTATAAGAAAAGATACGATGATCTAAAAAAGCATTATGATCAGAAACTTTCTGAATTTAAGCAAAAGGAACAGGAACTTTTAGCGCAAGCTAGGGCTGCTGAACCACAGTATCAACCACCTAAAAGTGTAGAAGATATTGAAAGCTTTAAAGAAGAATACCCTGATTTGTATAACACTGTTGAAACTGTAGCACATATGCAGAGTCAACGACAGGTTGCAGATCTAGAAGCACAGCTACAGTCCATGCGTCAGCGTGAGTCTGAAGTAATGCGACAAGATGCTGAACTTACGTTGAGAGAACGTCATCCAGACTTTGAGGACATCAGAGGAGATGAAAGTTTTCACGCATGGGCAGAAGAACAACCTGAGCAAATACAAGATTGGATTTATAATAATCCTGATAATGTTGCTTTAGCTTCAAAA
>UEXN01000376.1_pt1 | contig 45037 bp, 40 predicted proteins | sample 1796711 | NCBI WGS metagenome assembly UEXN01 (sample SAMEA4772470, study PRJEB27181) | metagenome | reverse complement strand
GCAGTCAATACACCAGCCACGACTGGGATTCGTTTCTGAAGGCGCATGACCTGGAGGGGAGTATGAGTCGGCGGGGTAACGGCCACGACAATGCTGTTGCTGAGAGCTTCTTCCAGCTGTTGAAGCGGGAAAGAATAAAGCGAAAGATTTACAGCAGCCGTGACGCCGCTCGGGCAGATATTTTTGATTATATCGAGATGTTCTATAACAACCGGCGGCGCCATGGTTCTAATGAAAAGCTGTCACCGGTAGAGTATGAAAAGCGTCACCAAGAACGGCTGGGAAGTGTCTAATGAACTGGTGGCGATTCATAGTCTATTAGCTCAGCATTTCGATAACTCAACATGGAGGTGTAAATGGAGGACCTTTTTTTCGACAGTGTCGATAACCTATGGCGGGTGGCTATATCAGCGCCTGTTTTGTATATCACGGTTATTGCTTACATACGCCTATCAGGCAAACGATCCACCTCGCAAATGAATAATTTCGACTGGATAGTGACGGTTGCAATCGGTTCGCTTGTCGGTTCAGGCATCATTCTCAAAGACGTTGCGTTAACAGAAGCGTTACTAGCCATTGGGCTATTACTTGCGATGCAATACGTAGTCACAAAGGCTGTTGTCCACAGCGAAAGGATTGCTGCGCTGGTCAAAGCGAGCCCGAGATTATTGGTTTACGAGGGTGAGTTACTTGAAAAAGCCCTGTTGCAAGAACGGATCAGCGAAAAAGAGGTTCTCGCCGCTGTTCGTGAACATGGATTGCAAAGTCTTGCTGAAGTCAGAGCTATGGTTCTGGAGACTGATGCCTCGCTTAGCGTACTATCGCGAAACACTACCGGCCAGCACCGGGCGGAAGCCTATAATGAGGTAACTGGCTGGCCTAAATGAACCGATTAGGGGGTTGTCGCGATTTATTAGTGAAGTCTCAATAGCGCACCCTTTTATTTCTCCAGCGCTCGGTAAGCCTCTGTCGTGAAAACCGGGGCACAGCTTTTTTGTGTCCAGGGTCTCTTATTGCGCCTGAGGGCCTTGTTTTAGTGGTCATCAGGCACACTGCGCTTAGAACAGAAACACACGTTTTGTCCCCAATAAGTTGTGTAACCCCGCCAAGACATACGGGCGATGGGTGTTCTTGGCCAGGGCACGATAGCGAGCCTTGTTATAGTCAAACATGCCTTTATTCTCCCGCAAGGGATGCCCAATTTTGGCTCGAACACTGGCTTTGATGGTTGCGCACTTCTGCACCACCTTCGACATCGTGGTGAGTTTGTCGGGGCGTTCAGCGATAGTCCTCTGAACCCTTTCGGCTCTTATGTTTGTCGTGTTTCTGGGCGCTTAGTAACCAGCATCTCCGCAGACCTGTTTTTCTTTGCTATGCAGTAGCGAGTGGTAATCGTCATGTCATGCTCATTGGCAGCGGGGCACGGGTGTGAACCAGACCAATCGCGTGATCGACACCAATAAGGCACGTCTAAGGCACTTCAAGCCAAAGGCTGCTTTCTATGGGGCGGACCATTGGACGCTATAGGTCTGGCCTGGATCTGTGCGGTGGCCATGAACCGCAATGGCTGACTTGTCATATCCGAGAGTTCGCTGGCTCGTCACTGGAGGGGGGCGGTTTACCATCAAGAGGCTCCACTTTTTGCAATGATTTACCCGTTCTTGCTTGGTTATGCCGATGTTCTCACCACGCTTTATCTTTCTGGCCTTTTAGACGGGCCCACCTTCGCTGGGGCGCTTTTCAGGTGGGTAGGCTACACCTGAAAAGCCTCGAACCTTTGTGCTCTTTAGGATTGGTGGCTTCGGTTCGAGCCGGCACCAAAGGGATGAGGTATCGGGTTGATTGATTTAGGTAACAGAGTAATCCGTTCTCAGTATAGATATCTCTTTAGAAACCAGTGGCCTTAGCTTCTCAAACCATCAACATATCAATCAATTGCAATGATAACTGATTCAGTGAGTGAGGAGACTGGCCATTGGGGGTTATTGACATTTGGTTGTTTGACCAAATATTATTGAGGCCTACAGCCTACAGGCAACCCGTTTTTGGAGGAATTATGACTTCTGTGCCAATCCAACCGCGTAAAGTCGCATTCGATGTTTCGTCAGTTCCACGGCATTGGAATGGCGGTGACCCCGTATTGACCCGGTTTTTTGACGCCTTGTCAGTGCATTTTCCTGAAGGGGAGCGCTTCTTTATCCAGTCTGTGCGTAACTTCCAAGATCAGGTGACAGATAGCCGCCTGCGCGAGGATATCCGTCACTTCATCCGGCAAGAGGGCCAGCACGGGATTGTCCATGATCGTTTCAATGACGTTATGGAGAATCAGGGTGTGGACGTGGATAAGGTGACTGCGAACCTAAGGACTTTTATCCGCACTACACAAAAGTACTTGCCTAAAAAGTACCAATTAGCGATGACAGCAGCCTTTGAGCACTTCACTGCAACCCTTGGTGAGGCAATGGTTAGCGAGGATTCTAATATGTTTCAGGAGGCTGACCCGGTTATGCGCGCGCTCTTCCTGTGGCATGGGGTAGAGGAAGTAGAACACAAGGCTGTGGCCTATGATCTCTATCAAAGTGCTGGTGGTGGTGGTTATCTGACCCGAGCGTCAGCGCTAATTGTGGCTACCTTGATGGTTCATCTTGTCGTAGGCCCAGTGTTCTGGAATATGCTCAAACTTGACGGTGCTACGCGAAAGCCGGGTGTGATTCTGCGAGGCCTTAACAAGCTGTATGGCCGAAAAGGAATTCTTACCGGAATGTTGCCTGAGTTTTTGGATTGGTTTCGTCCAGGGTTTCATCCGTGGGATACAGGTATGCCGGAAAAGGTAGCGGCTTGGCTTGCGGAGTATGAAGAGCATGGTGACCCGATGCAGGCTTCGGAGACAATTTACGGTCCTGTTCCCCTAAAAGTGGTGGCCTAATGCAGAAAAGAAAGCCGGAGGACGCTGGATGAGTAATCCCGGAGACAATAAGCATACCCATAGGCCGGGGCGTCACTGTGGTAGCTCAGCCATCAGGGATTTGCTCGAATTTCATGGGCTTAATTTGACTGAGGCTTTCTGTTTTGGGTTAGGCGAGGGGCTTGGTATTACCTATGTGGAAATACCAAACTCCGATACCCCTTTTATTGTTCATGTCCGCTCAATGGGTTTTGAAGAAACGGTATTCTCAACACTGGGCGTGCCGTTTCGCTGGGAATCTTGGCAGGATAAAGACGAAGCTGCGCAGGCGTTGGATGTATATCTTGATGCTGGGCGTCCTGCGCTATTATTGACCGATATATATCACCTTCCTTATTTTAAAAGTAGTACCCACTTTCCCGGCCATGCAATTGTTGCTTGGCAGCGGACTGATGATGGGGAAATGATTCTGGTGAGTGATACCGAGCGGCCTGAGCTTCTTGAGGTGCCGCGCGATAAGTTAGCCCTAGCGCGCTTTTCTTTGACGCCCCCTTTTATTCATCACGGATCTCTGTTCGCGCCGGAAAATATCTCGGTTGAAATCTCTCCCGAGCAGGTCAAGGGTGCGATTATTCGTAATGCTCAAACGCTAAAGAAAGGTAATGATAATCAGGGCATTAAAGCACTGGATACCTGGATAAATGATCTCCATCGTTGGAAAGGCTTTGAGAAATGGCCTTGGTTACTGCGTTTTGCGTATCAAGTGATAGAGAAGCGTGGCACTGGCGGCGGGGGTTTTCGGACTATGTACGCAGAGTTTATAGAGGAGGCAGAGGAGGTAGTCCCCGAACTGAAAAAAATGGGCCTCTCTGATTTGATGCGCGACTCTGCCAGTGCATGGTCTGCTTTGGCTGATTGCCTTCGATTGGGTTCTGAAAGTGAGACCTTTCCCACTGAGATGATCAATGACGCCATAATCAAGGTAAGAGAAGCAGAGTTGCGGTATGTGGACGCCGCGTTGACATTATGAAGAAAGAAAGTTGCTAATATGACGGCTGTAAATTCAATATCCAAAGATCTTCTTGCCGCGAGTGGTTTTTTTGGTGCCTCGCATCCCTTGTTTGGGGCTTTCGGAATCGAGATGGAAGACGTTGCCCCTGACGGGGTAGTTATGAGCATGCCCTGTGTGGCTGATACTTGTGATAGCAGCGGTGTGCTACATCGTGGTGCAATTGCTACATTGATGGATACGACTTGTGGTTTAGCGATTTTTATTCGTCTAGGGGATATGCGGCCAATCGCCACTATCGACCTACGTGTCGATTTCATCACTATGCCAAGTATTAATGAGGCGGTTTATTGCAAAGTCGTATGCTTTGCTATTGAAGGTGATATGGCTTATGTCCGTGGAGAGGCATTCGGCCGTTCTGGAGGTGATGTGTTGGCCTCAGTTTCCGGCAGCTTTGCGATTGGAACGTTAGGCCCTTCGTTTGATAAACCAATTGCAAAAGAAAAAGATAATAAAAAAGATGTGCCGAAAGAGGAGACGGGGGAAGTTGGCCCTGGCATAAGAACTGAGGCTCCTGTTTCCCATAATGTACTTTCTGATGAATCACCGTACTCGAAATTTCTCGGTATATGGTTAGGTAATAATGATGGCGTGAAAACGTACGAAATGTCGTTTCGCGATAAACACGTCGGTAATCCTTTAATCAAAACTTTCCACGGCGGTATCTTGGCCAGCTTTGCAGAGATCGTTGCTGGAAGCTATTTGACATCAAATAATGCCATTAATGATAAGACGGTATGCTCAAGCATGACCTTCGATTATCTCAGGCCTGCCTTCGCCGGAACATTGCGAGCCGAACCAAGAATTATTAGAGAAGGTAGACGCTTCATTATCGTTGTCGTGGACCTCTTTATTGAAAAAAATAAAGTTTCACAGGGTCGGTTTATATACAAGAGAGCCTTGGAAACAATCTAAGTCATTACAATAAAATTTTCTTAAATCCTCAATGGAGCCCCCTGTCATGCATATTTCCCAGACCTTGCGTCGTGCTGTTCAGTTAAATGGAGAAGGTACGGCCACTATTTTTGCTGGCCGTCGACAAACCTGGAAGAAGTTTGAGGATCGTGTCGCACGCCTTGCAAATGGTCTGATAGGTCTGGGGGTTGATTTGAGCGATAGGGTTGCGATCCTGTCGCTGAACAGTGACCGCTATATGGAGTATTTTTATGCGGTTCCTTGGGCAGGAGCTGCGGTAAATCCTATCAATATTCGCCTCGCTCCGCCGGAAATTGCTTTTACGGTAAATGACTCAGGGTCGAAGGTGTTGTTCATTGATGACACCTTTTCAGCGATGCTGCCGATACTCAGACCGCAGCTTGAATCAATAAAGCATGTGATTTTTATTGGTGATGGTGAGTGCCCGGAAAATTGTATTGATTATGAGTCGCTTATTGTTCAATCCGAGCGAATGAGGGATGTGGATGCGGGTGGTGACGACCTGGCCGGTCTTTTCTATACCGGGGGGACTACGGGACGCTCGAAAGGGGTAATGCTTAGTCATGACAACCTGGTTTTCAACGCACTCAATGTCGTGGCAGAAATGGGGTATGACCGTGACAGCGTCTATATGCACGCTGCTCCCATGTTTCATCTGGCTGACATGGCCAGTACTTTTGCTGTGACCTTGGCAGCAGGAACCCATGGAATTGTTCCTCGTTTTGATGTTGATGAAGTTTTGTCGTTCATAGAAAAAGAAAAAATCACCGATGCGTTGCTGGTACCAACCATGGTCAATCTTCTTGCCTCCTCGGGGCGTATTGCTAATTACGATGTAAGCAGCATAAAGCGCATGCTTTATGGGGCCTCACCGATGCCGGAAGCGGTATTGATAAGCGCGATGGAACAAATGCCGACAGCCTCGTTCGCCCAAGGCTATGGACAGACAGAAGCTTCGCCAATCATTACTACGCTTGCTCCTGAATTTCATGTTGTCGGTGGCGAAAAGTTGCGGAGTGCTGGGCGTGCGGCCTTGGGCGTTGAAGTAATGGTTGCAGATGAAAACGATGAAGAAGTATCCCGTGGCACAGTAGGCGAAATCTGTGTACGCGGAGGAAATGTTATGCGTGGTTACTGGGGGATGGAATCAGCGACGAAAGAAACTCTGCGCAACGGATGGTTGCATACAGGGGATCTTGCTTACATGGATGAGGACGGTTTCGTTTTCATTGTTGACCGTGCCAAAGATATGGTTATTAGTGGCGGTGAGAACATTTTCTCAGTTGAAGTAGAAGGCGCCATATATAGTCATTCATCGGTACAAGAATGCGCAGTGATCGGGATCCCGGACGAAAAATGGGGGGAGGCTGTTCATGCGATAGTGGTGTTATGCGAAGGAAGTAGTGCCAGTGAAGCGGATATCATTGAGCACTGCAGAGAAAAAATAGCTGGTTATAAGGTGCCTCGTTCGATTGAGTTTCGGAGTGAGCCGTTACCCATCAGTGGGGCAGGAAAAGTATTAAAAAATGAACTTCGATCCCCTTACTGGGAAGATAAGAGTATGCGGGTTAACTGAGTTGAGTTTCTCGCCCGTATCACGAAACAAATAATAGCTTGGAGACTTCCGTGAATCTGGATTTCAGCGAAGAAGAAAAGAAATTTCGTGAAAGCATCAGGCAATGGATGGTTGAAAATGTGCCTGAAGATGTTCGCAGCTGCACCGCCCGTGGGGCGATGCCGGATAAGAGCATGCAGCAACGCTGGGAGCGTTTGCTTGGAAGCGAAGGCTGGCTAACAACTACTTGGCCAGAACAATATGGTGGCCCTGGCTGGACCGCAACTCAGCGCTATATTTTTGATCTAGAGCGGGCTTTGGCTGGTGCGCCACCGACAAGCCCTTTTGGGGTGGCCATGGTTGGGCCGGTACTTTATACCTTTGCCTCTGAAACACAAAAGGAGCGTTGGCTGCCGGGCATTCAAAGTGGCGAAACGCTCTGGTGCCAAGGATATTCCGAACCTAATGCGGGTTCGGATCTGGCCTCGTTGAAAACTCGTGCCACGCTTAACGGTGACCATTACCTGGTAAATGGCCAGAAGATCTGGACGACTCAGGCACACTGGGCGGACATGATGTTCTGTCTAGTGCGTACAGATAACACCGTGAAACAACAACAGGGCATCTCATTCCTCCTGATCGACATGAAAACGCCTGGGCTTGAGGTGCGACCGATTTATTCGATCGATGGACATCACCACCTTAACGAAGTGTATTTCACAGATGTGAAAGTGCCGGTGGAAAACCTTGTGGGACAGGAAGGGATGGGATGGACCATCGCTAAGTTTCTGCTTACCCACGAGCGCACGACTATTGCTGGCGTGGCTGATATTCACTATGAAATAAATCGTCTGAAATCAGCCATGGAAAGTCTGCCCACTGAAAATGAGCGGCAGCAGTCTAAACGGCGGTTGGCAACTCTGGAAATAGACTTGATGGCATTGGAATACACCAATTTTCGTACCGTAGCTGCGACCGATGAGGGTAAGCCCTTTGGGCCAGAGTCTTCAGGGTTGAAAATTAAAGGCACCGAATTACAACAAAGAGTTTCGCAGGCGATGGTCGAGATCGGTGGGTTGATGTCTCTACCTTGGGATAATGAGCAACCGATTGGTGATGAAGTCTTTAATCAAGCCAGCCGCCGCTATAACTTCCTGCGTGCTTGTACTATCTATGGTGGATCTAACGAGATTCAGAAAAACGTATTGGCAAAGATGCTGCTCGGATTGTGAGGTGAGGCATGGATTTCAAGTTACCTGAAAACACCACGATGATTGCCGATACGGCGCGCCGTTATCTAAAAGATAATTACTCGTTCGATACCTATGTTGCTCAGCTTGATAAAAGCAACCACTTGGACGTAGGCCGCTGGCAGACAATGACAGATTTGGGTTGGTTTGGTCTTCCCTTTGCGGAATCTGTTGGCGGATATGGTGGTTCGCTTCTGGACGTAGCCGCGATAGTACAGGAGATGGGTGCCTCGCTGTGCCTTGACCCTTTTGTCGATTTGATCGTTTCTCCAGGCAAGTTGCTGGAGTACGCCAATACATCAGCTTCCTTATCTCTACTTGATCAAATTATTGCTGGTGAAGCACGAATCGCTTGTGGGCTCTATGACCGACATGCCGGTTATCGCGTGCTGAATCCCTCCTTGAGGCTGAACGGCGGGAGACTGTCAGGGCAGAAGCATATTGTGTCTGATGGTGGCTGTGCGGACACCGTACTACTGTCTGCCATGTCCGGCGATGAGTTGGTTATTGTCGTATTACCTTTTGATGCCTGCGATGTTGAACGATATCGATTGCTGGACGGAAGCCGTGCGGCCAGTTTGACTCTCGATGATGTGGAGATCGATGAGGATATGATTTTGTGTCGCGGGGATGCAGCAGAACAGGCTGTTACTGCCTGGTTCGATTATCTCTGCGCGCTGGATTGCGCCCGAATGTATGGGGCATGCCGTGAAGTTTTTCAGTCCACTCTGGAATATGCTCGCACCCGAAAGCAGTTTGGTACTGCCATTGGCAGTTTTCAGGTAATACAACATTACCTTGTCGATATTTTTATCGACCTCCAGCAGCTTGAATCGATGCTCTTGATGGTATCGGTGAAAGGGGAAAGCGACTGCACTTCCGAACGTAGTCGTGCTACGGCGGCGGCAAAGGCTTACTACGCAAGCCAGGCTGTCCTTATAGCTCAGCAAGGCATCCAGATACATGGTGGCGTAGGGGTAACTGAAGAACTGAATGTTGGGCACTATTTTCGCCTAATTACGCATTGTTCATTGAGCCATGGTGACCGGGAACATCACATAACGCGCTTTAGTCAGGCAGGAGATAATGCACATGGAGGCATTTGATTTCGTTGTTGTGGGCGCCGGTTCTGCCGGTTGCGTGCTTGCCAATCGTCTAAGCGAGAGCGGGCAATACTCCGTGTGCCTTATTGAAGCAGGCCCTCATGACAATAGTGGCTTCGTGAATATTCCCTTTGGCGTCATTGGTTTGATCAAAAAAGGCAAGCGAAACTGGGGTTACGACACAGCGCCGCAGAAACATCTTGATAATAGAAGTCTCTATTGGCCCCGTGGGAAAACACTGGGTGGCAGCAGTTCAATTAATGCTATGGTCTATATTCGTGGACAGAAGCAGGATTATGATGATTGGGCGGCGGCGGGAGCGTCTGGTTGGGCATGGAAGGATGTGCAGCCTGTTTTCAACGCGCACGAGAACAACGAAGAATACCCTAAAGATAGTTGCCATGGTGTTGGCGGGCCACTGAACGTAACCCGGGTGAAGGATATTAATCCCTTGACCCCTACGTTTATCCGGGCGGGAGAGGAGCTGGGTTATCCCCGTAATGATGATTTTAACGGGCCAGATCAAAAAGGCTTTGGGCGGTTTCAGGTAACACAGAAAGACGGGCGGCGCTGGAGTTCAGCGCGCGCCTTTTTGGACCCAGCACGTGGCCGGAAAAACCTGACAATAATGACTGATATTCAGGTCAGAAGAGTGCTGCTGGATGATGGCCGGGCCATTGGGGTTGAAATACGTGACGGTGATGGGAATGTCACGAAAATAGGCGCACATAAAGAGGTCGTTCTCTCAGGTGGTGCGATCAATACTCCTCAGTTGCTTATGTTGTCGGGTATCGGTGATAAAAAACACTTAAATGAAGTCGGGATCAATTGTCTACACCATTTACCGGAGGTTGGCGCTAATCTTCAGGATCATCTGGATATGACGGTCATGATAAAGGATCGAAGTCGGCAGTCCATTGGAATGTCGCCTTTCTTTTTGCCTCGATTGATTAGTGCTTTCTACCAATATTTCCGCCATCGGCGCGGATTTTTGGCCAGTAATGCTGCAGAGGCAGGAGCCTTTATTAGTTTGCTCAGCGATGAGGATCGGCCCGACGCGCAGTTTCATTTTTTGCCGGCTTTCCTTCGTGATCATGGTCGCCAGTTGACGCCGGGTTTTGGTTGCACAATTCATGTTTGTCAGCTTCGACCCAAGAGTCGAGGCTGGATCCGTTTAGCCAGCAGCGATCCATTAGCTGCGCCAGTTATCGATCCGAATTATCTCTCTGACCCTGAGGATATCAGTGTGCTCCGTGAGGGCGTAAAATTGGCAAGGAAGGTCTTCCACAGCAAGTCGTTTCAGTCGGCTTTTGGGGGGGACGATGAGCCGAGCCCAAGCATTGTTAGTGATGCGGATATTGATGCTGATATTCGTCAGCGTGCTGAAACCATTTACCATCCGGTTGGTACCTGTCGAATGGGCAATGATGATAGCGCGGTGGTAGATGTTCGCTTGCGTGTGAACGGAGTGAAGGGTTTACGTGTTGCTGATGCTTCTATTATGCCATTGCTGATCAGTGGTAATACGAATGCACCCTGTATGATGATTGGTGAGCGAGCGGCACAGTTTATCTTTAGCGATATGAAAGGGGCGGGATCTTAAGCTTCCCTCGTAGATTAGCCCCAAGGCCCACAAGGCCTTGGGGCTAAAAGATTTAGTGCGTATTAGGATGAAATGCGCGGCGACAGACGCACAATAAGCACTCTGCTGGCATCGCGATGCGTCGTTTCCGTATACCGGTTGAGCAATATTCCTTCCAGCTATTTACCCCACCTTTCCCTCTCTGATCATCTGATTCAGGGACACTTGTTGATCCCGATTACACTCCCCTCAGAACAGCTGTGCCAGCAAACAGAAGCGTGTTGCCACTGAAACAGACTTGTAGCCCTCTGTAATCCCTCGTTTTAAAAGGTTTTTGAGTGACGGTGACATACTGTAAGCAGATTGAGGCAGTGGCGACGGATATGTACTCGGTGATGGAGCTGGAAGAGGTCTTGGTGCTGCCAACGCCCGTGTAGTCTATGACCTGTTCCAGGTGATCCCCGAATTTGGCAGGCAAGTAATAGATCGCCTAAGGGTGGGCCAGCCAATGAGCTACGTGATAACAAGAACGCGCGAAAGCGAGGGCAGTAATCCCGCTGTTGCTGTTTCGCAACCCGGAGAATGTGACGGGATCAGCCAGTCAGCTTGAGGCTGAATCAGCCGCTATTGGCGGTCATCTCTGAGGGAAGGAAGAATGGAAAAAGTGTGAGATCAATGAGCGGCTTATTGGCAAGCTTTCCGCAGAAAAGCAGTGCAAGCAGGAATGAACCGTTGGATTCTCATCAAGATAAAGGGACGAAGCTATCCGGGATAGCGACTACTTCTTTATGAAGCTCAAAGTCGCTTTTCCCGGAATGCCACGGTGAATTTCTTATGCCGCCACCCTGGGCGCAGATGACGGCTTAACATAATCAGGCAGCTGGATTGCTATATTGATCATGCAGTGCTCCGCCTACGGCAAATAGCTTATCCCGCCAATCACTCTCCAATTGTTTGGTGTCGTGTTGATTCGGGTGGAAATTGGGTTCTACGAATTCGGGCAGTCTTGATAGTATTCGTGACACAAATCCATTGCGGCCCAAGAGTACGTTAAGCCCCTTGATATTATCTTTCAGATTGCCAAGCTGGCCATCTTTTGCCAGCATCCAGCTCCAGGTTATTCCTAGCATGGGAAGCAATACTACAGCGGAGGCCAGTACTGCGGCGGCTCTTTCGATACGGCTATTCCCGATCAGCTCGTAAACGTCATAAGCAACAGACTTGTGCTCCAGTTCTTCAAGTGCATGCCACTGCCATATCTTGATCATTTCAGGGTCGGCTTGTTGCACGAATTGCTCATCGTTAAGGAGCTGTTCGGCTAACAGAGCAGTGAAATGTTCCATAAAGGTTGTGGCTGCAAGTCGTGTGCTTGGGGGCAGTTTTTCAAGTATAGCGAGGCCAAGTTTAACAAAACGATCCGGGGCCTGCATGTCAAAGCCATACTCAGAAAGAATGTTATTGAGTCGGTCATGTTCACGACCGTGGATGGCCTCTTGGCCCATAAAGCCTGAAATTTCTGCACGCAAAGCTTCGTCTTTTACTTCATTTCGGAAGTGTCTTACCGATTCCATGAAGTATCGTTCACCCGGCGGGAAAAAACCCGAAAGCATGGCGAAAAATGTTGTGGCGGTTGCGTTTCCAGCATAGAAGTATTTCGGCATAGTTTTTGGGAAACTAAAATTAATATGCCTAGGCGGGATGCCAACCAAGGCGCCGCTGAGTTTTTTGATGCTTTTTACGGGGTTGGACGAGCGCATATCGCCTCCAGTATAAAATGTTATGGTTGATTGAATAATATCAGGCAATACTTTTATTTTTTTCTTTATTCTTGGTGCTTTGCTGTTTTTTAAACATGACACCGAGCAACCGTTGGTAGCCCGTTGGCATCAGTCTTTGAGTTGTGTCGAGCATGACGGCATCGCCGCCCACCAATACCCTTCTGTGGTTCTTGCGAACACCCTTCAAGATGGTTTTTGCGGCAGCCTCCGGGGTCGTCATAGCAATCTTGTCGAACATTTTGGCGATATCCTCTTTATCACCAATGCCCATGTCGCCCATGTCACCCATGCGGCTATTACGGGCGATATTAGTTTTTACCCCTCCTGGATGAACCGAAGTGGCGCTGACACGGCCGCCCTCTATATCAAGCTCTTCGCGCAACGATTCTGTAAAGCCGCGAACAGCAAACTTGGCTGCATTGTAGGCAGATTGGGTGGGTACGCCGATAATGCCGAACACGCTTGAAATATTGATGATGTGCCCTTCATCTGCACGCTTCAGATGTGGCAGGAATGCTTTGGTGCCGTATACCACGCCCCAAAAATTGATGTTCATAAGCCATTCAAAGTTCTCGTAGCTCATGTTTTCTACGGTTTCACCAAGACCAACACCCGCATTATTCATGATGATGTTGACCTTGCCGTGTTCAGTAACGGTGTCATCCGCGTATTTATAGACCGCTTCGCGATCACTGACATCAACTACATGGCTGCTGACCTTCACAGGATAATCAGCAAGGAGCTTAATTGTATTATCGAGGCTTTCCTGGCTTATATCTGAGATAGCCAAATGGCACCCCTTTTTTGCCAGTGCAATGGCTGTGGCCTGGCCAATACCGGACCCAGCGCCTGTAATGGCGGCAACTTTTCCAGAAAATGACTTCATCGTTGTGCCTCTTTGGTTAGCGCGCTGCTTAATAGTTGTTGAACCAGTTTGCGCTTGGGTTTATGAAGGTTTTTACCTTCGAAATGCAGGTAGCCATCATCAAGTTTCCCATAACGAAGGGCGGGAAGGTCGCGCAGGTAGTCGTTCAATGTTTGCCAAGGCTGTTTGGTTCCTTGGCGTGGTAGGCGATCATCCGCACGCTGAATGTATCCTGACCGAAGGTTGAGGAAGTTGACGTCTGTTCCACAGTCTTCTTTATCAACGGGCGTTACCTTGTCAGCGCCGGTCTTCTGCATATGCTTGAGTAGTCGACAAACAAATTCGGAGGCGATATCGGCTTTTAGGGTCCAGGAGGCATTGGTATAACCAAAGACGAATGCCATATTGGGGATGTCTTCAAGCATCAATCCTTTGTACATCATGGTGTCTGAAATACTGGGCTTCTTGCCGTCCACCCGGATGCTTGCGCCGCCGAACATTTGCAAATCCAGACCGGTGGCTGTGACGATGATATCTGCGGGAAGAAGTTCTCCGGATTTAAGCTTTATGCCTGTTTTAGTCACGTTAGCTATATGATCTGTTACCACCGAGGCTTTGCCTTCACGAAGAACCCGGAAGAGATCTCCCTTTGGCACCGCGCACAACCGCTCTTCCCAAGGATTGTAGTGCGGTTGGAAATGCTTCATGTCGAAATCTGGGCCAAGCTGCTTACGGGCAGCGGCTAACAGTAATCTGCGGATAGCCTTGGGCTTTCGAATTGACAGTTGGAATACGCTTCTCTGAAGTAAAACGTTGCGCGCGCGAGCCATACGGTAAACCACCATTTCTGGTAATACACGACGCAGGTTTTTAGAGATTAGATCTTGCTCCGGAACGGATGCAACATAGCTGGGTGAACGCTGTAGCATGGTCACATGAGAGGCATTGTCTGCCATTGCCGGTACCAGCGTTACAGCTGTGGCTCCGCTACCGATTACGACCACCCGTTTACCACTGTAATCGTAATTTTCAGGCCAGTGTTGAGGGTGAATGACGTCGCCCCCAAAGCGCGTTATGCCGGGTATTTTGGGTGTGTGGCCAGCATCATAGTTGTAATAGCCCGTGCAATTGAGCACAAAGCCGGCGGTGAAGGTTTCCTCTTCACCGGTTTCCTCGTTCAGGGCGGTGACGGTCCAGCGATTGCTCTCGCTGCTCCATTCTTCGGAAAGAACTTTGAGGCCGAAGCGAATTTTGTCAACGACTTGATGCTGTTCGGCCGTTTCTTCGATGTACTTGCGGATGGAGGGACCGTCGGCAAGCATTTTTGTGTCTGTCCAAGGCCGAAAGTTGTAGCCGAGAGTAAACATGTCTGAGTCTGAACGAATGCCGGGGTAGCGAAATAGGTCCCAAGTGCCGCCTACACGCTTACGACGCTCGACAATTTCGTAGCGTAGATCAGGGCAGTCGCGGTTAAGATGGCAAGCTGCTCCCACGCCGGACAGGCCAGCACCTATTATTAGAACGTCTAGATGTCTGTGTTTCATGTTTTAACTCTCCGCTCAGTGGAGCGTATCTGTTGAAAGGGCGGATCAATCGATTGAAGGAAATCCATCACAGCCCCCGTAAAAATGCTATTGCGGTCACCGGCTACCATATGACCCGCTTGCTCAATCACCCGGTACTGGGCTTGGGGTACCAGGGCCAAAAGCTCTTGAGCACCTGTTTCGCTGAGTACATCACTGTGGTAACCACGAATCAGTAATATCGGCATGCTGAGGTGCCTCGCCGCACGATTGAGTCGGGCCCCGCCGAACATGCTTTCATCTGTTTCAGGAATCTCGGCATGATCAAGAAACGCTGGATCCCAGTGCCAGTGGAGACGACCGTTCACATCCTCACGCAGGTTTTTGCGGAGACCCTGTGAATTCGCGGGTGCTTTGCGCCCCGGGTTATAGGCAGCGACCGCGTCCCGCACCTGCTCCAGAGAGTCAAATCCGTCACGGTGGCGGCGCATGAATTCAATAATCCGGCGAACGCCGTTGCGTTCCAGCTTGGGAGCCACATCTACCAGTACAAGGCCACGGCAGTTCAGAGAAGCCTCTTCTCCAAGCGCGAGCATGGCAGTGAGCCCGCCCATTGATGCACCGACGATATACGGCGACGAGGGGAGCGACTGAATGATAGCGCGGAGGTCGGACACCAAGGCAGTGGCGCTGTAATCACCTTTTGGACACCACTGGCTTTGCCCATGACCTCGGGCGTCTATGATAGTGGCGCAGTACCCGGCCTTTGCCAGGACGGTTGCCGTGTGCGTCCATGCATGGCGAGTCTGTCCGCCGCCATGTAGCAGTAGCACCTGCGGCGACTTTGGATCACCGAACCGGGTCGCACTAAGAGCCAAACCTCCGTTTCCTTGGAACTGTATGTCCCTGCCAGTCTCCGGGGTGGCACTTGAAGCACTCTGGTTACGCGTTGTGGGATTATCTTGATAATGCATTATTAAAGGCACTTGATTGTTTGGTCAAACAACCAAATGGTAACGTTTCATTCACAAAAAGGGAAGTGCTGCTTGAGTAAATTGTCGCAGGGGTGCAAATGTGGCTTAAAAAGCCCTTCATGAATTCTACAGTGACAAAAAGGTTCACCACGGATTAGATCGAGATAGGTAGGGGCGAACAATGCACCGAGTTACGCTGTTTTGTGCGGCCAAGCAACACAACCAAAACATTGCGGTCATGCCCGAGGCTACGTTTGCGTAGAATGGCCGGAAGGGTTTCTTTCCCTGTCATGACTCCCGCCTTTCTGCCTCTGGGTACCCGATTCCCCCGTTACACACCTATGTAGCGGTTGCTACCAAGCGTGTCCCTTGATTCATGATCTCGGTTGCGTCGTATTCGAGATCGGCATTCATTTGAGTGCTGAATCTGGCTTGAGGTGTGTGGCTAGCAGCTTTGGGCGGGTTGTCCGTCTAGCGTTGGCTCACAGAGCAATTACGCTAGCAAGCAGAAGGGCTGTGCCGATGTTGCCGCTCAAGTTGATTGCCTCTCTGCCAGGATTGCAGACCACAAGTCCATCGACAAGACCTGACGGGGCGCGATCTGGTGCCCCGGATCTTGGCTAGGCCCGCTATGTGATGATGGATAAATCTGCCTTGTTCAAGGAGATCGTTATACCAACATGGCAGTGAATGCCAAGAGTGGTAGGTGCTCTGGGTAAACGAAGGTCGCTTCTGAGCTGTGATTCGACGGTTCTTTGAGCGGGTGTGGCCACACTCCCGGCAGATTCAGGCGGTGGCAATGGACATGAGCTTGACCATGGATCTGAGGTCGAGGCTTGCTGCCCCAACGCCCGGGTGGCCTATGGGTTGTTCGATGCGATGGCCAAATTCGGCAGGAGAAATGATAGATCGCGTGCGGGGGGATCAAGGCAATGATTCACTTCGCCAAAAAATGGACACTGTACGCAAAGGGTATCGCCGCTAGTGCCACTCCGCGCTGAATACTTGAGCCGACTCTAGCAGGCTAGAGAGAATGAAGGTTTGGATTAAGGTCATCAAGAGAATGGCTCACGGTTTTCGGGATAACGACTACTTCTTCATGAAGATCAAAGCCGCTTTTCCTGGAATTCCGCGATGAACCAAAAAAAAGCCCCCAATGAAGGGGGCATAAGAGTGCATAGCATTACGGGGAATGCTTTAGAGATTTTTAACTGGCAAGAAGGTGAATGTCAGGTCTACGCCTAGGGGCGGCACCTCCAGTTCCACACCAGCCAAACCTATGCCAAAAAGATCAATGTTGGCCGGTATGATGAGGGGGTCAGGATTGCGGACCTTTAGAATCAGGCGGCCATCGTCAACAAAACGTAACGGCCCTTCCAGGACGACCCCAGTGATCAGTTTGCTGCGGATATCATGTCCGAGCTCAATAATTAGCCGTGGTTCTAGTTCTGGTGCATCTACCATGAGATCAAACGTGGTGCTGAACCAGGGGCCATCAGGGGTTTGGGTGATATACCCCGTGATTGGTTTGTTGTTTTCGTATGCCAGGCGGAGCATCAAAGGGCCTGTGTCTAGTGGTATGGAGATTATTCCCAATGCCCTAGCCTGCAGAAACACGCTCGTGGTGGGGAGAATAGTGGGAAAGACTTTCGCAATCACGGCGCCGGTGACTTCATTTGACGTGCTCGGGTCACCGTCGATGAGACGACGGTTTACGATGGTATCTGGTTCATTCCTGCTTACCCCGGCTTGCAATGCACCTGCGCCCACGAAAGCAAACTTCTTTTCTGGACAATCGTCGCCTATGTCACAGCCAATGTTGGCATTGGTCACAACGCCAGAGAAGTCTTTGAGTTGAAGTTGCAGGTAATTGAATTCCGCAGTCGCTCCACCGTTTCCATCCGGCACCGCGCCTTGCTCGCTGTCATCGAGGCTGAGGTTCGCGTTTACATCTGCTACCGGAAGTGAGCGTAATGATACGCGGGTAATCTGATCCTCTTCCCCTGTTACCACAAAGTGATTGGTCAAGTTGGGGCCGCCTTCTCTCAGGCCAGGTGCGGTAGAGCTGGACTGAGACAGTTGGCGTGTTTGTATCGGGGCTCCATCGTTTGAACAAATGGCGTTGCCCCCACAATTTGGAGACCCGGCCTCAGAGTGAAGGGTATAGCGGTAAAGGTCACCAACTTGCCAAGGGCTTTCAGGATAAAACTCGGTCCGTTGTGCAAATACCTTAAGACGGCCGTTGACGAGCTCCCACGCATTATTGCCAGTGTTAAAACGCTCAACAACAAAGGTGTTCTCGTTGACAGTGGCTATGTCGATGCTGCGGCTGAAAATAGCTCGGAGGCTAAAGTCCTTGAAAAGGTTTGGTACTGGGTAAAGCGGGTCGCTACTTTTGCCGCCCACACATCGACCGTTTCGCCAGTTTTCGCGTGGTCCGGTTAGCACGGCACCGGTCAGCGCACAGGGGTAGCCGGGGAAAACAGCGGAAACAAGAGGTGAACGTAACTCATTTACGTTGCCATTGGGAAGAATGAATTCCGGCAGGCGAATATCGAGTGTTCGATCTTGGTTAAGCGAATTGCCTTGAGTATCTCGAAGCAGGCTGGTCAGGGTTACCTGGATATCTTTGCCATGCTCAAGAATGTCTTCGCTTATCACCACCGTGGCGCCATCATGCCTCATCTCGAATGTTTGAACTACGCCATCGACCCTAACCTGAATGGCACCGTCAAGAAATACCGATGCAGGGTCCAGTGGTTTGTTGAAGTTCAAGATAATTGGATCGCCGGGACGAGCATTGGGCTGGAAGATGCCCGGTACCCAAGAGTGAAGTTGCAGAGGGCGTGCATCTGGAGTGGGTGTAGGTGCCTGGCGCTGGTCTTCGTAGGCCTCCATGCGGAATGAAAGTAAGCCCGATGCCTTTTCCAAGCCTAACACTTCGGGTTCGACTACGCTGACTGCATCCAGCACCAGTACCCCATCTTCAACAACGGCTAGCCCGGCTACCTGTACATTGAGCAGGTTCTGGCTGAGGGCCCCGTTCGGCGCCATTCCTTCTGCGCTCATTGCCGCGTCCATATTAAGCAGGGCATAACGAGGGACTGACGGTGAATCACTGAACGGATTGGGAATCAGGTAACCGTTGGCGTCACTGAGCAGTGTGATGGTAACTTCACCTGTCTCAAGGCCGGAGGGTATTTCGCCCAAAATATTGACATCGACGGGTGAGCCCCGCAGCACAGAACCGGCGGGCACTCGCAATGGCACTGCACCAGGAAAATCTGGTGCAAAGCCTAAATCGGCAGCAAGATCACCACTCAATGCCGTAAAGGACTCGTTGCCCAGCACAAAGGACTGGACGGGGACCTGGTTGATTGGGTTTCCGGTTAACAACGAGGTCAAATCAGGCTGCTCATCACCAAGGCTGCCTACCTTAAGAATGGATGTTGCGCGAGGAAGTGTCGAGACCGGAACAAATGTACGATTGTATTCTGGCAACTCAGCACCGGTTGTTTGGGCGCGCAGTCCAGTAATGGTCAATGTGTGTTCCACCGGTTCCAGATCCTGGGAGGGGTCGAGGCTCAGGTATCGGCCCTGCAAGAATAGGGAGGCAGGCACTAACTGGCCCAGGTTGTCACGCAGCTGGACGGTTCCGTTTTCGCCATAACTTGTGCTGGTAGGGTCAAGTGTCTGGTTGAATGCCATCCTGAAAGTGCTCATGTCGTTGGGGCGACTGGCATCGTCGTTCGATGCGAGCAATTGTGGTTGGTCCAAGGGGGGGGCGGAGAGTAAAGCGAAGGGGCCGACGCCCATGGCTTCCGCTGCACCAGCTTGGCTGCCGGCGGTCTGAAATTGCACGCGGGCCACGGAATTGCCATCAATAGCACCTAAACCATCGCCGCTGACAACCAGCTGATACGTCTCTGCAGGAAGCAGGGGGGACTGAGGATCGAGAATTAGCCCCTTGCCGTTGTCCGTCACCTGGTAGTCAACCGTGACCGTGCTGTCATCAATATCGCTGACCAACTGTAGCCGCGCATCAATGTCATCAATTACCGCTTGATCAAGCGCGGAAGAGAAGCGAAGGACCACGGGTGCGGTCGCCGGCACTTCAGTTTGGTCGGGATAAGGGTAGGAAAAAACTACTGTATCTGGTGTGTTCCATGAATTGGATACATCGCCCTGATCGTCACCGCAGCCAGAGAGCAGGCCTGCGGTGACCAGCGCCACGCTAATAAACAGTCTGGGGACTGTGAATGATTTTTTATTCATTGCTCTTCTCCAAGTATTAATCGCATGCCTGTTGTTAAAATTTTAGCGACAGGGAGGAAGAAAATACGTTTATTTCACCATCGGCTCGCACAGTCTCATTAGGAGCGGGGTTGCTGCTGGAGTTAATGGATGTCAGTTCAAAATCAGCTTCATCCAGCATCTGATACTGGTATGCGAAGGCAAGTTCTAGCGGCATATTCAATACGGGCGCGTTGGCTACACGATAGCTTGCACCTATGCCGAAAACTTTTTTATCGGTGTCCAAGTAATTAACATCTTGGGATCGATTGGACTTTAAGGGGGAGTCCTCCAGCGCTGCGCCGGCAAATAGTTTCATGGATTCTGACCACTGATAACTGACGCCAACACGGGGAATGGTGATGTCGTCAAATGTCAGATTGGCCTGATCTCGGATAGTATCACTGGCGAACTCGCGTTCAAGAGCAGACCATTTATGTTGCTCAATGCCGGCGGTCAGTTCGAATTTGCCTACCGGAAGCAGGAGCGCCGCGCCGAGAACCTCGGGTTGATAGGTGTCGATGGTGCTCAATGCCAGACTCAGCCCTGGTTCAGGTATAACCCCAGGCACGACTACGTTTGCATCGACGGACACCTCGTAGCTGCTTTCATCACGCCAAAATAGCGCAACTTCGAGTTTGTCCATGCCAAAAGGCATGCATTCACTGGAACCGCAAAACATTTCGCCAGACCGAATGTTGATACCTACTGCTGGGGATAATGAGGGGGACGCTTCAAGAGAGAGTTTTTCCGAGTCAGTGTTGCCACCAAGGTCGGAGATCGTTTCCAGTTCTGCTTTAGCTGACAAAGTCAGACGGGCAGAGGCCCCGATGTCCACGCCTCTTATGATATTGCTGACGGCACCACCAAACGCAAGATAAAGTGGTTGCGACTCGTAGCGCAGGAACTGCCCTTCTTCTGAGGTATTGGCCTGGTATGGCAAGAGGTTGGAGGTATATTCATCGGTACCCACGTTAAGCCCGAAATATATAGGTTTTTTTGTGCTGCTGAGGCCAGCTATGCGGCTTTTGAAGCCTATTAATAGTAGCTCAGAGCTGCTGTCGGAGAGGACGTCATTCTCGCGATCAGCAGGCGCTGGGCCTCCCAGTGACTCGGCGCGCAGTTCTTGGTCGCCATGTTGTGCAACGATACTCAGTTCGCCTTCCTCTGAACGAGCCATGGCTGCAGGGTTATAGTAAACCGACCAGCTGTTGGACGTAAAAGGGCTAAATGCGAGGGCTGAGCCCACATTCATCGGGCCAAGTCCGTAGTTGGAGGCTCCGTCGCCAGCACCAGCAATGGTTAAGCTAGGAGAGAGTAGTGCGGTGCCGCAAATAACAGAAATGAGAGGCAACCGTTTTGTTTTTGTTGAAGGCATCATGGGCTCCTTAGGGGGTGTCTTTTGTTGTTTGTTTTGTTTGGCTATACAACCAAACAAATTTGTCAGATTTCTTGTCTTGTGTCTATGCCTGCGCAGCGCCTGTCTTTGCCCTCCCTCATATGGATTATTGACAGATGACTAGAGTGTATGTGGAAGTGCCTAACAGTTACAGTGATAGCGGTCGATTAAATCGTGATTTCTCGACCGGACTAACGTACCCAGCGCCTCATGTCAGTGATGTGGCTTGAGGAATTGGCAAATTAGCGTAGTACAGTTTGCATTAGGATCGCCCCGAAGAATAACGTAGTTATTTTGCCGTGCCCAGTGGCACGCTAGGTTAGATGGGTGTTTTCCGTCAGGGCGCTTTTTGCGGGGGGTCAGGGCATGCGACTAACCTGTTTGCTTTCCACTGTACTGGAAGGGGTGGGACTCGGGTGATCGCCCAGTCGACTGAATCGGTAGTGGTTCATAGGCAAATGTTTGGCCCGCCACAGCATTTCTAAAGAGGTAGACGGGCGCAGCATCGGCGCGTCGCCGTGGTGGTCGAAGTAGTAACTGTTCGACAGTGCACAATTGTGGTTGAGAAACACCGTGTTCTGCTGGCGCTTCTGAATATTGCGGAAATAATCGTCATGCACTGACTGGCGAATTTCCACTTGGGTGGCGCCACGTCGGTTGGCTTCGCGGATGCAACGTGAGAGGTGGATGGCATTACCCTCGACCATCTTGAAATAAGAGGTCCCGATGAGAGCATAAGGCCCGAGCATGATGTAAAAGTTCGGGTAGCCTGGGATGGTCAGGCCTTCGTAGGCTTGGTAGCGATGGTCGTGCCAAAAATCGCCCAAATTAATGCTGTTGCCGCCGATTACGTCGAAAGAGGGGATGTTTCCTTTCTCAAAAGTTTTGTAACCGGTGGCCAGGATCAAGGTGTCGATGCGTCGTGAGCGACCATCACTGGTGGTAATGCCGGTGGAGGTGATGTGTTTAATCGGCGTAGTGACCAGCTCAACGTTGTCCCGGGCGAAGGTGCGGAAATATTCGTTGGAGAAAGTGGGCCTTTTACAGCCGAACCCGTATTTCGGTGTCAGTTTCTCCCACAGGTCCTTGCGGTTGGGCAGTTGTTTTCGCATGTTAGCGATGCCCGCTTTTTCGCACATGCGCACCAACCAAGGGGCTTGGCGGTAATAAATTGTCGAAAGCACCATCAGGGTTTCACTGGCGGTATCGGTGGCGCCGCGCAGGGTGCGTTGCAGGCCCGGTACGGTTCGGAACAGGCTTTTGAGCCAGCCGGGCAGGGTGTGATCCGGCTTTTTTAGGACCCAGATAGGGGTGCGCTGGTAGATATCGAGTTGGCGGGCCTTGACGGCAATTTCCGGAAGCAGTTGTACTGCGGTGGCTCCGGTGCCTATCACGGCAACCCGCTTGTCACTGAGATCCAGGTCGTCCGGCCAGCGGGCAGTGTGAATGACTTCGCCCTGGAACTTCTCTAGCCCCTCAATATCCGGCATTTTGGGTGAGATCAGCCCGCCGCAGGCGGAAACAATATGCCGCGCTCGAAGTTGTCGCCCATCCCCAAGCTCTAGCACCCAGAGATGGTTAGCAAGATCGAAACTGGCGCGGGTGACTTCGACGCCAAAGCGAATAAGGGGGTAGATGCCATACTTGCTTGTTACCTGCCGAGTGTACTGGTAAAGCTCGTTTCCCGGAGCGAATACTCGCGACCAATTTGCGTTCTGTTCGAACGAAAATGAGTAAGTGAAAGAGCTAATGTCGACAGCGATCCCCGGATAACGGTTATCGCGCCATGTTCCACCCACATCCTCACTGCGCTCAAGGATCAGAATGTCCTTGATGCCATCGGCACGTAGCTGGATGGCGGCACCAATGCCGGAAATGCCAGCGCCAATGATGATTACTTCATGATCGGGGCTAATGTTATAGCGAGGATTCTGGGTTGCAAAAGCAGCCATGTTCATGACGATATCTCCGGGGCTGTCGTGTTGCCCTCGTTTGCAGTGTGAAATGGCCCGTCGTGGGCTTCTGTGCTGGCAAGATATTTGCGAAGAAAACGGACGATTGTGGGAAGGTCCTGTTTTGCCTCCGGCAGCAGGAAGGTGAATACGGGCCAGACGTGTGGCATATCTTTGCGTTCCAGAAACTGCACAGGTACGCCGGCTTGTCGGGCGCAGTGAGCGGCTGCATAGGCATCGTCGCGCAGGCACTCTTCGCTGCTCACAGTGAAAAGCAGGGGCGGCAAGCCGGTAAAGTCTTGGGTGATTGGTGAGGCATATGGATGGGCGGGATCAGCGCCTGCCAAATAGACATCGGTTGCAACCTCAATCATGCAGTGAGAGAGCATGGCATCACTGTCGCTATTCGCCTGTCGGGACATCAAGTTGCCTCGGGCATCTGTTCCTGGGGAGATAGCCACGGCACAGGCCGGCATTCTCAGCTTGTGATCTCGGGCGCGTAGTAGCGTGACCAGAGTCAGGTTCCCCCCTGCTGAGTCTCCAGCAATGACTATAGGGCGGGGATCAGCCATTAGTTCACGATAAACATTAAAGGCATCATCCGTCGCTGCCGGGAACGGATGCTCTGGCGCGAGTCTGTAATCTGGAAGAAAAACCCGCGCGTTAAGCGTGCGGGCCAGATGGCCACAAAAGTTGTGATAGGTTTCAAGGCGGCCACCAATAAACGCGCCGCCATGCAGGTAGAGTATGGTTGTTTGTGGGTCGGAGGGGGTGAGCCAGTGGCCTGCGGTTCCGGCAACCTTGCCTCGCTGTAACCGTATTCCGCGTGGTAGTGGTGAGGGCGACAAAGGCGCGTTCATTACTCTGCGCAGGTGCTTTACCAGTTTGTCCGGGTCGCGTATATCGCGCTTGACCCCGGCACGAAGAAGCGACTTCATGAGGTGTGCGGGAATGGAGGCCATATTGAGTTCCTTGAATTTTTCTTTTCCATGAATGCGTTTAATCAGCCAGCATTCGGTAAGCTTCGCCAATGGCGCGGGCGTATAGTCTTGGCGTCAAGCGTTTCAGTCGCCAAGCAATGCGCCCGTCGATCTGTGGCAACATGTACAGATCTCCACGATCCAGGGCGTTGAGGGTCTGGCGAGCAACCTGGTCAGCGTTGGTCAGGGCAAAGCGGGTCATCGCTGAACTGGCAAAGTCACGTCGACGTTCAGGCAGGCGCCCATTCTCGACGATATTGGTCGGAACCACCGTTGGGCACAGGGCGGTGACCTGCACACCGGTTCCGGCCAGCTCGGAAGAAAGCGTTTCCGATAAGGCTAGCACGCCGGCCTTGGTGACATTGTAGGCAGTCATTTCCGGAGCAGATCCGAAGGCGGCCGCGGAGGCCACATTGATGATGCCACCGTAACCGAGGTCGCGCAGGGCCGGGGCAAAAAAATGGCAGCCATGAATGGCGCCCCAGAGATTGACGTTCATGCACCAGTGCCAGTCTTCAAGCGACACTTCACCGATCGGACCGCCGAGACCGACCCCGGCGTTGTTGATCAACAGTGTCACCGGCCTGCCGAGCAGGGACTCGGCATTTTCCGCCAGGGACTCCATCTGCTTTTGATCGCCCACGTCGCACTGTTGCGCGATGGCGTGGTTGCCGAGGGCCCGCAGGTTGCTGGCCACCTGCTCGGCACATTCTGCATTGATATCGACACACAGCACCGAGCCACCGCGGCGGGCCACTTCGTAGGCGAAACTGCGGCCGATGCCACTGCCGGCACCGGTGATGACTGCGGCCGCTTGGGTGGATGGGGGTAACGGTTTCTTTTTCATGCTTCTCCTCATGCGGGCTCAGCCTGTGGTGCAGAAAGTGTTTCCGGTACGTGCTTGGCGCGGTGATCTCGCAGTGCCTGATACGCCTTCTGGGCATCGCCGGTTTTTTCGTAGGCGCGCTTCCAGATACGAATCACATCACGGTTGTCATCGTCCCAAGGATGGAAGGTGGGTGAGAAGTAGGGTGTTACACCACCGAGGACCTTGGAGAGGATGCCGGGCCGCCAGAACAACACCTTGGTCATTTTTGCTGCTGAGCGCAGATTCAGAATCTGGCGATCTTTGTAGAGTAGATAGGTCTGGTTGCCAACCATGAGGGGAAAACCCAGGGCGATGGCTAGTAGCATGCCACTGGCGCGCAACCGGTAGCTGCGAAAGCCGCCGCCACTGGCATCGACGAACACGTCGTAGCTGACACTCTTGTGCTCGGTTTCTTCAACAAAGTGCCAATAGAGCATGGCGCGCAGTTCTGGGTGGGTCTCGTCAAAAAGTTCCGGATGCTCAAGGAGTACCGAGGAGATAATGGCAGTGAAATGCTCGAAAGCGGCAGCGATGGAACTCTGCATGTCGTCACTGAGACGGTGTTGGAGTTGCTTGCGAATCAGTTTGAACACGCCTTCGACTTTGTCGATGGGGACCCCGTGCTGCACCCCGATGGCATTCATTTCATCGTGCTCGCGAGCATGAATGCGCTCTTGACGAATGAATTCCTTGGCGGCATTGAGCACCTCCGGGTCGTCAAGCTTGCTAAGCTGTCGCCTGGCTGAGTTCATGACCCAGCGTTCGCCGTCTGGGACGGCGGCAAGGATGGCGTTCATCCAGTGGGTGGACCAAGGGTCATTACCAAACCAGTGGCGGGCCACGTTTTCGATATTCATGGGAAAGTGAATGTCACGGGTTACAACCTCGTCGTAACCGATCTTGCGATTTGCTAGGGCCATTGGAACGCTCCGATTATTGAGTGCATTATCTAGACTTTATTTGTATGACCAACCAAATTCAATATTATGGGTTAAACAGTGTGTTTGTTTCTGTATAACCTAGGTGGGGCGATCTGAGTGCAAGGCTGGGCCGTCTCCAAAAGGAATGCTAGAATCAAAGGCTTACAGCATGGGAGTGGCTTGTGGGAAGAAAAAAAAATCAGGTAACGCCGGTGGCCGAGACGGATCGAGAGTTTGTGCTAGGTGCTGCAGCTCGCCTGTTTCGGCAAAAGGGCTTTGATAAAACTACCGTAAAGGAGATCGCCGAAGCTTGTGGCATGCTGCCTGGTAGCCTGCATTACCGTTATCCCTCTAAAGAGAGCATCCTGGTAGATCTTATGCGGCTGGCACTTGAGCAGGCGTCGGAGTCGTTGTCTGAGGCAATTCGGGGGGAGAGTGAACCCCTTGAGCAGGTACGATTGGGGATCAATGCCCACCTTGAGTTGCTGGTTGGTGGGTCAGATAAGGTCTATGTGTTGCTTTTTGAATGGCGCTCTTTACATGGTGAGTCACGCCAAGAAATGATTGATCTGCGCGACAGATACGAACTTCTATGGTCTGCTATGCTGCATTCCTTGTCATCTCAAGGCCTTATTCGTGCTGATGTGGATCGTGATCTTCTGCGCCTCATTGGGCTAGGAGCGTTAAACTGGGTGGCAACGTGGTTTAACGAAGGCGGCCGGTATACCGCGAAGGATATCGGAGACTTTGTCTGGACGGTAATAAAAGATGGGGTAATTAAGCGGTAGGTGGGCGCTTTGGCTTGTGGATTAGGGCCGGTTGGTCGAAGGTTGGTTTGAATGCCGCCGCGTACGATCCGATCAACATGCCAATCTTGGGGCAGCTTTTCTCGTAGAGCGGAGGGTGCGTTTTCAGTCGCCTGCGAGGGGCACAGCCCTGGGACGCCGCTAACAGGCTTGTCAACAGCCTGCTAATCAGCACGCTGCCTGTACTGATCAGGCGGCACCCCAAACCAACGCTTGAAAGCTCGTCTAAAGCTTGCAGTGTCGTGATAGTTTAGCAGTGAAGCGATAGCCTCCACGGATAATTGGGTGTCACGCAAGTAGGCGGAAGCCTGGCGGGAAAGAATTTCAGCTCGAACCTTTCGAAAACTACTATTCTCTTCTTTGAGTTTACGCGAGAGAGTGCGCTTGCTGATAAATAAAGCGCCAGCGGCCTCTTCTTCACAGAGTGTTCCGGCAGGATGGGACAGCATCATTTTTTTGAGCAGAGTCTGATAGCCCGGTTCATGGTTTTGCAGTCGAGCAAGCATGGATTCGCATTGCTGAAAAGCGAGGCTATAGTTTTCATTGTTGGCTGAAGCGTTTGGTATCCGGCATAACTGCATCGGGAAAGTGAGTTTTAGCTGATTGCAGCCAAAATGAATCGACCCAGGCAAATAATCTGGGTAGACATCGTGGTACGTGGGGGCTGGATGGCGAAAATAGACCTCGGCTTCATATAAGGGGCGACCCACGATGAACTCGCCCATTTCGAAGAACGCTTTGATAACGGCCTCCGCCAAACATCGCTCAACATCTTCATCTACCACCACTTGGAAGTTAGCCAAGCATACGAGGAGATCATCAACCTGTTGCAAATGTAACTGAATGAAGCTTGCCCGTGTGGGCAGGAAGGTATGAAATGCCTGGAGTGCGGCCAGGAGATCTGGGCTGCTATAGGCGACCAGACCCATTACGCCATGAGTAGCCGGGGTTAGTCGCGAGCCTAGTCGTAATCCGAACTCTGGTTTGCCAGACAATGCCAGAGCGTTGCGTAAAATACGAATCTGTTGGGTCGCAGTGAGTAAGCTGTCTTCTTTCAAAAGCTGTTCAACGTCGAGGCCTGTGCCGCGCAGTAACCTTGGTAGTTGCCGTGCAGCGAGACCCAGTTCACGGGCAATCAATCGTGAATAATTCGACGGAATGTCAGCTTCGGGGGTTTGGGGGCCCTCTTGCTGTGACGTTTTTGGCATAAGCCCTCCCAGGCAATGGTCTCGATTGTCTTGAAATGCCCCTATGCTGTCAAGAAATGTCCTCGCCGGCATGGCTATACAGCGACAAGCTAGGTTTCATACAGACTTTTAGTAGGAGAATGCAGCTGTGGGAAAAATCACCTTCATTGAGAATGATAAAACGGAACATGTAACAGAATTTGAGGCAGGCATTACGTTGATGCAAATCGCCTTAGACAACGCCGTTCCCGGCATTGATGGGGATTGCGGCGGGGAGTGTGCCTGCGGTACCTGCCACCTGATCGTTCCAGACGAATGGTTTGATAAAACTGGACCGATTAATGATGCTGAAGAGCAGATGTTGTCCATGACACCTGAGCGTGCAAAAACCTCTCGGTTGGGTTGTCAGGTTAAGGCCACCGAGGCAATGGACGGAATGGCTGTTCAGTTGCCAGAATTTCAAATGTAAGTGCGGAGATCGACATGTCAACGAGTTCAAGTACAAGTAATGACATCCAGGCAAAAGTAATTAACGCCACATCCAAAGTCGTGCCAATGCATCTACAGATCAAGGCACTAAAGAGCTTGATGAAGGTTAAGAGGAAGACCATTGGGACTTCCCGCCCTCAGGTGCACTTTGTTGAAACCGATTTGCCTGACGTCAATGATTTAGCGATAGAAGACATCGACACAAGCAATCCTTTTCTATACCGACAGAGCAAGTCCAATTCTTATTTTAAGCGGCTGCGTGATGAGGCGCCGGTGCACTACCAGAAGAACAGTGCTTTCGGGCCGTTCTGGTCGATAACACGCTACGACGATATTGTCTTCGTGGACAAGAGCCATGATTTGTTTTCCTCCGAACCGCAAATCATCCTGGGTGATCCGCCGGAAGGCCTATCGGTCGAAATGTTCATCGCGATGGATCCTCCCAAGCACGACGTACAGCGTCGGGCGGTCCAGGGTGTTGTTGCGCCCAAGAACCTGAAAGAAATGGAAGGGCTGATCCGCAAGCGTACCGGGGACGTACTCGATAGCCTGCCGTTGGACACCCCCTTCAATTGGGTGCCGGTGGTGTCGAAAGAGCTGACAGGTCGCATGCTCGCCTCACTGTTGGACTTCCCGTACGAGGAACGCGACAAACTGGTTGGCTGGTCGGATCGATTGTCCGGTGCGTCCTCGGCAACCGGTGGCGAGTTCACGAATGAAGATGTGTTTTTTGATGACGCGGCAGATATGGCGTGGTCTTTCTCCAAGCTTTGGCGTGATAAGGAAGCCCGTCAGAAAGCAGGTGAAGAGCCGGGTTTCGATTTGATCAGCATGCTTCAGTCCAATGAAGACACAAAAGATTTGATCAATCGCCCTCTGGAATTCATTGGTAATCTCGCGTTGTTGATCGTTGGCGGTAATGACACCACGCGGAATTCAATGAGTGGGGGGGTGCTGGCTTTAAATCAGTTCCCAGAGCAATTCGCGAAGCTAAAGGCGAACCCAGAGCTGATCCCCAATATGGTGTCTGAAATCATTCGCTGGCAAACGCCGCTGGCGTATATGCGTCGGGTTGCCAAGCAGGATGTGGAGCTGAACGGGCAAACCATCAAGAAGGGTGATCGCATGCTGATGTGGTATGCCTCAGGTAATCAGGATGAGAGGAAATTTGAGAATCCTGAACAATTCATCATTGACCGCAAGGGTACACGGAATCATGTGTCGTTTGGTTACGGCGTTCACCGTTGTATGGGCAACCGCCTTGCCGAACTGCAGCTGCGCATTCTTTGGGAAGAAATACTCCCACGTTTTGAGAACATCGAAGTGATCGGTGAGCCGGAGCGAGTGCAATCAAACTTTGTGCGGGGCTATTCCAAGATGATGGTCAAGTTGACGGCTAAGAAATAATGACTCAGCAGAACGGAAAGGTGATCGAACAACAATTCGATTATGTGGTGGTCGGTGCGGGCTCGGCCGGCTGTGCAGTGGCTGCCCGCCTTTCCGAGAGCGGTCGCTACTCGGTGCTGCTACTTGAGGCGGGGCCAGAGAGCCGGCGGAACCCCTTCGTTAACATGCCGTTGGGGTTCCTGCAGCTAATGTTCAGCCGTCGCTTTAACTGGCAGTTCAATACCGAACCGCAGCGTCACATGCATGGTCGCTCACTGTTTCAACCGCGCGGTAAAATGCTTGGTGGATCCAGTGGCATGAACGCGCAGGTTTATATACGCGGCCATGCTTGGGACTATGATAATTGGGCGAAAGAGGGGTGTGAGGGGTGGTCGTACGCCGACGTGTTGCCGTACTTCCGAAAAACCGAGCATTACGAACCGCCGTTGGCACCGGATGAAGCAGAGTTCCATGGCAAAGGTGGGCCTCTTAATGTGGCCGAGCGACGTTATACGAACCCGCTAAGTGCGGCGTTTGTGGAGGCCGCGACACAGGCGGGGCACCCGCTCAATAAGGATTTTAACGGCAGTGAGCAGGGAGGCGTAGGTTTCTACTACGCCTATCAGAAAGACGGCGCGCGCTGTAGTAATGCGCGCGCCTATCTCGAACCTGCTGCAGGGCGTTCCAACCTTACGGTCCGAAGTGGTGCTCATGTTACACGTGTGCTGCTTGAGGGTTCCCGCGCTACCGGTGTCGAGTACCGGTCTGCGACGGGGCTGGTTCAGGTCCACGCAGGGCGCGAAGTTGTACTTTGCGGCGGCGCGTTCAATTCGCCACAACTACTGATGCTATCCGGGATCGGTCCACATGAGGAGTTGTCCAGACACGGCATTGAGGTACGTCATGCGCTGGAGGGTGTTGGGCAGAATCTTCAGGATCATATTGACGTATTCATGCGTGTCAAAGCACGCAGTCGCCAGAGTATCTCCATGCATCCCAGCTACTGGCTCAAGGGAATGCGGGCGCTACTGCAATATTTGACCGGGCGGCGCGGTGTATTGACAAGCAATGGTGCCGAGGCCGGCGGTTTTATCCGCTCTCGCCCTGAGGAATCCATACCCGACCTGCAATTGCACTTCGGGCCCATGTTGTACGCTGATCATGGCCGGGACTTTAAGACGGCGATGAGTGGATATGGCTATATCGTCATGATTTACGGGCTTCGGCCATTGTCGCGCGGCCGCGTTGGTTTGCATAGTGCAGACCCGCTCCAGGCGCCACTGATCGACCCTGACTATATGGCCGAGACGGCCGACGTTGAGCAGCTGGTTCGTGGCGTTCATCTGGTGCGCAAGATCCTGGCTCAGCGAGCTCTCGAGTCGCACCATGAGGTCGAGATTTCGCCTGGGTCGGCGTTGAAGAGTGATGATGATCTGGCTAAATGGGTGCGGACTAGCGGTGAGTCGGCATACCACCCTGTGGGCACGTGCAAGATGGGGGTGGATGCAATGGCGGTGGTGGATTCGCGTTTGCGAGTGCATGGACTGCAAGGCTTGCGAGTGGTTGATGCGTCCATTATGCCAACCTTGGTTGGTGGCAACACTAATCAACCAGCAACGATGATTGCTGAGAAGGGAGCAGACATGATCCTTGAGGATGCCAAGCATGCTGACGGTTGAGTGGCGTGCGGCCGTGTTGCGCAACATCCTCTTATAATCGCGACAGCTAATCCCTGAACCCATCTCATTATAAGCGGTGCTTATTTACATAATTTGGCCCAAGGCACAGATAAAGAGAGAAGTATGGAAAACGAAAAACAAGATGCCACTGTCATCGTCGGAGGCGGGCACGCAGCAGGGGCGTTGATGACAGCCCTGATACAGAAGAAATATCCACACGAGGTGGTTCTGGTGGGCGAAGAGCCTTATCCACCCTACCAGCGTCCGCCTCTATCCAAAACGTATCTGTCTGGAGAGGTTAACGAGGAATCTCTCTATTTGAAACCGCGCTCGGTGTATGAAGGTGCGGGTCATCAGTTGCGACTTGGTGTGCGCGTTGAGGAAATTGATCGAGACAACAAAACTCTCACATTGTCAGATCAGAGCACACTGAAATATGGCCGGCTTGTGCTTGCCACAGGTTCACACGTTAGGCGTCTTAATGCGCCTGGGTCTGAATTAAATGGCATCCATTATCTGCATGACATCGCAGATACGGATACATTGCGCGATCAACTGTCACCAGGTACGCGTTTGGTTATTGTCGGTGGCGGCTACATTGGCCTTGAGGTGGCAGCCAGTGCCAGTAAAAAAGGCGTTGATGTTACCGTGCTGGAAGGCGCTGAGCGGCTGATGCAGCGAGTTACTGGCGTCGAGATGTCTTCGTTCCTGTATGCTAAACACAGTGGTTCTGGCGTGAACGTGCGCCTTAATACGGCTGTCACCGGCTTCAAAGCAGACGATCAAGATCAGGGGCGAGTGGCTGGCGTAATGTTAGCAAATGGCGAAACGGTTGAGGCAGATGTTGTGCTGGTCTCGATTGGCGTTATACCCGAAACGGCTTTGGCTGAGGCCGCCGGCCTATCCTGTGAAGACGGTATCCTGGTGGACGAATATGTCCGCACTTCCGACCCCAGTATCCTGGCCATAGGTGATTGCACGCGTCACCGAAACCTGTTCTTCGAGCAAATGCAGAGGCTCGAGTCCGTTGCTAACGCTGTCGATCAAGCACGAACTGCGGCAGCGACCTTGATGGGAGAGGATAAGCCCTACGATAGCGCTCCATGGTTTTGGTCGAATCAATATGATGTTCGTTTGCAAATGGTGGGGCTCTCGCAGCACCATGATGAACGCGTCATGCGTGGCAGCACGGAAGACAAAGCGTTTGCGGTGTTCTATCTCCGTGAGGGCTGTGTGATTGCCGTTGATGCGGTGAATATGCCCATTGCGTTTATGGTTGGAAAGCAGTTGGTTCAGCACCGTAAGAGTATTAGCGCTGACGTGTTGAGTGATCTGGATGTTGAATTAAAGTCTTTGATCTGAAACTGGTAGTGATTGCCGTTTGTGGCGGTGGCACGGTTACCGCTGCAAGGTTGGGAACAGAAGGAAGTAGAGGGTGAAGTAGTCCAATGTTCCTTTCTTATTCGGTGCTAGACCCTTTAGGTAATCTTCGCGGCCAAAAAAGTTGGCTGGATAAATATTTGCGGGGTGAAGGTGCTGGAAAATAGCTTCACCGTGGAATTGCGGGAAAGCGGCTTTGATCTTCATGAAGAGATAGTCGCTATCCCGGCAGCCGCAAGCAGCGAGCCCCGTTTCCTCATCACCATACTGTCATATAGCTCGTTAGCTTAACCCCCGCGTGATTTATCTCCCTGTCGAATTTGGTGATCAGCCAGAACAGACCAAGACCACACGGGCGTTGGGCCTGTGAATGTCAAACTCCATAGCCATTGCTTCGATCTGCTGGCAATGGTCAAGTGATGTGGGGTCGCGTCATTCCATGGCGGAGCCCTGTAGCCCCCGTCCCATTTTTAACCGTCCGTATGAGTAGAAGGTTCGCCGACCTTTATGGCTGGGCTGAAGGCATTCCGCTGATAGAGGGGCCGATAATGTTTGGTAATGCCATCGAGTCGATGTGTAGAATGGAAATGATCATTCTAGACCATGCAGGTAATAGCGATGGATTTTGAAGCGGCTCTTCAGCCTTCTGAGTATATAGATTCTGACAGCCCGTCGGTGATCAGTTTTGCTGAAACGATAGTGGGTGACGAGACAGATCCGAAAAAAAAGGCGGTAAAGCTTTACTACGCGGTGCGTGATGATATCCGCTACGATCCGTATCGGATTTGTTTCTCCCAAGACGGGCTAAAGGCAAGCACCACGCTAGCCAATGGCTATGGCTACTGTGTGGCAAAGGCTGTGCTGCTTGCCGCTGCCGGGCGAGCCGTTGGGATTCCTTGCCGGTTAGGTTTTGCCGATGTCAGAAACCATCTAAGCTCTGAAAAGCTGAAAGAAATGATGCAAACAGATGTGTTTGTTTGGCATGGCTATACGGACATGTATATTGATAACAGCTGGGTGAAGGCGACGCCGGCGTTCAATCAATCGCTTTGCGATAAGACTGGTGTAAAGCCCCTCGAATTCGATGGCATTCATGATTCTGTCTTCCATGCATTTGATCAGGCCGGCAATCGCCATATGGAATATTTGAAAGAGCATGGCGCTTTTGATGATCTGCCGTTTCAGCGAATTCTTGCTGATTTCAAGAAGCATTACCCCGCCTTTGAGGGGTTCTCCGGCTCGTCTGCTGCTGTGGCAGTTGAGGGACGTTTCGAGGACGAAGCGTCGGCGGGTTAACGATTGGGCTGGAGGCATTTCTAAACTGGACCGGCTCTGTGTGTGTGGGCTCATTTGCTAGCAGAGTGCATGACGGGTTATGGCCCGTCTGCCGGTCTGCTCAAGCGCGTTACCGAAGAGCGTGGTATCTTAAAAAAGCGGCGGGGCACTTCGCCAGTCCGCCCGATAGAGCTACGCCTTTATAAAGGCGCATGGCGACAGCTGGCTGATCCGCTGGCTACGTTGTCTATTACACTCCAGGGGTTTTTATGCATGGTAACGCCATCCCCGTTTCGTGCGCGCCGTTGAGGAGGAGACACTGTCAGGGCTTAGCAATCAGTTCTGGCTTAGAGTCAGGCGCCGGGTATGGTTATCGAAAGATCCACACTGATCTATGCGAGCTCAATCCAGTCTATCGCTTGGTGCGCAACTGATGGTGGTCCGTAGCCGCAAGCCTGAGGGCAAGGATCTCGGTCTGCAAGGGCGCATGAGTCAGCACCAGTATCAGCTGGACAATGTCAGAGAACGGGTGGCGATTCATAAGAAAATGGCGCCAGAATAATAGAGCGTGTTTGACGCTGCCTGCGCATTCGGATGCGCGATAAGGGCGCCGCCTCTAACGCAAAAAACTACGCTAGTCCGGAATTATTCTATGTCCCGCATCGCGATGTTCGCCGACGTTCAGAATATTTATTACACCACTCGCCAGGCTTTTGGGCGGCCCTTCAATTATCGGGCGCTTTGGCAGCAGCTATCAGCGCAGGGGGAAATAGTTCACGCATTGGCCTATGCCACTCACCGTGGCGACGACGGGCAGACGAAATTTCAGGATGCGCTTAAACACATTGGCTTCACGGTTAAACTCAAACCCTATATTCAGCGCAGTGACGGCTCCAGCAAGGGTGACTGGGATGTGGGCATTGCGGTGGATGTGATGACGCTGGCTCCAGAGGTGGATACGGTGGTGTTGCTTTCCGGGGACGGGGATTTTGATGTGTTACTAACGCGAGTTGGCGCTAACCCCGGGGTTCGCACTGAAGTGTATGGTGTTGAGCCGCTGACCGCGCGTTCGTTGATTGATAGTGCCTCGGTGTTTCATCCGATAGGAGACGCGTTGCTGTTAAAGTGATATCAGAGACTTCCGCGCGCTGATAGGCGCGGCCATGGATATCTTTGGCTCACTGTTGATAACCAAACGCAACGAATTTGCTAATGCTCTGGCGGTAAAAATCCGGATGATAGGACGTTCGCGCCTGCCCCTAGGCGTCAGGCCACTGCGATACGGATAATAACAAGGAGCAGAAAGTATGGCCCGTAAATTGTCCATCATGGATTCCGGCTGGTTAATGATGGAGACCCGGGAAACCCCTATGCACGTGGGTGGGCTGGCGTTGTTCGCAGTTCCTGAAGGCGCCCCTGAGAATTATGTGGAGAGTATCTATCGATACCTGGTGGATGTGGATAGCATCTGCCACCCATTTAACCAAAAGATTCAGTCTCATTTGCCTCTGTACTTGGATGCTACTTGGGTGGAAGACAAAAATTTCGATATTGACTACCACGTACGTCATTCTGCCTTGCCTCGGCCGGGACGGGTGCGTGAGCTGCTGGCGTTAGTATCGCGGTTGCACGCCCAGCGTTTGGATCCTGGCCGCCCGTTGTGGGAGAGCTATTTGATCGAGGGGTTGGAAGGAAACCGTTTCGCTCTTTATACCAAGATGCATCACTCCATGGTGGATGGGGTGGCAGGGATGCACCTAATGCAGTCTCGCCTGGCTACCTGTGCCGAAGACCGTTTGCCCGCCCCTTGGTCTGGCGAGTGGGATGCAGAGAAGAAACCGAGAAAAAGCCGTGGCGCTGCAGCGGCAAATACCGGCATGAAAGGAACAATGAACAACCTGCGCCGAGGTGGTGGTCAGCTTGTGGACCTGCTGCGACAGCCCAAGGATGGCAATGTGAAAACTATCTATCGGGCGCCGAAAACCCAGCTAAACAGACGGGTGACGGGCGCGCGACGCTTTGCTGCCCAGTCGTGGTCGCTGTCACGGATCAAAGCCGCAGGCAAACAGCATGGCGGCACAGTGAATGATATTTTCCTTGCCATGTGTGGCGGCGCGCTGCGCCGCTATCTGCTTAGTCAGGATGCCTTGTCCGATCAGCCGTTGGTAGCCCAGGTGCCAGTAGCATTGCGTAGTGCGGACCAGGCTGGTGAGGGTGGCAATGCCATTACTACGGTTCAGGTAAGTCTGGGTACGCATATTGCTCAGCCGCTGAAGCGGCTGGCCGCAATCCAGGATTCCATGAAAGCGGTGAAATCTCGGCTTGGTGATATGCAAAAGTCCGAGATCGATGTTTATACGGTGCTGACCAATATGCCGCTGTCTTTGGGGCAGGTCACGGGCCTGTCCGGGCGCGTAAGACCCATGTTTAACCTGGTGATTTCCAATGTGCCGGGGTCGAAGGAAACGCTTCATCTCAATGGTGCGGAGATGTTGGCCACCTATCCGGTGTCATTGGTTCTGCATGGTTACGCCCTAAATATCACTGTGGTGAGCTACAAGAATAGCCTTGAGTTTGGCGTGATCGGTTGCCGTGACACGTTGCCTCATATTCAGCGTTTTCTGGTTTATCTCGAAGAATCGCTGGTGGAACTGGAGCCTTGATTCGGTAATAGTTGGTTGATGTATAGAGGCACCCTAACAAAGATTGCAGTTTGGTGATTGAATCGATAATCAACGCGCAGGCCAACAACGAACCCGCATTTCTGCTGTATGTTTTTCCTCGTAACTGCACATTGCCGGCATGCTAACGGATTCGCGTATGGAGCCCATGTTGACACCTCTCTAAGAAGCCTGTGTTCTGGTGGAGTAGGCTATGTCGATGTAATCGAAGGTTTATAAGGCGTACGCTAAATTGCCACTCCCCACCGCTCTTTTGTTCTTCTCGCCTGCATCTTCCCCTAAAATATCGGGCAACTAATTCCTCTGGAGCAAGATGTCTATGGGTCGCGCCTATCAAAACCGCAAAGAATCCATGGCGAAAACCTCGGACATGAAAGCCAAGGTGTACAGCCGCTATGGTCGAGAAATCTACGTTAGCGCTAAATCCGGTGGCTTGGATCCCACGGCGAATCTGGCGTTGCGCAGCCTGATCGACCGCGCCAAGAAAGATCAGGTGCCTGGTCATGTGATCGATAAGGCCATCGACAAAGCCAAAGGAGGCGGCGGAGAGGACTATTCCCCGGCCCGCTACGAAGGCTATGGCCCTGGTGGCAGCATGGCGTTGATTGAATGCCTCACGGATAATCCGAACCGTACTTTTGGTGATGTGCGCATGGCCTTCACCAAGACCAAATGCAAGATCGGCACCCAGGGCACGGTGAGCCACATGTTCGACCACGTGGCGATTTTCGTTTTTGCCCACGAAGATGAAGATGCGGTGCTAGAGGCCCTGATGGATGCGGATGTGGATGTCAGCGAAATAGAGAACGATAACGGCATACTGACGGTGTTCACGCCTAACACCGAGTATTTCAAGGCCAAGCAGACGCTGGTCGAGGCCTTCGGAGAATTGGAATTCGAGGTGGATGAAATTCAGTTTATTCCGCAGAGTTACACCACCATCAGCGTCGAAGACATGGACATGTTCGATAAATTCATGGCCATGTTGAATGATTTGGATGACGTTCAGAACGTCTATCACAACGTGGATCTGGGCTGATTCCAGAGCTGCGATCGTCAATCCGCAACGGAGAACGCCCTGTGCTGGATAACGACATCCTTAGCGCCGCCGTCGCACTGGCCGGTGCCCTGCAAAAACAACGCCTGCTGTTGGCCACCGCGGAATCGTGCACCGGTGGGGGTATAGCCCAGACGCTCACCGGCCTGTCCGGCGCATCCACCTGGTTCGATCGGGGCTTTGTCACCTATTCCAATGAGGCCAAGCAAGAGATGCTTGGTGTGCCGGCTGCCACGTTGGCAGCCTCGGGCGCGGTCAGTGAAGCAACTGCACTGGACATGGCGCGAGGCGCTATTAGCCATTCCCGTGCCCATGTGAGCGTGGCGGTGACGGGTATCGCCGGGCCGGATGGCGGCACGCCAGATAAGCCGGTGGGCACCGTCTGGATTGCCTGGGGGCAGAAGCTGGGTTATGCAGAAGCTCGCTGTTTCCAATTCGACGGGGACCGCGATGCCGTCCGTCAGCAGACTATCCATGAAGCCATTCTGGGCTTGAATGCCCGCCTCAAGTAGCCACAATCAGGCTATTCATCTCAGCCCCGCCAAGGCGGGCCTGACAAGACAACGAGCTGGAAGGTTGCAATGGACTGCCAATGCTGTTCATAATACTGTCCATAACGTCAGTGCTGGTCGAAGGGTCAGATAAGACGGATCAGATACGGTTAGCGTCAATGAATGGCGCGCCGAACACGGAGAGGGGTCACAATGAGCGATAAAGGTAAGGCGCTGTCCGCTGCGCTGTCACAGATTGAGCGCCAATTTGGCAAAGGTTCTGTCATGCGCATGGGCGATCGCAAGCGCGAGCGCATGCCCTCCATCTCGACCGGCTCACTGGGGCTGGACGTTGCCTTGGGTATCGGTGGCCTTCCCAAAGGGCGTATTGTCGAGATTTATGGCCCTGAATCCTCCGGAAAAACCACCCTGACATTGAGCGTGATTGCCCAAGCTCAGAAAAAAGGCGCCACCTGTGCCTTCGTGGATGCTGAGCATGCGCTAGACCCGGATTACGCAGAAAAGCTGGGCGTAAACGTGGACGACCTGATTGTTTCCCAGCCAGACACCGGTGAGCAGGCACTGGAAATCACCGATATGCTGGTGCGTTCCGGCGCGGTGGATGTGGTCGTGGTCGATTCTGTGGCGGCGCTGGTGCCGAAAGCGGAAATCGAAGGGGAAATGGGTGACACCCACGTGGGGTTGCAGGCTCGTCTGATGAGCCAGGCGCTGCGTAAAATTACCGGTAATGTGAAAAACGCCAATACACTGGTGGTCTTCATTAACCAGATCCGCATGAAGATTGGTGTGATGTTTGGTAACCCGGAAACCACCACCGGTGGTAATGCCCTGAAGTTCTACTCCTCTGTGCGCCTGGACATCCGCCGTATTGGTGCGGTGAAGCAGGGCGACGAAGTAACCGGTAACGAAACCCGGGTGAAGGTGGTGAAAAACAAGGTGTCGCCGCCGTTCCGTCAGGCTGAGTTCCAGATTCTCTACGGTCAGGGCATTAATCAGCTGGGAGAAGTGCTGGACTTGGGTGTTCAACAGGGATTGGTGGACAAATCCGGCGCCTGGTATGCCTACAAAGGCGACAAGATTGGCCAAGGTAAGCAAAACGCCTGCGAGTACCTGCGAGAAAACCCGGCCATTGCCGAAGAAATTGAAACCGAAATCCGGGCCCGCCTGTTGCCGGACCCTACAGCTGAAGCCCGGGCAGAAGAGGCCGCCCCCGCTGACGATGAGTGAGCCACTGACCGAGGCCGAGCTGCGCCAGCGGGCAGTTGCCCTGCTGGCCCGGCGCGATCACTCCCGCCGTGAGCTTGTCACCAAGCTGCAACAGCGCCTGGGGGATCAGCCGGCGCTGGAGGCGGTGCTAGCCTGGTGTGAGGAGCACGATTTTATCGATGACCGGCGCTTTGCCGGTTTTTTTGTGCGCGCGCATATTGAGCGTGGGCAGGGGGTGTTGCGGATTCGTCAGGAGCTGCAGCTAAAAGGCGTTGAGAACGACTGGATTGCCGAAGCGTTAGAGGATGCCGAGGTAGATTGGTTCGCGCTGGCGAAAGACGTTCGTGCCCGCCGTTTCCGGCAGTATCCCCAAGATCACAAAGAAAAAGCCAAGCAGCTACGTTTTCTGCAAAGTCGCGGCTTTAATGCGGAACAGAGCTTCGCTGCGCTGGATATGCAGGACGCCGAACTGGATTAAATCTGCTGTTTTCTTGTGCTTTCCAGTGACTCCCCCCCCTTTGCGTTGCTGGTGGCGAAATTCAAGCCAGGACCAAAAGCACTTTCGCCCGAGAGCGCACAGGACGCACAGGGATACCCTTAGTGGGGCGCACCGCTAGCGCTGCTCATACTTCTTGCGTGGGAATGCGATTGGTGGGGAGTATATGTGTTGTGCTCTGGTGGGCATCTTCTTGGCGGCGTATTCTGCGTTTTTAATGCGTGTGTGAGATTTCCCATGGAATACCTGTCTGATCCTTGGCTGGTGGCTGCCATGCTAGGCGCCGGTGTGTTGGCAGGTTTTATCAATACTCTGGCAGGTGGCGGCGGTTTGCTGATCTTGCCACTGCTAATGCTCAGCGGTATGGGCGCGGCACTGGCCAACGGCACCATGCGCGTTGCAGTGTTGATTCAAAGCGCGGAAGCGGTGCGCCAATTCAATAAACGGGGCTCTATGCCCTTTGCCGATCTACCCGCCATATTGGTGCCGAGCTTGCTGGGAACATTGGTGGGGGCGCTGGCAGCAGCCTTCCTTCCTGAAACCATTCTTAAGCCTGTGCTTCTGATTACGCTGGTGGTGGTCGCGTTACTAATGGTGCTGCGCCCGGCGCAAATGTCACCGGACCCGAACTCAGTGCCGCTGTCTCCTAATACCAGCCTGTCGGGTTGGATAGGGCTGTTTTTCGCTGGAGCCTATGGGGGGTTTGTTCAGGCGGGCGTGGGCTTCGTGCTACTGGCGGTGCTCGCCGGGCAGTTACGTTACGAGCTGCTACGCAGTAATGCGCTGAAACTGGCTATCACGGGCAGCTTCACCATATTAGCGCTGGCTATCTTTGTGGCCCGGGGGCAGGTGGCCTGGTTGCCTGGGCTGGTGGTTGCGGCGGGTAATCTGATTGGCGTCCGGCTTGGGGTCAACTTTGCTCACGCCGTGTCCCCACGTGTGCTCAAGCGTATTTTGCTGGTGATGGTGTTGGCAGTATGCCTGGCCACGGCAATCAAGGGGTAAGTTTCAAGCCACAAGCCATAATGGGCGAGAAGAAAGAGGGTGAACCGATAGCGCTTATGACCGTACTTTTCCTCTCAGGTTTGTACGCGGCCCGGGTCTGTCAGCCTCACAGCTGATGCTTCTTTGTTGCCGCTTGGGGCTTGTTGCTTCAGGTTAACTTGTCACCATCGCAACCACGCCTTGAGGGCGGTATACTCGGCGCCTCTGACCGCCAGCCAAGAAAACGTTTCTCTTATGAAAAGTGCTGAATTACGCCAGGCCTTTCTGGATTATTTTGCCAGCCAGGGGCACACCAAGGTGTCCTCCTCCTCACTGGTGCCTACTAATGACCCGACACTGTTGTTTACTAACGCGGGCATGAACCAGTTCAAGGATGTTTTTCTGGGACGTGAGTCCCGGGATTACACTCGTGCTACAAGCTCCCAGCGCTGTGTCCGCGCCGGCGGTAAGCACAATGACCTGGAAAACGTGGGGTATACGGCGCGGCATCACACCTTCTTCGAGATGCTGGGTAACTTCAGCTTCGGGGACTATTTCAAGCGCGAAGCGATCAAGTTTGCCTGGGAATTCCTCACTGGCACCTTGGGGCTACCGGAAGAGCGGCTGTGGGTTACTGTGCATGTTTCCGACGATGAAGCCGCTGATATCTGGCTAAAAGAAATGGGAGTCAGTGCCGAGCGCTTCTCGCGGCTCGACGAAGACAACTTTTGGCAAATGGGCGATACCGGCCCATGCGGCCCCAGCTCTGAAATTTTTTATGACCACGGCGCCGATGTGCCCGGTGGCCCACCGGGTTCTGCAGATGAGGATCTGGATCGCTATATCGAGATATGGAACCTGGTGTTCATGCAGTATGACCGTCAGCCGGATGGTGAACTGCAGCCTCTGCCTAAACCCAGTGTCGATACCGGCATGGGCCTGGAGCGCATTGCCGCAGTGTTGCAGGGCGTACATTCCAACTACGAGATCGATCTGTTTCAGGCATTGTTGCAAGCCGCGGCCAAGGCCACGGGCTGTACTGATCTGGAAGAGAAATCCCTGCGCGTGATCGCAGATCATATTCGTTCAGCCAGTTTTCTGATTTGTGACGGGGTGATTCCTTCCAACGAAGGCCGTGGCTATGTTCTGCGTCGCATCATTCGTCGCGCCCTGCGTCATGGCCACAAGCTGGGGCAGGACAAGCCGTTCTTTTCCACCTTGGTGGCCGCACTGGTGGCGGAGATGGGTGAGGCCTACCCGGAGCTGGGTCGTGAGCAGGCGAGAATTGAAAAGGCCCTACTGGCCGAAGAAGAGCAATTTGGCCGCACCTTGGCTGCGGGCATGAAAGTACTGGAAAGCGCCATTGAGCAGCTTGATGGCAGGGTGTTGCCCGGTGAAGTGCTGTTTAACCTCTACGATACCCATGGTTTTCCGCCGGACCTAACCGCGGATGTAGCCCGTGAACGTGAGTTGAGCGTGGATATGGACGGGTTTGAGGCCGCCATGGCTGCCCAGCGAGAGCGGGCCCGTGGTGCCGGTAGCTTTGCCAATGATTACAGCGACCGTCTGAATATCGATGCGATAACCGACTTTTCCGGTTACGAGAAATTGGCCGATGATAATCCTGTGGTTGCTTTATACAAGGACGGCCACGCTGTGGACAGCCTCAATGCTGGCGAAGAAGGCATGGTCGTGCTGGCTCGTACACCGTTTTATGCGGAATCCGGGGGGCAGGTGGGTGATACCGGTGCTCTAATTGCGGGTGAAGCCCGCTTCATGGTCACCGATACCCGTAAGCGCCAGGCAGCACATGTGCATGTAGGCAAGCAGGTAAGCGGCAGCTTGACCATTGGTGGCAAGGTGTCGGCCTGCGTGGATGTGGATCGTCGTCGTGCGGTGATGCGTAACCATTCCGCCACCCACCTTATGCACGCTGCCCTGCGCGACGTGCTGGGCGAGCATGTACAGCAGAAAGGCTCGTTGGTGTCGGCGGACTATCTGCGGTTCGATTTCTCTCATGGCGAGTCGGTCAGCGAAGCTCAGCGCGAAGAGATCGAAATTCTGGTGAATCGTCAGATTCTCGCCAACACTGCGGTAACCACAGAGTTGATGGATATTGAATCTGCCCGTGAAGCTGGTGCCATGGCGCTGTTTGGTGAGAAATACGATGATCAGGTGCGTGTGCTAAGCATGGGCAGTGACGGTTTTTCCAAAGAATTGTGTGGCGGTACCCACGTAAACCGCACCGGTGATATTGGGCTATTTCGCATTACTCTGGAAGCCTCCGCAGCGGCGGGTGTGCGCCGCATTGAAGCGGTGACCGGTGAGCATGCACTAGCGGTGATGCGTCAGCAAGAGCGCGCCCTTAGCGAGATTGCGGCCACGGTGAAAAGCTCGCCGGATAATGCTGCTGATCGCGTGCGTAACCAGGCACAGAAAGTCCGTGAACTGGAAAAAGAGATCGAGCGTCTCAAACAGAAATTGGCCAGCGGCGCCGGTGGTGACCTGACCAGTGAAGTGCAAGATGTTAATGGTGTAAAGGTGCTGGCGACGCAAATTGATGGTGCCGATGGCAAAACTCTGCGGGTTACCATGGACAAGCTGAAAGACAAGTTGGGCTCCGCGGTGATTGTGCTGGCAGCAGTGGAAGGCGAAAAAGTGGCTTTGGTGGCCGGTGTTACCAAGGACCTGACCGCCAAATACAAAGCGGGTGATCTGCTCAAGTTTGTGGCCGAGCAAGTGGATGGTCGCGGCGGTGGTCGCCCGGATATGGCCCAGGGTGGCGGTAATAATCCCGCTGCACTGCCCCGGGCGCTGGAAAGTGTAAAGGGCTGGGTGGCGGAGTAGGGTGGTTGGGCCGTTAATACGGGATATTTTTGGCCAATAAAACCCACTTTGATGACGGAACGTAGCTCAAATTCGTCCCGTTATACCACCTGAACATGAAATAGTGGCGTGTGTCTGGTATAGTTGCGCGCTCCTTTTTGCAGAAAAAGCGACTTTATGGCTCTTATCGTGCAGAAATACGGCGGTACCTCGGTAGGTACAGTCGAACGCATCCAGGCCGTTGCCGAGAAGGTAGCGGGCTTTCACAAACGGGGTGACCAAGTGGTCGTCGTCGTTTCCGCCATGAGTGGGGAAACCAACCGGCTCATCGAGCTGGCCAACGGCGTTACCGACAACCCCTCTCCACGGGAAATGGACGTGCTGGTCTCTACCGGCGAGCAAGTCACTATCGCCCTGTTGTCCATGGCGCTGCAGAAGCAAGGCCTCAATGCCCGCTCCTACACAGGCAGCCAGATTCCTCTGCGCACGGACAATACCTACTCCAAGGCCCGCATCGAAGAGATCGACGACAAGAAGGTTCGCGCCGATCTGGATGGTGGCAGTGTGGTGGTCGTGGCGGGTTTCCAAGGTGTGGATAATGACGGCAACATTACTACGCTGGGCCGGGGTGGCTCCGATACCACCGCTGTGGCGTTGGCTGCTGCACTGAAGGCGGATGAGTGCCAGATTTACACCGATGTGGATGGTGTTTACACCACCGACCCGCGAGTAGTGGATAACGCCCGCCGCCTAGACAGCATTACCTTCGAGGAAATGCTGGAAATGGCCAGCCAAGGCTCCAAAGTTCTGCAAATCCGCTCTGTGGAATTCGCCGGCAAATACAATGTGCCGCTACGTGTTTTGTCCAGTTTCCAGGATGGCCCTGGGACTCTTATTACCGTCGAAGACGAGGTTGATATGGAAAAGCCGGTAATCTCCGGAATTGCCTTTACCCGTGATGAAGCCAAGATCATCGTGCGTGGCGCCCCGGACACCCCGGGTATTGCCTACAAAATCCTCGGCCCGGTGAGCGCAGAAAACATCGAAGTGGACATGATCGTGCAGAACGTAGGCAAAGACGGTGCTGCCGACTTCACTTTTACTGTGCATCGCAACGATTT
>UEXN01000375.1_pt1 | contig 45400 bp, 54 predicted proteins | sample 1796711 | NCBI WGS metagenome assembly UEXN01 (sample SAMEA4772470, study PRJEB27181) | metagenome | reverse complement strand
CAAAAGAACCTGCTTTAAATCTCTCAGCACCAATAGTCCATTCATCTTCACTCTCATCCCAAAATAATGTTTTATTAGTAGAACTTCCTCTTTCTATTTCTATACCTGCATCTTGTGATGGTGTTCCCGTTTCATCTGAGTTTAGAGTGATTATGCTATCTCCTATGTTTACAGTATTTGAGTTTACAGTAGTTGTAGCACCACTTATGATTAAATCTCCTGTAACCGTTAAATCATGGTTAACTGTAATAATCCCCGAATCAGCAGTTCCTAAACTGTATGATGCTATGTCATTTAACAAAGCAGTAATCTCACTAGCAGTTTGGTCAGCCGTAGCACTTGCTTCTATTGCATTAAGTTTAGAATGGTCAGCATCAGTAAATACATTTGAATCAGAAGCAGACTCAACTAATGTTCTAATTTCAGCCGCAGTTTGGTCTGCGGTTGCAGATGCTTCGATTGCATCTAATTTACTCTTTAATGCATCTGTAAAGTTATTTTGTGTTAACCCTCCATCTCCTACATTATATTCAGTATTACCATCTGCTGCCCATGATAAAACTCCATTACCGTTTGTTTTGAGAACATAGTTTGCTGTTCCGTCAGTAGATGGAAGAGTATATGCATTATTGATTGTTAAAGTACCAGTAGAACCAATCTTCAAACGCTCTTGGGCTGCTCCACTTGATACACTACTTGTTCCTGAATCAAACACTAAATCATTTTCATTTGTTATTCTCCAATCTTGAAAATTGTCACCGCTACCCCATGTATCATGCGCCCCTCTCATCATTTCAATTATAGGACTAGGGCTAGAATCAGTATCTGCATGAATTATGTATTTAGGATTTGCAGATGCGACTCTTTGTGTAAGGATTGTTCCATCATATGTAAAACTAGATTCTCCTTGAAATGAGGTAGATGAAGCGGCTGTTAATATTCTATTATTAGATAGGCTACTGTATGTTAAATCAGAACTAATTGTATCTCCAGATAAAGTTAAACCTGCACCTACGGCTAAATTTGTATTAGAAGATATGTCTATTGAACTAAGGAGAGCAATGCTACCTAATCCTAAGTTACTCCTTGCGGTACTTACACTAGCAAGATCGGACAAGTTACTTGCTTTTGCTAATTTAGTTCCTATGCTTGTTGTTATTGTTGATGTAAAAGATGCATCATCATTTATAGCGGCTGCTAATTCGTTAAGAGTATCCAGTGCATCAGGAGCAGAATCTACTAACGCAGCAACCTGTGCAGTAACATATGCTTTAATTGATTGTTGTGATGCGGCTTTTGTAGCAGAATCGGATGCCATATTATCTTCGTCAAGAAGATCAAGAGTAATAGTTGCAGTATAATCTCCACTTGCAGTATTTGTTTCATTTTGAATTATCATTCCTGTTCCGGCAGTTAAATCTACACCCGATGTAAATGTTGATAATTCTGCTTGTATCTTATCTTGAATTGCAGCAGAAGTCATCAAAGAAGTATCATTGTCTGCAAATGATTCTGAACTTAATTGAAGGCTGTTTGCAGCCAATTCTGAAACAGTTAAGCCTCCTATATTTAGAGTATCATTTGTTAATGTAATCCCTGTACCTGCAACCAAATTAGTATTTGCACTAATATCAACAGTTGATGTTGTTATCCATGTTGTACCATTGCCTATGATAAATTTGCCATCTGCCGGAGTAAGATTTGCTATTGCAGTAAGGTCGCCGTCATATGATTGAAATGACCCTGATGCATCTCCTCCTCCCGATGAAGGATTAATAATTACATCATCTGCACTTGCTAAAAGACTAAATGATACTATTTCATATTGCATTGTGTATCTAAACAATTTTTTACTTCTATCAGATAAATCAGTCCTTGTTTTGAAAATAGCCCTATCAAAATTTACACCATCTCCTTTTCTAAAACCATGAATAATTCTTCTTACTTCATTTCTTAATTCTGATAGTCTTTCTCTACTTTGAGCAGATCTAATATCTATTGTAATGTTGACATGTTCGTTAACATAATCGTACAATAATTCAGGTTGTGCTTCATTATGTGCAGTTTCAAAGATACGAATAACATCATTATCAAGTAACCTTACTCTTTTTGCATCTCCCTTATCTAAATCTGCAATATCTTCAATAGATGGTTCTGGAGGTTTAGTCCAATTTGCAGTAAGAATATTTCGCAAGGCTTCAATTGCATCTACCATTATCTATTCCCTCCTTATTTTCCGCTTACATACTCGCTTAATATTCTTGTCTGTTCTTCAATCATTGGCTGAATCTGTAAAGAAGTGTTTTTTTGTAGTTCTTCTTCAGTATAATTTAATCCATCTGCTTCAGATTGTTCTTTTTCTTGTTTGTAAATAGCATCATATCTAGTGCGAAGAATTTCTGCAAATCTTCTAGTTTTTGATGCTAATAATTTAGAACGTTTTGCTTCATCGGAATATAATTTAAACACAGATTAACCACCCGGCCCTGCTACTATTATAGATTCTTGGAAGGGTATTAACATTCTCTTTACTTCTTCATCTAACTTTTGTGTTTTAGATGCTAAATCTATGTTTTGTGTGCCTTCAGGGAACATGGCAGTATAGTCATCTGTTAGCATTATATCCATTGCAACAAGTTTAGTACATGCATCTTCAATAACTTTATCCAAATATCTTTCTCCATATACATAGGATATCTTTAAACTGTGATTTTCAAAGAAAGGATATTGATTATTAAATAAGATTGCTCCGTTGTCTTCCATTGACCACCAATCTTTTTGCCTTTGTTCATCGGTAGCATCGCTAGAAAGACTTGTTTGATACACTACTGTTCCTTCTGCTAAATTTGATTGAAAACTACCATTTAAATCATCAGATATTGTAATGTTATTTCCTGATCTTGAACACCTAGCAACTTTTACAGAAGTTCCAGAGCCATAATAATAAAGTCCTACACCTTGGATAAAACCTGAACCATCTGCTACTACAAATGTCGAACCTGTTGAAGAAACAGTTGAGGTATTAGTTGTAGAATGAGAAAAAGAAAACGAACTTAGATTAGTTACTGCTATTGTTGTATCTTGACCTTCATCCGTAGAACGCATACTACTAATGAATACTGACCCATCTCCTTCATCACTATTTGCAGTTGCTAAGAATTCATGACTTACATTCAATGCACTTCCTCCCTCAGTCATACTACCTATTTGTATAGCAGTTTTACCTGTATGGCTATCTTGATTAATAAGATTACCAATTTCGCTTGCTATTGTTTTTACTCCAAAATCTTTAGACCAAGTTGTAGCAGTTGAACCTTGTGGTAATGTAGCAACATGAGCAATATTAGGGCAAAGGTATATTTTATCTCCACTTTGTAGTAGATGAGGATCAGCAACATTTAATTTACATTTTGAACTTGCTAGTTCTTTGTATGTGTCTCCTTGCCAAACTCCCATTCTAAGGACTCTCTGTATTGGCCTATGTCTAAGATATACTGCCCCTACATAGTCCGTATAGTATCTACGGCGATATGGTTTGAAAGTAGTAAAGTTCTGATATTCATCCACAATAATACGAGGTCGCCACGAAATTCTAGTAACTCTATCTATGTAATCTTGTCTTCTTTTAATTAAATCTTCTACTTGAGATTTACTTATTCCTCTTTGAGAACTGCTAGATATAATAGAAGAAGGTTGAACTTGTCCATTGTTAGTTTTTGTATAAGTTACACCGGGATTGGCTGCTAATAACCATACAACTCCTCCCGAACCTGCATTAGCCGCACCTGTTAATGTAAGGATGCTACCTAACGGGCTAATATCATCATAAAGAGTAATTGTATCACCAGTTGCAAATCCCCATCTTCTATAATCTGCACCTGATATAGGTATGCGGATTGTGCCACTATCCACTGTTGTACTGTCTACTATTGCAGTAGGCTTTGCTTCTGGTAATTGAAGAAATGATTCCACTTTAGTTACAGTAGTATATACTAATTCGTCAGGATAAAGAGGTTGGTCAGGTCTATGCCCCGGTGAAAATACTCTTGGCATTACTTCTCATCCCCCTCACACTCTTCTTCCTGACATCCTTCTTAATGCTTTAGTTTGATTTTTTAATCTTGGACAACTTCTTGCAGGATGAGGCATACCTGCCATTTCTGTACGAGGACACGCATCAAAGCGTGTATCTAATACACTATCACATGATGAACAATAAACTGTTGCTTTTGCTATTTCCCATGCTTCATCCATTAACTATGCCTCCCTAAATTATAATCCATATCATCTCCGCACCCTGCACAACGTGGAGTCCAACAAAAATGTAAAAGGCCACATGAAGTACATCTTGTACCTGATGTAATGTTTTGAATATCAAACCTTTCCCTTCCTCTTAATTTCATATTTATTGTTTCGCCTCTTGCGATGTTCTCTCTACTAAATGGAGAATCACTTTCTGCAATCTGACCTTCATCAGTTGCTATTTCTAACATACGAGACTTACGCCTACGCTCTATTTCATGTGCTTCTTCAAAGCAAAGTTCATCTAACTGTAAAGCCACTTAACAAGCCCCCGATTAGGCTCGTCCACCTGTTACTGTGATGTAAAGAGTTTGACCCGATAAATCAACTGCATTTGCTACTGCAACAAGTGCAGCCGCCGCAAAGTCAGCAGTTGGAGTTTGGTCTTGACCCGCTACATTATATGCAAATAATTTCTTAGCAGATCTATCATAGTTCCAAACGTATCCTCCTATATCTGAATCTATGTGAACTGTTTCTATATTTCCTATTCCTGTTTCAGCAGGTAAATCTAATGCTTCACCTGCGGCTAACCAACTATCATCAGGTACTACTTTCAGTGCAACAGATAGTCTGTTACCTATTACATTCGTTCTTCCAAGTTTCGTTACGGTGAGTGCCATATGTATTACACCTTCCCTGCAATCCTATATAACAATTATTTTTTTTCACTTATTCGTAAATAACTACAACTCTAGCAGTTCCGGCAGAAAAAGTGCCATTAGATGTCTTTAAAGTAAATTTAACTGCTCCACAGACAAGGCCACTCCATGCTGCTGCTTCATCAATGGTTGTTCCACCTGATGTTGTACTAGATGGCGCGGTAACAGAAAAATGTAATCCACTATTATTACTGCCATCTGCATTCAAGTTTCCTCCTTCAGAAGTTTGAAAATGATAAGCAGCAGTTACGGCAGTACGAACATCAAAGTTAGCAATGGCATCACAATAAAGATACTCAATAGGAGTTCCTGTGGTATCTTCCATATCCATAGATATTTCTAATGAGCCAGTAGTTCCTGCATTAGCATTGCATGTTAATCTACTAGCATCTAATATCAATCTTGCAATCTTACCATTTATTTGTTCAGTAGTTGATATAGAATTAGTGCTATCAGCAGTAAGAGTAATTACTTTTCTATTTACTCTAACTCTACTTGCATAACGGCCTTCGCCATCATCTATATTTGTAGGATTGTCTACCATTATTCATTCCCCGCAACATATTGGCGGGCTAGTTCAGTCATAGATGCTTTGGTCGAAGTATTAGATGTTGATATACTTCTTTCTGAACACCATGCCATCATTTGCGCCCTTGTTAATTTAGAACTAAAGCCTTGTTCTTCTAAAAGAGCATCTGAATCAACTAATGCTACTACATCTGGTGTAGTAAACTTTTGTCCAACTACTTTCTTAGATTTCAATACTTTTGGTTCTTTTTTAACAGCATCTAACATCTTTGTTGTTTTGATTTTTTCTGCATCATCAAGGATGACCCATGCGCCGCCACCATTGGCGATCATAGGGGCTATCTTACTTGTTATGAAATCTTCAGGTACATCATCACGGATTACACCTCGGCTAAAACCGTACACCACTCCAGAGAGTTTTAATTCGGTGTACGGTCTTGCGCCTACATACTTAAGGGATAAAGCCACTAGGCCACCACCTTAACGGTACAAGAATGTAATTCTAATAGTATCGCCGTCAGATCCTACTCCTGTAAATTTGAGTAGGGTTGTTGTTGATACCATTCCTGCTTCTGCGAATGCGTTTCCTGCTGCCGTAGTTACATTGTGTAGACTTAGTATTCCTACTAACTCTGCACCTGTTACTGCATTTGTGGATAATGCTAAGTCATATGCTGCTGCTGCATCTCCATCCGTAATTACTACATCTACAACTGCCATACTGATAGTACCAGTAACGCTGTTACTTCCTATTGGGCTTTGTAGCCAACTTGTATCTGCTTCTCCGACACCACCCCATAGGCGACTATCGAATACTAATGTTCCATTTCCTGTTAAATTTGTATTTGCCATATCATTTCACTTCCTTCATTTTTTCTCCAACAGACCACTTAAGCGGCTATGTCCCTCACTTTTCCATGCGCTCGGTAGAATAATTGCCATAATTCTCCCATTGTATGGAACATACCCATTTGTCCTAGTCTATTGATTCCGAAAGGATCTCCTGTCTCTATACCAGATTCGTGGTATAAAGTAGGTTTTGCAGTACAGAAGTACATGTAATCTGTATCCATGAAGTACATTCTTGATAATTCACCTGATTCTGCGTGAACGTCTTTAGAAGGAATTAGAGGAACGCCGTTGTATGTAGCAACTACGAAACCTGCTTCCATACCGGGTACACCCTTTACTCCGTTAACTCCGGGTACAACTCTCTTCATTTCTGTAAATCTTTGTTGAGGCTGTAATAATTGTTGTACTTTTTCAAGAGTATCGTAGCCAGTTAGGATAACCTTTGGCTGTCCACCCTTCTCCCATACACTTCGGAACATTCCGTCAAGTATGTTTAGGGATAATGCTCTAGCCGCACCTGCTGCACCTGCGTCAACATTTGCGTCATACCATTGTGCTGCACCTGCACCTGCACCATTACGAGTAATGTTGTATTGATTGTGGTCAGCGATGGCTGTTACGAAATCAGTTGCTGATTCTGTGAAAGAACTAGACAAAGCACGGTCAAGTGATTCAAAATCATTTCCGGCTGCTACATCTACATCTTCTAATAGCATTTGATTAATGTGTTCTGCATGATGTTTTGCCATTTCCATTTTCATAACTGCTCTTGCATCTCCAAGACCATCATCTTTGTCTGCTAGGAACATTGCTGTTTCTGACAAATCAAAGGTATGTGCAACAGTCTTTGGTTTTGTACTGACTTCTTCAAAGGTTGGCTTTGTAGTTTCTGGTAGAGTACCGTTTTCAGGTAATCCGCCACCCTTTGTAGTATCAGGCTTTGCAGTTACAACTCTCCAACCACTCTTTTCCCAAGGTTTCTTGGGTAGTATAGAGAAAGCATTGAACTCTTGGTTCAGTTGTGACCAAACTTTACGTCCAAATATTGCTTGATAAGTACCTGTGGTACTGCTTACTAAAGGCGAATCTGCCTTCAAAAGGTCTGTACCTGAATATGCCCATGCGTTAGCACCTGCACCTGCTCCATAGTATAGCCTTTCCATGTCTTCTATTGTTCTAATATATCCTCTTGATCCACTCATTTCATTTCACTTCCTTTTTTAATTAACTCCGAAAGACGATTATTCGCCTCTAAAAGCCCTCCTTGCCAAATCTTCTGCGGCTCTCCATCCATCTATGTCACTACCCATTGCAGCGAACTCTTCATTGGAAGGAACTCTAATATCTGTTGTTGGTGTAACAGATGCTGATTTTTGTATTTCTGTATTTTCAGTTTTCAAATTTGCAATCTCTGCTTTCAAAGTTGCTATTTGACCACCATAATCTTTTGATTTGTGAACTTCTAATGCTCTAGCAGTTTCTGCTTCATAGCGAGATTCCCACTCTGATTTTACAAGAGTCTTTACTGATTCTTCATCTCTTAATGCTGCATATGCTGCATATCCTTTCTCAAGACCTGCTTGTGTAATCTCTCCAGATTTGATAACATTGTTATTACCACTTGGGGCATTGTATGCCATGTTTGGAACTCCACCATTCTTGATAACGTATTTGTTACCGCCCGGTGCAGCCAAAGCAGGGTATGATACTTCTGTTGCATCTTCTCCTGCTCCAATTTCATCTCCCATACCTCTGTGAGAGTAACCGCCTTGGCCGTCTACTCCTACCATGTATGCTTTTTCAAGACCAAAGTGAGAACGTAGTCCATCTAGGTCTACTCCTTTCTCATGTGCGAATTTTTCTAATTGGTCAATATATGCTAATGCGTCATTAGTAGATTTTTCCATTTCTTTATCATCCATTTCTTTATCTTCTTTATCTTCATTATACATTTTGGCATTCATTTTATCATCGCCTTTTTCTTCTTTCTTACTAATTCCTGAACCATCTATATGCTTCAGAATACCACTTAGGCTGTTCCTTATTTCGTTTAACGCTTCACTGTCTGTCATCTTACTCACTTCTTCTTTATTATCATCATCCATTTTGAGGATTGTATAACGGGCTTCGGGGTTTATTCCTTTTTTACACAAAGTAATTTCGTGTAACTCCAAATCCGTAATCTCTCGGTGACTTCCGTGTTCTGGTGTATGCTTTGATACACGGAACAACGCTTGTCCTCCTATTGAAAAGGCACGTAGATCTCCATCTCGTACCTGCTTTTGCACTTCTCTTGCTTTTTGTATGTCGCTTCTTATTTTACAAACAACAAATAAACCATGATTGTCAACTTCTGATTTCCAAACACGGCCTTGTGAATCTGTGTATGATGGGACGACTTCTCCAACTTGTATGCCGCTATGTGCTAATTGCACATTTCTGTATGCTTTGTTTGACATAAAGTTAGTAAAAGCCTTTCCTAATGCATCTGAAGGTATTCTGTCTCCCTGCTTGTCCACCATATCTACACTTGCATATCCTGCTACAAACAGGTCACTTCCTATATCTTCTTTGATAAGAAAATCATCACCTGATGCCGACCACCCAATAGTAGGTACAACAGTCTGTGCGGATGCCATTAGTCTTACCTATTCAAAACAATAGTATATCAATTACATCATGACAGGACTGACAGCATTAGCCAATGTCATCATTACGACTTACGGGCAGTACCTCGTTTTCTTTTTCTTCATGCCCCTTTTCATGACGAGGAAATCTAACAACTGCTTTATCTTCTGTTACTTCAACAGTCGCTTCACTATCTCCCTCTCCAACTATTAATTTCATTTGTTTAAAATTTTGATTAGAATCTACCAATTCATCTTTTAATTTTGGACTACCAAAAGTGGTGTTTTCTTCTTCTGATATTTCAGTTGGGCCAGTAGGAGCAGTAATGTCTGCTTGCATTCCGGCCCATGCTCCTCCGTCTGCTGATGCTCTATTCATACGAGGAAACGCAAACTTTTCTGCTATATCGTCATCAATAGCCTCATTTACTGTCCATTTACCATCATCGGCTCTTTCAAGACCATACTCTCCTGCATAATTATCAAGTATTTTAGAAGTCAAACCATCTACCATAGATATCAATTTTTTTTCTGGTAATGATACTTCCTCTCTTGTTATCGCTTTTCGGGCATGTCTCATAATATTAGGAATAGAATCTTCATCATTCTCATCCTCTTCAGTAATAACTTGAGGGGCTTTATCTAATCCTTTCTTAAAAACAGGCCGTGAAGAATAAGAAGGAATGTGAACAAGTGCATCATTTAATTCATTTATATGAAGTGCGACAACTGGATTCCATAATTCTATTTGTGACTTAGCATGTTTAATCAAATGAGGAAGTCCTTCGTAATCAACAATATATCTCCCATTCTCATCTTTATCTGTCTTTACTATTACAGGATGTAAAATAGAGGGGTATTCAAGTATGATGTCTGTTCCTTTTACACTTAATTCCGGTAATGGGGGTAAAGGCATAGATTTGCTGATGTCATCTTGAGGGTATAGCACCCACTTGGGATGTACTTCATTTCCTTTCATGAAAGTAGAATAAGCATCTCTAATCAATAAATCAGATTTATCTAAAAATGCAACTGTTTTCATTAATCCATCTTGATCTGTATTGACACAAGAGTTAGGAGATGGAAAATGAACATTGTCGGTTGTGGCATAAAGAGTTCTTAGAACATTTACTCTATCAGACAGGGGTTCCAAGTGCATATCTGTTCCTTTATGTAATAATAAATCTACAACAGTTAATACATCTCCTTTAAGATATGCATCAAAAATAACATCTCCTTTGATTGTATCTTTTAGAGATTTTTTTACTTTGCTAGGTAAACTCATTGGTTCTACACTCTTACCTTTCTTTTTGACTAAAACGTGTTTCCCTTTTGGCTTCTTTTGAACAATCCATTCCCCACTAAATCCTTTAAGAGTATCCATATCATCTAAATCATGAACTACATGTGCAGGTTCTATTAATGATTCAAAAACTCCTGTTGGTTCATAATCATCAGATTTATGCAACATATGTAAAGCAGGATATCCTGTTAATGGATTAGTAGCAAAAGCATTTATCTCTTTCATTTTAGAATTGATTGGTTGACTTCTCCAACTAGGGTTGATTGCAGAAACCATTCCTTCGTGAGGAGTTCTTTGAAGGATGTTAAATGGTTTGTCTCTTATTGAAAATTCTATATCATTTGCATCTCTATTCCATTTCCAACCCAATGTAGAAGGCATCTCATGGCCCCATGCATCATTATTACCATGATTTCCTAATGGAGGTATAACTGCTTGTGAATTTGGATGAACAGGGCCAAACATACCTTTGCCCATGTTTGGCATACCTTGGGTGTAATTAGGAATATTAAATTGATTAGGATTAACTTCTGTGCCTCTTAAAAGTTTATAATTTGCTGCGGCCATCAGTTGACCGATATTCCCTCTTGCAATAGCGTTAGCATTTCTATCTGTTCCCATGCCACTAAACAAATCATTACCTCCATTTGCTGCGTTTGCATTCATTGATAAATTTCTCATAGCATCAATCATAGCATCTTCAGAATTTAAATAATGTTGATTATGTATTCTATGATATGCCTCGTTTGAATTAGGATGTTCTTGTCTGTATGGTCCGGCTCTTGGTTTGCCCATATCAGATATTTGAATCATTGAGCGACCTAAACGACTTGTCATGAATGCTTCAGGAGGAAGAAGTGTACGATTCCCCATGCCTTCTATTTCTGAAGGATGCCTATGATCTCCGGTTAAAGCATGGTTTGCACTAGCCCTTCTTCTATCATAACTTACATCATCAGAAAGCATAGGAGTTACATGCGAAGATAAAGTAGGATTATTTGATACTGCATTTGATGATTGGGGAAAATGTGAACCATTTAACATATGATTTCCTTGTATAGGGACAGAACTTGTAAGATAGTCATTCAACCAAGAATCATTAAATATCTTTGGATATGATTGATTCAATAAATCATGCAAGGATTTCTCATCCCTACCAACTCCTCCTAAATATTGAAAGGGTTGCCACCAATGATAATTGTGTCCTTCTTCATCATTAATGAACGGAGAATGAAAAAAATCTTCACCCGAAGAAGTAGGGCCATGCCTATCACTCGCTCTCATCCACCATGCTTTCATAGGGGTAAATCTATCTCTCCAACTTCTTATTGCTCTATCCCATGTAATTCCAGATTTTTCTTGAATCGAATTAAGTAATCTTTTTGCATCTGGAGAATCAAGTTTTTCAGTATTTCCTAATTTAGATAGAATATCCATAAACGCATCTGTTTGGTCTTCAGAACTCCATTCTAACCCAAAAAAGTAAGGAAGCATACCAAATCTATTAGTTAATCTTTCTCTTTTTGATTTAGTCCATTCCTCTTCAGTCATACCAGAATTAATTGCTGTGGTTTTATCTTTGTTATACAGATCTAATATACTCCTTTGAGGTTGTCCCATGATTTTTGCTTGCATTGGATTATTTTTATTACGCCTTTCTCCTTCAGCATGGTTTTCAGCGATGTGGTCTATAAAATCAAATAAGTGGTCAACATAATGTGGCTCTCCATATTCAGATCCTCTAAGTAATGGGAATGAGTTGGACTTCAATCCTAATGGATGATGTTCTCCGAATAGATTATTTTCTGCATCAGCAGTAGGCCAGTCTGTTGCATATGATGATGATAATTTAGAATGTCCTGCTAAATATGATTGATATGTAGGTATAACCATTTCAGAAGGAGGTAATGGGGCTTCTAAATCTCTCATTGCATATTGTGCAGGTTCACTAACAGGCAATAAAGCCATTTTATCTTTATCAGTAATTTCTTCATTTTCTAAAGCCTTTACAAAATCAGATACAGGAGGATTTCTCCCATTTATACATGAAACAATTACGTCAGTTCGTAATCTTAATTTTTCATCTGACATTCTATCCCCCCTTATAGGCGGGTATAGACTTGCTCAATTAATCCCACAATTTCCTCAATCAATCCTAATTGACCGTGTGTTGATTGCTTTTTTATGGTCATCATGGATTCTTCTATCTTATCACGATACATAGACCCGCCTGTTCCTCCATCATTATAATGCATATGTAATGAAGAAGAGTTTGTATCATATCCCGTTTGAGCAACTGCGGGCATTTTAAAGACTTCACTAATTGGACTTCTTGTTTTACCATCATTTATATTTGGTATTGTTTGATTTGTTCCAAAGCCATGCGCCCTTATTTTTTCTGAACCGGATACTTCCATAAAAGAAGGAACTGTTGATGTTCCATCTGGTTCTACTTGATATTTTTTCAATTCAGCAAGTTTACCACATTCTCTATCGCATTGTGCTTTTTGTTTTCCTGAACACTCGGAATATTTGCATCCAAAGTGCTTTTGACAATAACTGTTCTTTTCATCCATGTCAGCCTTTTTGACTGACTTACAATCTTCACATGTTTCTCCTTCTGCACTCTTACACCCCATACATTCGGTATTCTTCTTTATTCCTAATGATTCTTCAATACTCTTGAGTAATCTCAAAAGTTCGCCTTCTGGTGTTTCTTTCATTGGGTCAAAATATTTCATCTATATGCCTCCGTATATTCTCTCATTAAATCTCTGCCTTTAATGTCTAGTTGATCTGCTACTAACTTAACTGAGGGCATAACACTATTGCCTTGTTCAACCATGGCCCTTACTGCTTCAACTGCTACCTTCATAACCTTAGCATAATGTCCAGAAGGCAAACCAAACATTTCAACTGATTCTTCCAAATCCATTAAATACGCATCAGTTTCACATTTTGGACATCCTTTCCCAAAGCCATCCTCATCTTCATACATTACTAAGTCTTCTTCCTCTCCTTCCCACATACACTTATTGCATCTGACTGTATTCATCCCTTTAACAAGACTCCACGCTTCTTCAAAACTCATTGCCTCATCTCCCTTTCAGCATCTTGCCATTCTTGTAATTCATCATGACGAGATTTGGTAATCATATCTCCACTACCTGAAAACGGACCTACTGAACCAAATGAATCTTCCACAGTTCTATTTAATGGGTCGAATGTTTCTGAAGCATGTGGAGTTGCAAATGTTTGCCATCCTTGCTTCTTCATCATCAATGTTATATCTTCACTAGATTTTCTTAAATCAGAATTTTCTCTTTCTAAATTCTCAATTCGTTCTTTGAGGATTTTTGCTTCTTCTAACAATTCTTTTGCTAAAGTCATAGCATCTTCTGTTTCTGTGTCAGACATTAGAAGTTGCCCCCCATTCCTCCGCCCATTAAATTAGCCATATCTGCGTTACCTTGTGGGCCGACACTATCTGCCGGATTACCATTTACCAAGGCTTGAGTTTTAGCATTCTGAATCATTCCAGTTACAGATAATTCCATTCTCTTCATCATGCTATGATATTGGTCAAGAGCGTCTAATAATGGAGCATAAGTAGATTGCATAACTCCTTCATTACCATATTGTGCAAGTATTGAGCGAACATTTGCAACCCCTGTATCTGTTGTTCTGAATGCTTCTTTTAAACCATTCAAAGCCATAGATAAAGGAGAACCTTGAGATAATCCTGCACCTTTAAATTCTTGAGGAACTGCACCATTAGGACCGGGTGTATTCATAGGAACTTGTTGTTCCATTGAAGCAGCCATTGGATCGTTCTTTAAAATCAAAGAGTCTTGAAATTCTAACGATTTTAAACGGTCAGAAACAGAACCTTCAGATAACCATGCCATTCTAATCACCCTCAATATACTATGTGTGGGCGATAGACTTTATCTGTTCTTCCTGCACGAACCACGCCAAGAGCAATTGCTCCATCATTTGCATTGTAATTTCCTTCTGTATTGTCATGCTTTATTATAGCACCAACTTGAACATCTTCTTTTGCAACTAATTGTTTATTTAATCTATTGTGCAAATCTAAATCACTAGAAATCATAGATAATGCATTTGTTGCATCATCTAAATGTTTACTTATGTCTTCGTTATTGTTCATGTCAATAGCCTTCTGCATTGCTTGTATTGAAGCCAATGCTTTACGTGCCATTGGATTCATTTTAGATATTAAATCGTAACCTTCACTCATGTCGCTCATGCTACGAAGTTATGCAATCCTTATTGAGGGTTTTCATACTCTCTCTCTACGCTTTATCTTTTTATCAACATTAGATATAGATTTACCGCCCATATTCTTATCTCTCTTATCGCCTAATTTTCCACTATTTGATGCACCCTCATGACGCTTTACGTTAGCAGGAGATTTACTACCTCTTGCTTGTTCACCATCATTGACTAATTTCAAAGGTTTTAATTCAGTATTTTGTGTAGTTTTATCGGCGTTATAAACACTATAATTTGTGTTTTTAATAAAAGACCAAGCCTTTTCAAATATCACATCATTCATTGAGGCGCACCGCCTTGTGGAGGCGCACCACCACCTTGTTGTTGTGCTTGTGCGGCTTGTGCTTCTTGTGCCTTAGCAGCCAATTCTTCTTCACTAGGTTCTTTGAAATCAAAATTCAAGAATTTATCATCTATTTGGTCACGGAGTTTTGCTTGATATCCAGATTGTTTCATTTGCATCATGTTTCTAATAGCCATCTCATCTCTTCGTAGTTGCATAATTTCATCTTCTTCTTCATGCGGAGTTAAGGTTAATGTCCATTCTGTGATATCAAAAGCATTCATCAATGCAGGGAATACTACTCTATTGTATATTGATTGGGCATATGATATTGAACGATTACTTACTACAATTTGCATTCCCTCATTATTCAATCCTCCTCCTGATACATCATTCATGAATACATTAGATACACCATAATATGCAGATATTCTTTGTCGTATATCATCTTTGATTGGGATATATTGCAATTCTTCTAGTGTGTCCATCATACGAACATATTCTATTCCGCCCCTTCCTGATTCTGTCTCTACACCTATGGTTGGAATGTAGTTAGGGTCACGTTCAAGATGTTCTTGGATATTTCTAGCAGTTTTTTCAACGGTTTCCATATTAGATGATTTGATTACCATAATTCCTCTTGGCATCCTTCTCTTTTGATATGCAGAATAAACATAATTATCCATAGCAATCAATGTATTAACTTGCCTCCACATAGTAGCAACAGGACTCCTACCATACAATTTAGATGGCGACCATTTACTGATATGTATTACTTCTCCTTCAGTATATACTTGACCATTGCCAACTCCTGCAAGATTCATATAATGAATTGGAACAACGGGCGTACCAGAAATAGGGCATAATTGCTTAGGGTCACTTGTTCTAAATGAACGGTCTATGAGACTTGTATATTGTGTTCCTCCTCTTATTCCTCTTTTGTCTGATAATATACGCATAAATATAGGGTCGGCTCTTGATACTTCTTTTATTCTAAAGAAAGCAGGTTTTTTTGTTGCAGGATCAACAAAGTATTCTTTTGTTAATATAACATAAGCATCATCTACTATATTCAAATCCATTTCAACTTCTCGTAAAATGTCTATAAAATTTTGAGTCATTCGATTTGGGCCTGAAAGAATTGTATCTGCATAATCTATTTGTCCTCTATCTGCTTTTCTTACTTCTCCACCACAAGAAGTACAAGTATCTACTTGTTGTTGAAATTCTGTATCGCAAGAGGTACATTTTACTACAAATTTTGCTTTCCAATCCCATCCTTTTCTGAATGTTTCAACAGAAAGATGTTGTAATATAGAACGTAAAACCATGCACTCATAAGCAGCCGCATACAATGCAGGAATTGTAATTCCCTGTAATAAAGCAGGTTCTTGAACACCTTGAGTAAACAAAGGCATAGAGGGAACAGGAGTAGTATGTCTTTCCATATCTACGCCTATTGAAGAAAATATTTTCTCCATTCTTTTTGCATCAACCATTTATCAGCACATCCTCTCTTATCTTAATAAATTCTTCATCAGTTAAATTATGTTTTTTCAAAAGAGCCATTTGATTCTTTTCGTTCATCCCTTCATATGCCATTACAATCAAAGCATTTTTATCTCCTCGCAACGCTTTCATCATTTTGAACGCTTCGGAAGATTTTTTGGATATAAGAGGAGAAGCCATTTCTAATGTTTTCAATACTGCGTCATCCCCCACTATCTCTAAACCTATACCTTTAGCATATATATTGTTAACATCTAATTCTTTTTTTAAGGCATCTGCATACCAAGGAGCAGTAGGTGCATAGAAACTTAATTCGATACGAGGATTATATCTTGCATCAATAGAAAATACACTATTATTATCAATAAGCCCTGCCAAGAAACTATCTACATTTTTTAACAAAACATCATTTCTTTTAACATCATAAAATAACCCTCTTCCATAGGATTTAGTAAATTGTCCCAATGCCATAATATCATATAAGAATCCATGAGATTTTATCAAAGATGAAATTTCTGCGGTACTTGCTTGTATATTATATGATTTCAATGTTTGAGCATTTAATGCCCCTCTTTCTACTAATATATCTCTACATTTTATTAATATATTTTTTTCACGATTAGACAGTCTTTCTGATTTATCAAGAGTGTTACGCCATAATGACTCTGCCTTCCCTTTGCCTTCTGTGTCAGAAGATGTCCATGTTTTTACAAATCTTCTAAACGGTAAATCTAATCTTTCAGAATTTTTATTTAACGAATCATAATCTAAATCAGTAAGGGGTAAAACATCTACTAAAGAAGAATTTACTCCCTTGAAATTATCTAATATTGCTTCTTTTTCTAATTTAAGTAAAGGATATATTGCGTCTAGTGTTTTCAAATCGGATGCTTTTATTAGTATTTCAGTTAGTTCTCTACCTGTCATCCCAAAATTGTCTACAAACCACATTCTATCTATTGAATTAGTTATAGTATCTGAAGGAGGTAAAGGAGCATTTTCTGGCAATTCAGAACCGCTATATCCTGATTTAGTTGATTCTATTGAGGCATCTTGCCTTATATCATGTGCTTTAGGTGTCTGTGTTTGTTTTGCTTCTTCTTCTGCAAGTTTTGCTTCTTCTTCATTCATCTTAGTTTCTGCTGCTTCTGCTTCTTTCTTTTTGTTGGCAAAGTTATTCTTAGCAGCATCAAGAGCAATCGGAGGTACTGTTGCTGTCGCACTCAACATAGCCGCATTCTTTTGCAATGAATCGCTCAATGATTCTATACCTATCACTGGTTCAATATATGTCTTACCCATCTATCCACCCCAACCTCTTTTGCCATGTCTGAGCATCTAGGATAATTATATTTTCCCTATATTCTTTAGTTGCTTGTACTGATAATGCTAGGGCTATCACCATGTCATCATGTGAACCAAGACTTTCCATTTTACCATTATCTAGCATAGTGAACATGGATAATTCATTCAAAAGAGTATTCATATGTCTTTTTGTTGAACCTTCATCTTTGTAGGGTATCATCAAATGTTGCCTTTCAAAATGTAATTGTAAAGTATGAATTAATGCTTCCTTTTTCATTCTACTCATATTGAATGGCTTTACAGGTAAATCGCCTATTTCTTTTAGAACTTGATTAAAAGCCATAGCGAAATTGTTGGTTTCTAATTCTATAATAACTGGATTAAATCTAGCATTTAATTCTACTATCTTGTCTATTTGTTGTCCGAAATCCATATTCTTCTCATGATGGACATGAACAACTTTCTTGTGTCTATTCTCATCCATGCCAATTACCATCATGCAAGTATAATCTGCCCGTCTATCAGCAGAAATAGCAGGATCCCAACCTATGTAATAATTTAATTCGGCATCAGGTTCGGGATAGTATGTCAAAGCCAAACTGTCATCTTTTACTCTTTCAAGCATTTCTTCTGGAAATAAACTTGAATCGCTTGCTATTGGTTTACATAGATATTCTCTAGTAAATGCTATTGAAGTCATTTCTCCTCTTCTTGAATTAAGAGCATCTAAATCCCATCTCTCCGGCCATAGCGGTTCACCTGTGGCTTCATTTATTGCAGGGTATTCTCTAACACAATAACCATCTAATCCCTTTAACTCAGAATATAAATCAGTAAAAGAGAATGGAGTTCCTACTACACACATTTGAGCCGTATGGTGAAGAACAGGTAATAATGCAGTATAAAACCATGTAGATATGGCTTTTAATTGCGTATCTGCTTCACTAGATAGAATATCATCTAATACTACTATATCAGGGTGCGCTCCTCTTACTGCTTTACCAATTGACATAGCACGAATAGATGACTTGTTAGTCATGCGAAATAATTGCTTTGCCCAACCCCTTGCAGGTTTTAGATGTTGCAAAGCAGGAGTAGTTTCAATCAATTCATTCATCTTACTCATATGGTCTATTGACTGATGCTGACTGTGGCTAAAGAAAAGAACTTCAGTGTTAGGATTATATGCCATTTTCCATAGTAAGTAAACACGGAAAAATACTGATTTACCATGATCTCGACTTGCTATAACACATACTTTTTTATTATTTTGAGCATTTTCATACCATTCATTGTGAAAATGGGCTAATTGAAATCCACATATATCTTCAAAAAAGAATTTAAAATCACGTTTACCCATCTCCCAATCTACTTGAGAAGTGAGTTCCATCATTTTATTTTTTGACATTATTATTTCCATCCTGTCGGTAACAAACTCATGTTATCAACAACAGGTGTATCGTTATTAGCAAACGCTGATGCAGGTAACAAAGAAAGATCATCACCCTTATTAGTTTCAAATCCTGAAAGTTTTACCTCATCTTTTGTAGGCACATCTGCTTTTAGGAAATTTTCTATCAATATATCTGATTCAGGTATTGATGGGGATTTCTCTTTGGTGAGGGCAAATGCATTGGGATTATAGAAAGGATTTGCAAAAGGATTTTCTACAACATTCCAAGGCTCTTCTTTCATCATAGGAGGAGCGTTTTGTTGTGGTTTTTCTTTATCTTTTACAGATGGAGTTTCTAACTTACTTGTTTTTGTTTGGGACATAACATTGCCTTGTTCATCAAGAACTGTTTCTGTTGTTTCATTGACTTTTCCTAATATCGCCTTACCATCTCTATTACCGGGAGTAAGGAATTGCTCTTTTACAAGAGAACTTCTTATTGAAGATAGACGTAATTGTTTTTCAACTGCGGCTAAATTTCTTAATTCTTGCTTTCCTTGATTTCTTTTTCTCCAATTTAACAAACCTTTTGCTGCTCCAGACATGCCAAATGTTGCTAAATTTGACATCACACCCGTACCTATTCCTCCTCTTGTGTTTGCTTTGGCTTGAGCATTATCAATCATGGCTTGTCTTGCTGAACCACCGTAACCGCCGCTTCCGCCACCTGCACCACCGCCCATATTACCTGCACCGCCGCCTCCTCCATATATGTTGATAGTAGGGTCTTGTCTCAATTGTTGACCCGGTGCATTAACTTGATTAGGATTCATATTAACATTACCATCTCCCGTTGTTGTGTTTGCTTGATTACCTTGGGCAGAAGGTTGATTATTTGGAGTTGTATTAGGTTGATTATTTGGAACTGTACTTAAGTCAGTACCCGTACCTACCGGACTATTCATGTTTACCTGATTACTCATATCTGCACCTGTTTGAGGGACGTTATTGCCCATTGCAAAATTCCCAATACCTTTTGCTGCTCCTAATCCTAGTTTTGCTGCTCCTAATATTCCTTTTCCGCCTAGTTTTGTTGCTCCTAATCCTAGTTTTGCTGCTCCTCCTGCTACATTTGCGGCGGTTTGCCGATTTTCAGGAGTATTGAATTTAGTATTTGCGGCTTGTGCTGCTCCTACGCCTGTTGAAAAAGCATTCTTGATGCCTTGTCCTAATTTAGAACCCCTTGCCACCTTAGACGCAGTAGACGCAGTAGACGCAGTAGTAGTGAGTGCTTTTCCTGCGGCATCAAATAATGGTGCTGCTTTTTCTCTTGCGGTATTTACTGCACCCCCAATTGCATCGGCAGCATTTCTTAATCTTCCTGACATACCTGCACCTTGTAGTTCTTTTGGATTTGGCATTGTTGTGCTATCTCCTCCTGTTTCTCGTAATGCTGCCATCCTATCTCTTGATGCCTGTGCTTGGTTAACTTTTGGATTAGTAGAACCTTGATTGGCAGTTATTCTATCTATATCTGCGTTTCTTGCTTTCATTCCTTGTTCTTGTTTAAACTTTTTATGAGCCATTTGACGGCCTTGTTCTTGATTGAATTTACTAATATCCCAAGCCTTAGCAAATATAACGTCATTATCCATGTAAAGCCACCTTGATTAATTGTACTTGCCTATGCTCTATACCGAATGATTTAGCGATGTTTCTCCAATCTCCTCTTGTATGGTATATTGATATTATATCATTTGATGGTCTTTGAACATGACTTGCTAATATTGCGATATCATATGTTGATTCCATATCCATCTTTTTTACATTATGTAAATCATCTATTACTGATTTTGCTAACTCCATTTGTACTGTTTCTATATAATCTTCCATTTGTGATTTCAATGTTACATTTCTACCATTTATGTTTATTGTTGGACTTTGAGTAAGAGATTGATATGGCGCATTAACTTGATTAGGATTCATATTAACATTACCTCTACCAGTTAACATAGATGCAAAATTAGGAGGTAAAGGAGATCTTGGGTTTGCTCCGCCTCCTCCCATAACATTACTCCGAACATTCGATGGTATATTTGTCTTTATACCGTTTATACCTTCCGATACCAATCTAGTAACATTTGGATCTCTAGTGATAGGTGGACGATTGACATTGGGCAAATCATTGGTAGTAGACTCGATTCTACTAGGTGGCGAGCCAGATATAACTCTATCAAGATTGACTCCTTCACCGCTTACTCTTGGTAAATTAGTTGGGATTCCTGTATCAGTTACAGATGGTGTAACATCGGGTTTATACGGAGATGTAGGAGTTGGTTGAGGAGTTATGCTTTTACCATCTAAGGGGATTATTGGCCCTGTGTAATGATGGTCGCTAGGGAGATTACCATTGTATCTATCCATTTCATGTTCGTATAGAGCATTAGCCAGTCTTTGTGTAGGACTTTTTCCATGATATCTTTTCTCTCCTCCATGTCCTTGTCTGCCCGCAAAAACGCCATGTAAAATTCGCATTACGTCATCATCATCCATATCATAATGCTTTTTCATTGCAGTAATTAATTTTTTACTTGGTTTACTACTATTTTTGGGGAATGCTGCACCTCCTTGTCCTATGAGTTTCTCTATTTCTGATTCAGGATGGAAGATTGAATTATCTGCTTGTCCTTGATTAACAGTAGCCCCTATGTTCATATCTTCTATATCATCATCAAAAGGAGATTCCCTTCCTTCTCTTTTCATTTGATTATCTTGATTTTTACGATTGTGTCTATCATGAAGACTTTTATAATCATGGAAGCCATGATGAGTATTGGCAAAAGCAAAATTTTGTTTTAAAAGACTTGCTTTTATTTCTTCGTGAGATATATTTGGATTTTGTTTTTGTAAACCTTTTATGTGATTTGTAACCAATTCTGCCATTTTAGAATCGTTTATATTAAATGTATTTTTATGAACATAATGAGCAGGTATTTTATGGTCAATTGCCCTTGGCAATTCTTTACCCTGATTGTTATATTTTGTTTCTGCATAACCTAAGTCCTTAGCAGCATTGTGATACCATCTTGCCCAACCTTCTTGGAATCGGCCACTTCCATCTTGTGTCGTTTGAGAAGTAGACATTATTTTTGTTACAAGGTATCGGTTTCCTTGACTATCAAATTTCCAAGGATTAAACGCCTTTCCTTGCATTTGACCGCCTTCTTCTGAATCCTTTAATGTTCCTGCTACTCCTCTTAAATATGTAGCATTTAACTTACCATTTGTATCAAATGGCCTTGGAACATCTTGATAGTTAGTAAAAATTCTTCTATTTCTTATGTTCTGTTGATCTGCGGCTTCATTCATTAATTTTTTTCCTATTCCTAATGCCTGTTCTCTAGCCACATCATATCTTCTATTTTGTATTTGACTATTCATATCATTTGAAGAAGTACGTCCCGCATGTATTATTCTGCCTGTTTCTTTATCTATTTTACCAGACCTAATTGCCATTTCTATTGCTTCTTCTTCAAATGGATTTGCAGCAGTACCTTCAAAATCTTCAAAAGGGTGATTTTTACCTGAAAAATAAGCCGATCTCATAGTAGCAGTATTGTCTTTATCAGGCATATTCATTATGGTATTTATCATGTCATCAATATCCATAACTGCATATGATTTTGATATACGAAAATCATCAGGATTATATCTATACAATATAATCACCTTTTGCTAGTCATGTTTTGAGCAGTTGTATCTTCAAAAATCCATGCAGCAGATTCGGCAGTAGTGCCTCCTGTGGGTTCAGAAGATGCCTCATTTGCAGAAGCACCTTTTTTTGAATGCTCATCAAGCACAGGAGATGCTTTTGTTAATTTTTCAATTCTACGCATTAATCTTTCAACTTGTGCTTTTAGATGGATTAGTTCAGATCTTGAAAGTGTTTTGCCTCTTGCCTTCTTCATCATTAATGGGTCGGATGTTCCTAATGGGTCTTGGCCTCTTATATTCAAACTTGTACCCATTTTTGGAGAAGCAGGAAGTCTTGTAGATGTATTAGGTACAATTACATTCATGTTTTTGTTTTGATGTGCAGATGACAAGCCAGTGGGACCTGCTGATTGATGATGAGTATGCGCTCTAGGCATACTACCCATCATGCGTTGCATTCTTGCCTTTGCCTTTTTTCTTTCCCATGCAACGGGATCACGTAGTCTCAATGGTGTAGCAGAAGAAGCACCTATCTGTCGTGCTGCTTGACTACGAATATTTGGAGCAAATGCTTGTCTATCAAGAGTCATTTGTCGTGCTGCTTGACTCGCCCTTCTTTTAGAACGTCCTTTGACATCACGGCCTTTACCTCCTTCGTGCTTGCCACCTGCTTTCTTTCCTTTTCTGCCGCCTTCGCTTTTACGCTTTCTTCTACGTCTTTTGCGACCTTTTTCTTCATCTTCTTCAGATTCTTCATCTTCTTCGTATTTACGGCCTTTATATCTTTTTTTGCCTTTTAATAAATCTGAATAAACAACTTCAGAACTCGTTCTTACTGCACCTGCTGATTGAACTCCAAACCTAATATTAGCAGTATCGCTTCTTACTGGCCCTTGGCTTCCTCCCATAGATAATCCAATGCCGCTTGCTCCTTTATCCACTCCTAATCCTGTTTCTAATAATTTATTTTCATCTTCCATTCTAGGTGAACGGTTAGCCAAACCACTTTCTAAATCTTCAGGAGATAGAGATATATGTTTTAATCCGGGCATCAATTCTTTTAACGCTTTATCTCTACGTTCTTTCTTATCTCTTTGTTTCAAACTTTCAGCATCTTCAGGCGTTCCTCTTTGGTGATGTGATAATCCTTCTGCACTTTCATTAGGATTAACATCTAAATCGCCATAATTACCCATTTCACGACCATTATAACCACCTGTAAATTCTTGAGTACGAGGTCTGTATATATTTCCTATATCATTAGGAGTAGAACTTGTTTTAACAATTTCACTTGAAAATTTAACCATTAATTTCCCTCCTTTTCCATAGTTTCAATCATTTTTCTTTGAATGTGCTTGAATGAAACCTCGACTTTTATGGGCAAGTCTAAATACCAATTAGATATAAAAGGTGTGTGCAAATAAGGTTTTGCAAGTTTAATAAATGTATTTTTTAATGTTTGAATTGTTTTGACAGCATCCAAATATCCTATATTCCTTTCACCTTCTTCTCTTCCTCTCCAATAATCAATAATAGCAAACCTACATGAAATAACACTTGATAGTATTTCTGAAGCAACACTTTCAATATCGGGTATATTATGTTCAATCATGGCTTCTTGCCATTCTTCTACAACATAATCTAATCCATCTAATAATTTAATTAATCGAGTTTGAGATTTAGGAAAATTGCCATGTAAGATTTCTTCATAAGGAGTATCTTTTAACATTAATTGTGCCATTGATTTCATTGTTCAAGCACCCCCGCCTCTGCTAATGCATTCCTCAATACTCTCCACTCATCGGGAGACTTCTCAGCAAAATGTGCTTGTATAACGGTAATAACATTCACGGTTTGGTTAGTATCAACAGTCTCCATTTTCTCCATCCAAACGGCTAAATCTCCAAGTGTTTCTCTTACTTCACGATGTAATCTTACTGCTAAATCTATATCTTTTGGAGATACAAAGTCAGGAGACTCAATAAATTGTGTTTCGATACGATCTAATTGCATAGAAAAAATTGTATCTAATCTATTCATATTCTTTTCAATTCTAAGTAAAGAATCTTTTGTGCTTGCCAAAGCAGTAGGCATCATTTCTAACGTAGCGGCTTCTTTGATTAATGGTTTGGTATGTTTTTCAAGATGATGTGTTATTGTTTCTTCTGGAACTCCTAATTCAAAAGCAAAATCAGAAACAGATGATAACCCATCTATTAGTGATGCTTCTATTACCGATCTTTCGGGATGTGTGCATATCGGGCATTCTTCATTGCTATTATTATGATATTCACCTGAATGTCTTCTCATATGGCGATGTGATGTGCCACTTGCCCAATTTTGTTGCTTATCTAAATCTTCGATTTTAACTAATCCTGTACGAATTTGTTTCTCTAATTCATCCCTGTCAGAATGCTGACAAAAAGGACAATTATTACGAGTCCTACGACCTGCCATGTTATCTCAACTACATACCATCATTATTGTGTCTTTTCATGCTTCTTTATATGAATGCCACAATATCCATGTTTTGAATCCGAAGAAATTCGTCTTTTACATCTATCTCCTGATGCAACAGTTGCCTTGCATATCATGTGTTCAGGAGGATTCCTATAACATTCTACACAAACACCTGTACCATACTTTGACTTCTTTGTAAGTGGTTTGTTACATTCTATGCAAACTTTCTTTTTTCTTGTAATTGCTTTTTTAAAATCTTGAAAGTCAACATCGCCATCACCATCTAAATCCATTTTATTTTTGATGTTAGACATTGCTTGTTTTGCATCTTTGAAGTCTACCTTACCATCTTTATTAACATCAAGAGGACTGTATTGTCTTGGTGTGTTTTGATATTGAGAGGTATATCCTCCGCCCCTGTATGCGATAGGGGCATTACCGAAAGGAAGCGTATTGGCGACCCGCAATTAAAAAAGTAACAAACAATGCTAGAACTCCTACCATTGATTCTGTTGACCCCATTTGTGGCCCTTTGTAAACGAGTATGGTTATAGTAAGAAGCATAAATGCTATTATAAATATCATTGTTGCACTTTCGACTAATATCTTGCTAGGACTAAACATTGCAACTCCCATTTGCATAGGGTTGACTCCTGCATCCTCTTCTCTATATTCCTCTTTTCTCATATCAAAGCACCGCCATTCCTGCTGTGCCTAATGCACTCATTCCACCATGTTGTTGCATTTGATTACCAAGCAATCCTCCAAGCATACTTCCGAAGAAGCCCGGTTGATTTTGTCCAGATAGCATAGGATTATGTGCTGCTAGTAACATTTGAATTTGTTGTTGATTCATTTGTGTTTGTTGCATACAAGCAGTTTGTAAATTTTGTAATGTTAATCTAATATTTTCAGCAGACATTGAAACAAGGTTTGTTGGTAAAGAATTAGTATCTAATGTTATCTTTCCATTTTCATCGGTAAGAAATGATATATTTGCAAAAAAGTCTTTCAATGCCAATGTCATCATTTCAGAAAATAAGTTCATCATGACTCCCATGTTATTCGTTTGAATGAATGAGGCAATAGGATCATTGTATTGTAATAATCTAGCAGTTGCTTGAACAGGGTCATTTGCCATTGCTTGCATCATTGGATTCTGTTGCATCATTTGCATTTGCATCGGATCCATCGTTGCACCCATACCGTTATTCATCATTCCATAACCTCCCATTGCACCCATATTACCTGCTGCTCCAAATGTTGTACTTGGCGCACCAAATTGTTGCGTAGGAGTCTCATTACTTTTACTAAACCAACCCATTTTCATTCCTCATTATTGTACTCCCCCGCCTGTTGTTGTAATAGAGGGTGGAGTTGTTACTGTATTAGCCTGTTGAGGGTTTAGTCCTATTGCTGCTTTCTGTTTCATTGATTCTTGAATTTGTAAAGCACGTAAATCAAATGTTATCGTTACCAAATCTGCAACACCAGTTATAGGATTAGGATGTTGATGTAATGTAATGCCTTTTTGATGTTGAACATCTTGTTGTACCATACGAAAAAATGGCTCGTATTTTATTAATGACTCATTAGTAGAACGATTTTTTACTTTAGGTGAAGATAACCCTGCTACTCGTAAAAATTTAGTCCCTCTACTAACTGGCCTTGATATGCCTTCATTTTCCAATTGTTCTTCCATTTGTATTTTCTTCAAAGTATGATATATGTGTAAATGAGCAGGACACAGTGTACTATTCAATTCATCTCCTATATCTCCATGACTACGTGCATGTGGCTTCTTTGCATTCCCCGTATCTTCATCAAACCAATATATATCCGATAATGATAAATTTGTATCATCATCAATGATATGTGCATATGCATTATCTCCCTCTATGAACCTGCGGATATCCACTCCACAACATGCACATTCATGAGCAGCATTATATCTATAAACTCTAAATAAACCAAAATTATATCTTGGCGGCCTAAGTGCTTTTCTTAACATCTTTATATTTTGTTTTCTTGCTTTACGTGGATTCTTTGGATTAGTTTTTAATCTGATTTCAACAGTGGGTACAAAACTTTCTGATTTCTCGTCAGAACCTGTTCCCTGTGAACCAGAACTTGCCATTTCTGCCATTTGTTGAGATTTTAATAATTGATAATTAACCCCTGTTTCTTTGGATAACTGTAACAACTGTGCATCAGTTAAACCAGATAATCTTATGCCGCCTCCCCATATCTGAGGCATACTTGGCATCATGTTCATAGACTTGACATAACTAATAGCCTCTTTAATGTATCATTATTAAAGAGTTTCAATCATCTTTACCATAACCTTCTCTACATTTACTCCATGTTGTGCAGAAATGGCCTCTACTTCCGCACGAATACCTGCTCTACGCAATCTTCTCAATTCATTTCTAAATGGTGCAACAATAGGATGTTCACGTTGTAGTCCTCTTTCCCATAAATATGCTGCTTGAGGAGTCCACCAAATATCCATTTTATTAATTAGAAAACAAAAAAGGTCAGGTTTGTATCCTTTTTTTAGATTTTTTTTAGCCTTTCTACTTATTTGAGAACTTACATCCTTTTTTGTAATATTGTCTACAATATATTTCAAAGAAGCAGTTGCTTCTAATGCAAATTGCGGGTTAGATAGTATTCTTTCATCAACCATAAAAAATACAATATTGACTTTTCTGCCAAAGATATCTTCAATCCACAAATTTTTGAATTGGTGCTGTCCTGCTATATCTGCACTAGATACAGGAACTCTTTCTTTTTTCCATTTTATTTGTTTACGGTGAGGTTTAGGTAATTGTGGTTTACCATTAACGATAGGATGTGTTGTTCTAAAATTTAAAGGAATAGGTTCAATGTCGCCCGGTACAGTAAGATATTGATCTAAAGTAGTTTTTCCTGTCATACTTGGGCCATAAACACCAATCTTAAATGGTTTTAAATTACGATAAATGGTTTTTATAGCGTTGACTGATGCAAGAAGAATGTGACCTGCTAAAACTGTGGAACTCATTTGTCCCACCTCATACTCCTGTCATCCACTCCCATACTTGTGTAGGAGTGACATCTCCTATTTGGTCTAATAGGAATAATGAAAAAAATGTTAACACTATCCCTCCAATTAAGGCAACTACTGTGCGTACCCATCCGGCTAAACGCTCCATCCTTCTTTCATAGGCATTTTCAGCAAGTATTTGAGACATGGCCTCAGTTTGTCTTTCTTGCTTGGTAGTAAAAGGCCACATATTTGCACCCTATTTACTTCTTATCATTCTTTTTATCATTAGGAACGCCAAAAAGTTGTTGTCCGGTAGACGCTTGATATTGATTTTCATATTCTTGATATTGGATTTGTTGTTGATGCCTACGAGATTGTAATTGCATTTGATTCCTAAACCATTTATTGTATCTAGCATCTGAAGCAAATTCTGCTCTCATAGCCAAACTATCTCTTATTCCTCCTACTTGGAATAATACCATTGCTAAACATAAAAATCCAAATGTAATCAAACCGTATTGTAATCCCATTTCTGCGGAATTTGCAGATGGTAGATACCATCCTTTGTGAGATATAGTTACTGCACATCCTGTAAGCAATGCTTGCCATAATAACATTGCTATCAAATTTACATCTATCCTTTGGCTATCATTTGCCCAAGGCGGCATTGCACCACCCGGAGGCATAGGGTTCTGTCTCATATCATTTCACTCCTGTAAATGTCGGAAATATGTTTCAATCGCATGATTTAAAAAAGAAGATTTAGATTCTCGACCCCTTTTTTCTTCCATAATATGCCATAATTCATCCCGTAATATAATCGAAACGTGCTTTCCCATTATGATATGTGAATACTGATAGGGTTATGAGTGTTGGGATTATTTTATTGATTAAGATTAAAGTAATCTGGCATAACACTAGAAACAGGAGATTGTGTTTTCATATCCCTAATTCTTTGTGATTCATCCATTGCTTGAATTACTTTTTCCATATCTTCTTCAGAATAATCGGGATGAATATCTTTATCTCCATGTCCAGAATAATCAATCCAAGGAATTGAACGATCCCAACATGCAGTACAACCATGAAATTCACAACTGTTTTCCTCACCTGTTTTACCTGCTGAAGGACAAGTGTATGCTTTACCTCCATACATATCTTTGTGCGCCGCATTTACTGAGGTTGCAGTAATGTTAGGATGCATTTTTGTAACACTTCTTACCATGTGTTCTTCTTCAGGGTGTACTCCTTCGTTTTCTGTTGATAATCTAACTGTAACATTTGAAGGTATTGCAGAATCCATCATTTCAGCAGGATGCGCTCTTAGATAATCTTTCAACATTTTTGCTTCTCTTGTTGCTAACCAAAATTGTTTATCGGGATTTGCTCTTGCTACATCCATTTTTAAAGCAAAATGATGAGGACTTTGAGAATCGCCTGAAGATTGAAACCTAAATCTACTATCTGGATGTTGTGCAATTTGATAAGAAAGAGCCGCACCATAAAGATGAGGATTTGAAAGTCCTAAAAAATTTCTCCAATAATGTTTTTGTTTGTCATTTTGTTTCATAAAAGCACCGGGCTTATCCACATAACAATGCCTACATGTAGTTCCCTCTCTATTTCTTAATACACTTCCAAGTTTACAAGTGGCCGTAGGCATATCTTCACTTGCTCCCGGCAATTTAGAATTTTGGCTTAATCCATGATGGCTATCTTTTACCACACCTTTAATATCATTTTCTAGTATAAATCTATTTACTTCTTTGGAGTTAAATGCAGGTTTATTCATATTGTTTTGATATATAGATTCTATTGCATGTATTCCATCAGGGCGAAAATCAATACCTCCTGTCAAGGGATATTGAGTTAATTTATCTCTCACTTCGTTAATTGCTTTTTGATAAACAGGAATTACATCATTATACCGAGCCTTATATTGATTTGATTTATCATCTTTCATCTTTCCTCTTTGATCTTCGACACCTCTTACATGGGCTTGCATGTCAGTTACATCGCCCATCATATTTCTAACTTCTTCGATACTTTTTACCACTTCGTCAAGAATACTTGAAACAACAGAACCATGTAAAGGATTGCCGCAATCATGACAATATAGATGTTCATTTGTATGATGAAACTTTGCAACCATCGGTATGGTGTGCAAACTCATGTTCACACTAAGAAACCCATTGTTCAAAAGATTTTTGTGCAGGGAGTCGGGGAAAATCACGCTTTGTAGAGATGAGTTTACGATGTACGAAAAGATATACTCCCTGCAATAATGATTAAAATATCAATAGTTAATCAATACTACTGTCTGCGATTCTTTCTTTCTTCCATTAAATTCTTTCTTGCTCTATGAACCAAAGGATCATCTTCAGGGTCTTTTCTAGGTGGAAGTACACGCCTTCCCATCATTGCTTCTATTTCTTTTTCACTAAATTCTTTTCTTGGAGGCAACTTACGGGCCAAAGCATCTCTTAACATATCATCTGATTTTTTCATATTTTGCCTTTCACATATTTCAGAACAATATTCGCTATTAGGTGAACCATGTGCTAAACCACAACCCTTGCACTCTTCAGTAGGTGCTTCTTTGCTAACTTTTGATTGCTGACAAGTTCGACAACGTGTAGAGCCATCCTGTCTTTCAATTAAACGTGGTCTATCGCAACACGGACTCGCTTTCACGACACCCCAAGCCATTTCAAAACTATCTTTACTTTTCATTTTATCTTGCCAATCAGGATTGAATTTAGAATGTAAATGAGGGGATGTATCACTAAACAAAGTCTCTCCTCTATTATCTCCAAAGAAAGGTGCTTGGTCAACCCTTTGATTAAATTCTTCATCTCTTTCTCTTTCATCTTCTTTTTGTTCTTCTTCTGCTGCTACTTCTCCATGAACATATTCTATATACTCTTCTATTGCACCCGGTACTCTATTTTCTATGCAATGCCCGCATATATTAGATGCATCACCAAGTCCCGCATGATCTAACGCCGAATCTACATCAGTACCTAATGAAAATTCTAAACCTGAATCTTTAAAATTTATTCTATGTTCAAAATCTATTTGTTCGTCTTCAAGTGAATAATGATGATGGCATTCGGGACAATGAAGATTTCCGCAACTACTACATTCATAGCCTCCATCTTCACCTAAAAGACCATCTCCTTGACAATTATTATCTCCCGTATCTGCTGTTTCCAAACCATCACATAATTGCTCACCTTCAGGAAGAGGCTCGCCTCTTAATTCCATAGACGTTTCATTATCATCTTCTATTTGATTGCCCTTTAACACACCCCAAGCCTTGTCGAATGCGGTCATGTTTACATCTCCTGATATCCGTCAAACCACCTGTCTTCAGGATTTTCTGCTTCTACATTGGATGTTTTTGGATTACGGCAATGAGCCTGTGCCTCTTGAAGAGTCAAATTCGATTTAATTGTCCTATTTGATTTGTTGTCGCTAAAATGGTTACGGACAATTTTATATTTTTTCCCATCGTCTTTTACAACATCCCATGCTTTCTCAAAAACGTCTTTGCCCTTTTTGCTCTTTTTTTCTCTAAGATGCTTAAAATCATGACCATCTATATCACCATCACCATCTACATCTAACTTCTTTTGTTTTCCTTTAAGTTTTGACATACTACTCGCTCCGGTGGCTAATGCATTATTCAATGAATTATAACACTTTCTTTAAAAATCAAGGAGTGTAGGTTCTGTGTTTCTCATATATTGTCTTATAACCTCATTTGGATTTTCATCACCCGGATGAATGCCATGATGGTCTTCTAAAGCATGAATTATATCGTTACCCATTTGATACGGGCCTAATGATCTTGCATGAAATGCATCAATTCTTGGCGAACCGGGATAGAGGTAATCTTTAGGCATTCCCGGCATACCCTGTATTGATGATGAACTACCTCTTGGCCCTTTTTCATAAAATTTACCTCCATATTCTTGACCTAAAAATGGCCTTATTTGGAAATTAGAAGGCAAATTAGCAATCAAATCAGTTGCTTTAGCAGGAGGTAAACCTTCTGGAATAGGTTTGGGGTTTTTTCTGTTTTTGTTTGTTTCCATTATCCTTCTACGCAAATATTTTCCCATGTCAAATTCATTAGGATTAGGAGTTAAACCAAATAATTTTGTTGCAGCAGGATTTCTATAAGATGCTCCCGTTGTTTCTAAAACAGGCATATCAGATAATTCATTCATATATCTCATTTTTGCCCTTGGATTTTCAATCATATGATGGCCTAACATTCCTCTTCGATACAATTCATTAATTATATCTCCTGTCCTATTCATTAGACCTAGCCCTAATTCCGTTTTTTCTTTCATTTCTTTCGCTTTTTCTTCGGAAATTGGTTTGTTTCTAACAATTCTTTCTTTACCAAAATGGTCATACATAATCTCATCAATTGTTTTTGGTTCAAAAATTGTTTTACCCCATTTCTTACCCCTGCCTTCGCCATGTTTATTACGAATACTCGACAAATACCCCTTTATACTATTTGTCTTGTTTTTATCGCCTATACCCCATGCTTTTAACCCCGGAGTTAATGTGATTTTGTCTTGCTTTCCTTTTGCATTACGCCGATATATTTCTTCTTCGGTTACATCGGGGAAATCTTGATTCGGCCTAACTTTCTTCCAAAAATACCTCATTGATGGTTCGTTAACCTTCCAAGCAACATTTTGCCCCCCTATACTAAATGCTTTACAAGGAGTACCTGCTGACACAAAATCAATTACCTCTCCATCAAAAACATCTAATAATTCATCAACTTGATTCTTTACTGACCCTTGCAGTATATCTTTAATATGATAATCTTCATCTCCTTGTGGAAATTGAGCATCCGTAAGGTCTTCTCTCAAACCCCAATCAAATGATTGTACGTTATGTCCTCTTTTTTTAGCAGACGTACCATATCCTGCTAAACCTAATTTGGAGTCATTCATAAGAGGAGATTCCCCCAAACCTGCATAAAGACTAGCCCAATTCAATCCATCATCAATAAATCTCTTCATTATTTCAGATGCATCGGCATCATCAGTATAAACATTGTGATCGCTTACATGTTGTTTGACAAACTCCCATGCAATCGAGAAAGCGTCCACCATACAGTTATCTAAAATTAACTATTGTTTATTTGTTTATCTATCATCATTACTTCCAAAGGAAAAAATCCAATCAAAGAATTTATTAGAAAGATTCCAAAATATTTTATCTATTCTGCTCATCAATCATCCCTTCTAATATTGCATCCCAATAATCCCAATTAGTATCATTCATATTAATAACCCAATCTTCTTTCCTAACCAATTCCAAAAACGATTCCAACCCTCAAGAGCAAAGGTTTCATCATCATATCTTTTCATCAAAAATCCTCTTCTGTTTTGCCAAACCAATTTAGAAATGCTTCTCTCATGGTCTTGTCGGTTATCCAACCTTTCGGCATAGTGTAGTTTTTACACCATTGTTATTAATTTTTTGGTAAAAACAGAACTATTTTTATAAATTATTCAGATATTGATGCAATCCAAGCCTTTGTGAAACTATCTGCCGCCCACGCATCACAAACATGATTGGCACGACACATAAAATCATACCACTTACAATATCCTGTCATTGGATTATCGGTAGCACTTGAATCCCATGCTTTACAATTACCACAGTTTTTGTCAGTAGTGGCTTTTTTATAATTAGGAGCATCGCTTTTTGCCATTAACAATTCCACCTTTTTAATGCTGCACCTTTTGGAGTCATTTTACCACCTTTACTTGTCGGGCCTTTTACGCCACCCATTCTTGCACAAAACGATTTTCTTCTTTTTGCCTTTTTAGAACCCGGTTTTAATTTAGATGGTTTTGTAGTAACAGGAGGTTTTAGATTAGCCCCTGTTTCTCTTTTGAATTTGGCTCTACCTTTAGCATTTAATCCTCCTTTTCTGCTATGTTTGTTAGGATTATAACCATGAAAAGGCTTGTCCTTCTTCGCTTTAATCAATACAGCCTTTGTAAGAACATTGCAAGTATAACAATCACATGATTTTACCATTGTCGGTTTTCCTCCTACTCCTTGTTTTTTTGACCTTTTTCTGTTTGTAGCCGCTTTTTTCTCTTTTGAACTCATTGAACCTGCGGTCTTGGGTGTGCCTTCATTGACTTTTTTAGATGGACGGCATTTCGGATAGCCTCTTTTTGATTTATCAGCATCATCTCTTCCACACGGAGGATGCTTGCCGCTTTTATCTTTGCGAGAAACATCAACCCATTCTTCTTTAAACCAATCTCTAAGATCTTTAGTAAGGATATCAGAAAACGCATTCATTTTCCGCCCTTTCCTTTCTTTTTCCATCCGCCACCTGCTTTTTTGTAACCTTTTGCGGCCCAAGCATTAGCATAAGCAGATGGATACACATCGAACTTTGATTTGGCTTTTGATTTCCATTGTGACCATAAAGCAGGGTTTGTTGGTGCATTATCACCTTTATCTAAAGATGCTTTTTTAAGATTTTTTTGTTGGTTTTGATAACATCCTAAATGTTTGTCTCCTCCAGATAAAACATTTGAATCCATATGAGGGTCATTAAATCTTAATGATTTGCCACAAATAGTACAATCAGTAGGGCTTTGTTTTACGACTTCCCATGCTTGCTCAAACGCCGCCATGTCAAATATGTGCGTACCATTTATTAAAAAAGTTTTGAATATCCAGTTTTGGGAATTAAACGTCCATCTGGTGTAGTTGTAACATATGGCCTCATAGATGCACTATCTATTAACCCCTCATCCACTAATTTGTCCCAAAAATCCGCAGTATGTTTTTCACTATGAGTTACATGAGTGCTTTTTGCACTAGGATCATACTCTCTTAACTCTGCAATCATCTCTAAAAGTCTATTTCGTGCTTGACCTGTTCCCCGTATGTCCTCTCCTAATTCAAAATTAGAAATTTGGTGATAAGGTTCTATCGGATCATTGGGAGCATCACCTTCTTGTAAAACCGCATACCCTCTAGCATCCTTGTCTTTTGACTCCCAATAACGATGAGGAACAGGCATCCATGTTCCAATTGTCGGCACAAGACTAAATCTTTGGTGTATCGAACCCGGCGTATGTGTTAATCCTCGTTCATCATCTGTATAATCTTCAGGCTCATAATCAGCAGTAGTTCCTTCCTCTGTCCATAGAGGGGCTTTCACCAAATCCCACGCTTGGTCAAATGCGGTCATTCTCTCCACCTCTCTCTTTCTTCGGATGTGGCAAAACCAGATTCAATGTATTTTCTTTTCTCGTCATCAGACAATCTTTCAGTCCAACTTACATAAGGCGTTGATTCTTTGATTTTGTATTGAGAACGGTCTAATGGAACAAAAGTAGGAATAGCGGAGTTTTCCAAAAAATCATCATCCATAATGCCATCAAAACCTCGTTCTTTCAATGCCTCTCTTATTGCCGGGACATAAATCAAATCCATAGGATTCGTGCCGTCATAGGGCGAATGTTCACTTACAATATCATAATTTGGTTCAAAACGAACATCGTCATCATATTGTTCACCCCAATCTTCTAATGTTTCAAAACCCATTTCTCTAGCAATATTTTGCATATCCTTTATTTTTGCAGGTTTCTTAAAAGGGGCTAAATTAATCGTCTGTATTTCAGGGTTGTCTCCGCCTCGTTCACCTGCATACCATTCTGCACCTTCTTTATCACTTGTCATAAAAACAGGTTCTCTTAATTCTCCTTCTAATTTTGACCCACCATGATAAACGATAGGTGCTTTAACCAAATCCCACGCTCTATCAAATGCGGTCATTCATCTTCCTCCAATAATCTAAGGTATTTTGGCAAAATAACCTCATTATACATTGAATGCAAATGGCCGTCTGAAGTAATTTTGCTTCTTCTTAATTTTTGATGGGGTTTGACATCATCGCTTACATGGATAACTGCACCTTTCATACTATCTTGTTTATTTTTTGCATATTCTTTTGCTTCATCTAAGGAATTAGTCGCCCAAGACCACACTCCCTCATGGGGCAAATGCCCCTCCATAAATTGAGAAAGACTTGGCCTTAGCCCTTCAAGCATTATTTTCTTTGCACTTTCAACATCTGTTCCATGAAACGGTGCTTTAACCAAATCCCACGCTTGGTCAAATGCGGTCATACTCCTTCATCCCCTCGTATCTCTCGATTAGGATCAAATGCGTTCATCCATGTATCTTTAATTTGCATTTCAGCATACTCATCAGCGTATGAAAGCAACTCACAGCCACTATCTTCTCCTTTTTCGGGGTCTGCAAACCAATTCTTACACCAAACGCTGTAATAGGGGACGGTATCGGTCATATTCAATCGCCAACTGAGAGATGATAATTGATCCATTCTCCATTGTGTTTCTGTATTCCCACAATGAGGGCATGGCGGGGGCTTTTCTGCGGGGGGGTCGGGCAGTTTCCTCTTGAGCAAATCCCATGCTCGGTCAAATGCGGTCATTTAGAATTCCTCCGACCAAAAATCTTTCATCCAACCATTATATTCATCACTATAAGAATCTCTTAACTCTTGTTGTTCACGGCCAATATCCGAATCATCACCGGAAAACGTAGGTTTTGCCTGTAAAAAGGACTTTAATTCATCTTGACTCAAACCAGACTGTTCCATCAAATAATACAAATACATAATTCGTTGTTGTCTTGCCTCATCCATTTTATTTCTTTGTATAAAATCTCTTAATCGAGGTTTTTTCTCAGCAGGTAATTTATTATAAGATTCCAAAGTACCTACCATATCTCCCAAAAAATCCATTCCATCGCCACTAGGAGGAGAAGACGGGTCGGGAACAGGATGATACCCAATTCCATATCGCTCTCTTGCAGACATTCGCCAAGTCGGAATTGTATTTTCAACTCCTGCGATGCCTCCACTTTGATGTCTATAAGCATGACCTGTTGGATTTAACAAATGATTGGGAGTTGTAATAAATGATTCATAGGCTTGACCGTAACACCGTTGATTATCAGTATAAGCATCACAGGCAGGACAATGATAAACTGGTTTATTTTGACTTGCGGCTATATACGCTTCTTCAGCATTTCTAGGGATATTTCCCATCCAACCGTCTTCACTTTCAAGACCGGGATTAAATTCTGGAGTTTGGTCTTTTACCAAACCCCACGCTTCGTCAAAGGCGGTCATGCTAAATCCTCCCCAAAGGGCATCCAACCTGAATCATCCATTAAAGGCATAGAAAGTGGTGAATCGGGTTTCTCAGAAATAGTGCTAAGCAACAAATTTACTTCTGATTGTATAGCAGTAATTGGCGGCAATTGTCCTTTATCTGTCATCATATCATACTGCGAGGGATTATGATTATAGAAATTTAAGAATTGAAGCAAAGAATCCAATGATTCGGCTTCTCTTTCACTTATCAAAGGGAGTAAATCATTACAAAGTTTGATTAGCGATTTAACATCGTCATTAGATTTAACCAAATCCCATGCTCGGTCAAATGGATTCATCTTCCGTCCCACCGTCTATCGTCATTACCGGGATATTTGTAATAAGGCCGCACAGGGTTTTTATCCCTACAAGATGGTGTTGTGCAGTATTTACTATTCCATTCCCCGCTTGCTAAGGCTAAATTACCCTTACAATAGGGGCAATGTGGCAATTTTTTGTACTTTACTAGACTCCATGCTTGGTCGAATGCTTCATCTCCAACTTTCATGTTACCACCTAGAAGGCTTACGCTTCAATCGTTTTAAGAAGCAATAGTTTATTGGTTTATCTATATCTTAGAGTTTGGCCTTTGCAACTTTCCAGAATCCAATAATTTTTTATTCATTAATAATCGGTGTAGGATTATAGTTAGGATTACGTCTTGGAGGATTCATTGGATTATCGTCTAATGCCATACTTTGTTCTGGTGTCAAAAATTTATTTGAATCATTTAGGGATGTGCGTCCATCTTTCGGTTCCATTCCGCTATATGTAATCATATCTTCTCCTTCTTTATTTGTATGTCTTTGAACATCTCTTGTATCTAATGGATTACCCGAATAATATCCTGACGTTTGTTTTCCTTGAAATTCACCATCTCCATATGAGCCTGTTGCGAAATCTGTTACATCTCCCGCAAAGTCATCATTATCATCAATCCTTCCAACTCTCATATCATTGTAGCCTCCGCCATAGTCAAATAAGTCCAATCCGCCATCTTTCATCTGATTTGTCATGTTTTTCCCATCACGCATTATATCTCTTCTATTAGCACTTTTTGGTCTTGCCCAATCAGGGACAGGAGAACCTTTTACTACACTCCATGCTACTTCAAACACATCGGACATGTATGTCGGTATAATTCAATAGTTAATTAAATTATTTATAAATATTCATATTATTCCTTCCTTAACTTGCTTCGGTGCTAAATGCGTTATGTCTAAATGAACCCCTATAACCGGGAGGATAAACAGGATATTTTTCTTCTAAATTTGATAATAATTGTTGATTCAACCAAGGTATGTTAGTACCCATGCTCTCCCCCACTTTTGTTGCACCTCTTTGTTTAATGCCTTTGTTTCTCCTATCATTAAGTTGTAAATAATTTAATCCTGCTAAATTATACATTTCTCTCATAATATCTGATTTTGTCCTTCCGTCTGGAGATTTACCGCTATCTCCTGAATTAAATGTAATAATAGGAATTTTTCTATCATTAAATGGTTTAAGTCTTCTCATTAATGTATCAGTAAAACCACCCCTTTGCCCCCAATCTTTACCTTTTATACGGTGTTCTCCAACTTCATCCCCTAAATAAGGAGGGTCAACCGTAGCCAATCCACGAAGAGGATCAGCAATTTCTGACAGTTCATCAAGATAATCTCCTGCATCCCCTTGATTAAACAACCATCCATCATCATTCATAATTTTACTATAAACTGAATAATTATGCTCTCTATCGTTTCTTTCTTCTTCAGTCCTACCTATGCCTTGAAATTTATCAGAAGGGTAAAAGAAATGTTTTGATTGAATTGGTTTTATTCCGGCTATTGCTGCTTTTTTATTGTACTCTTCCCATGCATCTTCAAATATTTTTGCTTGTGGCCCTAATCTGGCTTCAGTCTCACTAATTACATTTTTAGATGGCCCTCTTGATGCGATATTAATGTAATTCTTACCCGGAATATCTGCTTCTCCTAATCTAAAATGACCTCCAATCATTTGAGGCCGTAGTATGCCAACCAACCTATCTCTTTCTTTTGCCTCTTTAGAATTAAAATCATTTATGTTGGGGTGCATTTGCAACTCATTTATTCGATTGAGATGTTGTCTAAACTTAAAAGGAATATTTAACATACGGTCTGAATCTACATTAAGCCCACCTGTTTTACTATGCCACGCATCAATCATATCTTCAGTAATGGGATTCATGACAATTTCTCTTGTATCGAGAGGGTTAGGTTTTCTGAAACGCATTATATCTCCTGCTTTCATCCCATATTCTTCATCAAAATTCCATTTCATTGCATTAGGATCTTCTTTTATTCTTCTAAAAAAGGAAGGTATCATTGGATTTAAGTCATTTCCTGCATAAAGTACATCGGGTCGAATTGAAAATCCAACTGCTGCACCGCCCATAAATGGGTCATAAACTTCTCTTGTTTTGAGTCTGTCTCCAATATTTCTAAGTAATTTTGTGTACGAACCTTTATTTCCTGCGACAGGCAAAGGAGTTTCTACTGCTGCATAGGGGTCTTGCTCGATTGCCTGTTCTGCTTTGTGCCTTCTTCCTTGATATTTTACAAGATTCCAAGCATCATCAAAGGCAGACATTAGAGCATTTCTCCATCATTACTAGGATTCAACCAATTTTTATTTTCGCCTTGAGCAGTTACTTCATACCATGTAAACCCTTGAATAAGCCAACCTGTCTCTTCAGTAATCCAGTCAACTAACAACTCCTCAATTTCCTCTTGAGTGTAGTCCTCTTTAATACCTAATTCCGAAGCAGTTACAGACATAAACGTAGGATTTCCTACTTTATTGCCATCAAGTTCCTCATCACCAACAATATGAGAATTGTCATACTTAACACTATCTATAACAAAAGTTCTTTCTTGTTGTTTGACTAAAATCCAAGCCACGTCAAAAGCATCACTCATTTTGCTGCCTCTTTTTTGCATTCTCTCTTGCTCTTAACCCCATTGCTTGTTTAAAACTTTTTTGACGATTAAATCTTCTTATCAAATCTCGTTCACTAGAATCTTGAGGGAAATCAAAATCTATGTCGGAATAGTGTTCATACGGCTTTCTAGTCATCATAGTGTCAATTAAATCATTATCATCCGGTTCAGATGCTAAATTTCTAAATTGCCCTAAGTCATAAAACATACTATCATCTGTTACCTGTTCATAAAGTTCATCAGCCCTTTCATTTGCGCTTTCGTCTTGAATTACTTCATAATTATCGTTCCTATCCTTTCGTGTAGATAATCCATAATTGGGCAATTTAGGCATTAAAGTTCGTGCAACATCAAGTAATTCTGCACTATCAAACGCTTGTTTAGGAGTAGATCTTGTAGCAGGGTGTTGTGAATATATTTTCATTCTTTTTACAGGATCTCTTTCTTCTCTTGAAATATAAGCAGGAGTCCCAAATTCAGAAGCATACGCTCCATACTCATGAAATTGCCCATAATCCTTGTTTGCTAATGCTTGTGCTTCCTTTGTACTTAACTCTCCACTTTTTACTTTATTCATATATTCTTCTTGAAGGATTTCTCGTATAATTGAATCCATAGCCTTGTGAGTTGATTCATGAGTTAATGTATCAGTAATTCCTTGTTCAAGTCTTGGACTATGCCGCAAAGGTTGCCTATATATTCCATAAAGCATATCCCACATATGGCTACCTAAATTTACCCCTGCAAACCCCGGTTTGTAACCTCTAGGCAGATATGGCTCAACTTTTTCAGTAATTTTTTCAGGGTTGCCGTCTTTATCATATTGCCATCGTGTTTTAAGATCTGTAATTTTATCATCTGAATTAATATCTGGAGGCACAAAATGCCCCATTGGGCCACGCATTTGATATACATCTGCCAAAGAAGGAGGGTCAAGATAGAAATCTTTTACGATGTCCCAACTTTCTTGAAAAGCATCGCTCATGCTACCTTAGCAAATTACAATTGTAAAAAGAGTTATCTATCTTCAGAAGCCGTCATTTCCTTCTTCTCCAACGCCTTCTCCTTATCTGACTCAACAATCTTTCTAACTCCTCGTCCCGTTCAGTCCGAGCCGGAGGTCTACGTGGTTCAATCCCAACGTGGAAGTTGCGTTGTTGGAGAACTGGTATGGGTGTGTCGCCATGACCCATCTGCCTAAGAGCCTCCATGCGATGACCGCCTTCTTGCATACCTGCATAGCCCCAAGCGTCATCATTGGTCTTTCTCTCACTATACTCGCCTTTCCCTCCGTATGACAAGGTAGGCGCACCAATCATCTTACCCTCCTTTATGCCTTCAATCATCCTTGCTATGTTCTCTTGGCTAGTTGCTCTTGGAGTCCATCTGTACTTGTCATCTCTACCTCCTTGTAATGGACTTCTAGTGTAGGGGGCTATCGCATCAAAATACTCGTTAGGAGTCATCATTGCCATCCTTGAGTCTGCACTAGATGCGTATGGTATGTTTCCAATCTCCTGATCTATTTGATTGCCACCGAAGACGACTTGATTGGGGTCTATATTGCTTTGGTCTAAACCGCCACCTGCCCGATATCCCACTTTCACGCCGGGTATGGGTTCAACAATGGGCATCTTGACGATAGACCATGCTTGCTCAAAAATCGTCATTTATCGTCCCTCGGTTTGTCTAGTGATAGCAACGGGAATTGAAATATCTCCATATCCCATTATTCTAAGAGCATCCATACGATGTCCTCCCTCTTGATAGCCAGTCGGAGTATCACCTGCCATATCTATTTCAGGCGAACCCATGATTTTACCTTCTTTAATACCTTCAATTATTCTATCAACCATTCTTGACCCTTCAGCAGGTGGGAACTTCATGTTTTGATGTCGCATTGATTCTAATGTTCGGTGTTTACTATCTGTGAATTGATCTTGCACCTTCTGAGATTGGCCTAACAATGTATTTTCATGAGGTACAGGAAACTTCTTTTTGCCTGTAAACGTATTGATACCGACTTCTGCTAATCTATCGAAGTATTCATTTGCAGACATTTCCTCCATTTCATCGCTTTGAAAATTAGTAGCACCTATCAATTCCGGTTTTGCTTTCCATTTTTTGCCATACCCCGCATTTTTATTGTATTCATGTAAGTCTCTTACAGGTTCATCAAAGCCATACGCTACCCTTAGACCCGGCACTTTGGTGTCCACAATAGGCATTTTGACTAATGACCATGCTTGTTGAAAGGCATCACTCATCTTACTTTCCTCTAAATATTTTTACAGGTACAGGCTTCCATCCATGTCCTCTAGCAAACAATTCAGACATTCTATGAACCCCGTTATGTCCGGGATTATCCATGTCAGGCCAAATATACGGCATACCAAATAAAATATCTTCACCCGCTTGCGCTCTATCCATTAAATCTCGATAAAAATAATCTCCGGCTTCTCTTGGTGTTTTATCCAGACCCTTTCTATATTCTAAAAAATTTCCGTCCGAATCATAATCTCCATGTAAATATTTTAATTGTTCAAAATATTTTTTTTCATTTCTATAAAGGTCATAAACATTCATTTCGCCACGTTCATACGCTTTATCAGGGTTTTCCATCAACGGCCCTTGCTTTCTTTGTTCTCGACCAAACCTTCTTGGCCCACGTATGCTGCCATGTCTATGATCGGGGCCAGTTACTCTTAAATTAAATTCAGCAGGTAACATAGTTCTAATTGCATTACCCCACGGCATATTTTTAGTTCTCGGCACATCCATTTCAGTAAAGTTATTATATTCTGGAGTTGGTTCAGCCGGAACATAACCAAACACATTGTCCATCTCTCTCCAATTTGGGTCGCCCTTACCTTGAGTTACAAATTTAATACCGGGTATGCCCGTTTCATAGATGGGCATCTTGACTAATGACCATGCTTGGTCAAATAAACTATCACCCATCATTACCCCTCTATTCTCCACTTATACACTAATCTTTCCATAATCTTCTATTAAACCAATCACGCCAATTTTCTGCATCTATCTCCTCGAGGTTATTCGTCAATTGTTCAACTTTTCCTCTACCCCATAAATTATTGATTCTATCAGGGGTTATCTTAAATTGCTCGTCAAGCGTCAAGCGTCTTGCGAAGGGCCTTATTCTTTCAATATCGCCAAATAGTAAATCGTCTTCGGGTTGTATTCTAGCATTGGTTATAGCATCTAAATAATTATAATTACGACCCGGATCATCAGGGTCAAATCTTTCATCATCTTCATCATATCTATACGGGCGTGACCTTGCTGATGATTCACTATATGGGTTGCCATGGTATTCGCTTGTTGATACTTGAACAGGTATTTTCTCATCAATAAAGCCTAATTGTGCCAAAGCCGCCATTCTGTGTCTGCCTTCATGTCCTGTAATCCGATAATCATAATCAGAAGCATCCCCTGCTATATCGTTAATTGTTTCGCCTCTTCTTGATAATAGTAAAAGGGGATTATAAACAGGCAATCCTTGTTCCATCTGTCTAGCCATATTTTTAATATATTCTTTTCTATCCGGGTCATCTAAGCCCACTTTACCTGCTAAACGAAGAAACTCACGGGGAGTCATCATTATTTTTTCAGCATAATTTCCAAAAACCTGACTTCCGCCCAATGGGATGTGAGTTCTTATCGCTTCATCATTCCACGGACTTGAATAAGTATCTTCAATTCCCATTTCGTCTAAAACTTGTTTATCACTTGTTGTCTCTTCAGCGAATCTTCTCGATTCATCAATATCCCATATTTCAGTAGGGCCAATTTTATGCCTTGCCATCTTGACTAATGACCAACCACGTTCAAAAGCATCAGACATTTCAATCAATAACACCGTAATCCTCATCGTCTTCTGGCAAGGCTTCTACTAACCCGTCATCACCCCACATTTCTTCATCGGGCTTTCCAGATCCCCCACAAGTAGGACAACGGGTCATACTCATACCGAAATCTTTTCTTTTTTCATCCTCACCCCTTGTTGCATATGAAATAGGTATAGTTCCCTCTCCATCACATTGCGGGCATCTTCCTGCTTCATAACGCCTCACCTCTTCTAAAGTACGAACCATCTTAACTACCTTCCAAGCATTTTCAAACGTATCGCCCATACACCTTCTAAGAAACAATGGTTAAAAAAATTTGGGGAAAAATTTTTGGGAAAAAAAATTTGGAAAAAATTTAGGTTTTTGATAGGAAAAACGCATATATTCTCAACCCTGTCAGTCCTAAGAAAAAAATATGACAATTTTTTCCGAGTAGCGTATGCGCTTAGGCCGGGCCTCTGGAAGAAAAAAAAAAAAAATTCCATCTCTAAAAAAACGGTCACATTGGATGCCATTGGATACCCGCTTGAAAAGCGGGTTTAGAGCCTGTTTTGAGGGGTTATTGGTGGGTTGGTGGGCATTGATAGCCATTGACAAACATTGTCAATGTGCCACTCACAAACGCCCTCTATCCATTGATCCATAGCCCTCAATGCGAGTCAATGGGTGGCTTACAAAGCCACCAAAACACCCACTTAACCTGTCATTGTGTCATGTCACCCTCAAACGTGCCGAGAATGGGCGTTTAAACGGCCATAAATCGAGTCATTTGGCCTCACTCAATCAACCCTCAATCAACCCTCACAAACAACCCCTCTCAATGGCTCTATTGACACGGTTATTTTTTGCTCCGCATTGCCCCACATTGACTGACCAATGAAAGAATCGCGCTGATGGTTTCGACTTCAATAGAGTCGTATAGATTCGTACCAGATATTGTGACCTGATTGACTGGTGCAATTCGTATGTAATTTGGATATAGATATATTAGACAATACATTAGACATATTAGACAGGATTATTATAAGACAATTTAAGAATATATACATC
>UEXN01000362.1_pt1 | contig 45781 bp, 66 predicted proteins | sample 1796711 | NCBI WGS metagenome assembly UEXN01 (sample SAMEA4772470, study PRJEB27181) | metagenome | reverse complement strand
GCAGAAGGTTGCAGCATGAACAGTAGAGCCAGAAGACGTCGCAACCGTTTCATCTTTAAGGTTGTAATGTCGATTTACATTCCATGCGGTGTTTTGGTTTGCTGCTATGGACTCTGGATTGTGTTCCAACAACTAACTTTCTAATCCAACCGAGGGGCTGGGGCTTGGGGTCAAGGTACCCTAAGACCCTAGCCTTTCTGTCGGGTCGGGCAAATAATAATTGGCATACCCCCCTAGACGGGGTTGACATAGGCTGAGCCGCGTAGCGTATCCCCCACCCATAATCACCACAAAATTCAATCCGCTTCACAGGAATTAGGAAAGCCGTGGGCCGTGGTTCTTGTTACTTGATTATCTTCTCGTATTCCTCGACCGCTTCGAGAACTTCCTCCCAACAGTACCAACCGTGACGGTCGTATGGGTCTTCAATGCCTTCCGGTGGTTCAACCCAATAGTCGATGCTCCCACCTATTCTAGACACCTCGATCTTGACACCGATTTTCTTGGCAATCCTCCTAGCCTTTGATCTGGCTGAGGCGTATTTGTCTTTCGGCTTAGAGACATCGATATCCGGCTTGGTCACGTTGTCGGATTGCAGTTCGTAGACTTCAGCGACCCGTGCGCGACGTTTCACCCGTTTGTCTCTGATCGACACGATGTCTCGTATTCGACCGCAAGTGTATTTTCGGCCACAGACCAATTGCCAGTGCCAACCAGCCACGATTAGAAAAACCCGACCGGGGGTCCGGTCCTCCTTCGACAGTTTTAGCCACTTGGCTAGCGTTGGCCCTTTGGTTCGGCTAAGCCTGACGCCATCAATTTTCCGAAATTGGCTAGGAACGATGTTGCAAGCTCGGAGTGCGTCGAACACTTCGTATCTTGACGTTCCCTTGATTGTCGCCCGACCTTGTTGCTTGCGGATCAGCCTCGCGGCTTCTCCAGTGGTCAGGTCAGTAAGCGCCGAGATCACGGAAGGTCCGCAATACCGGTTCATGTCGCTGCCATCTTTGATGGCTCTTAGTTTCAGCTTTGTCATAGACTTCTCCAAGGTTGGAGGCCCACGACTTTCCTAAGTCCCGCATCGAACGCGGTTTCATATTCACAATGTCAAATAACAGATCTCACACTAAGTCTAGCACACCCGGTTTTTCAAAATTGGCCGAAACCGCCTGATTCCGCGTGTTTTGGGCCGGTCCTAAAAATAAGTCATTGAGCATAAACAAAATATTTTTTTCAAAAATGCAAAGAAAAGGCTTTTTTCGATTTTCATCAATTAGCGTAGAATGCCCATGAGTTTGGTTTTATCGGGTATCCCCATGGGTCAAAAGAAATTAGAGAGCGGCAGTAAGTACAACCCACTGGATCTTGATGGGGATGGGGTTGTCTCCGACAGCGAGTTGGCTGCGTCAGCCGCCCTTGATATGCATGAGAAGCAGGATGCTCAGAGAAGGATGGCCTGGGTCGCCATGATATCCATGCTGGTCTTCACCGCGCTGGTCTTCCTGCCAATCTTTCCGGATTCACGGATTAAGGCCCTATCCGACCTATTCAGCCTATTTTACATCGGTATGGCTGGTGTCGTTTCAGCCTACTTCGGGGCTGCTGCCTTCATGTCTCGAAAAAAATAATCGATTCAATCCACCTTAAACCCTGGCAAAACGTAGTTAATTAAGGGCTCGACAGGCCGGGGAGGCTTTTCCCTGGGTATTGGGGGCAGTGGTTCCTCAACCTTTTCAGGTTCCTTTGGAGGCTCTTGAGTTGACAGAATATCCGCCCTGCGGAATAGCTCCGCTTCCAAGATCCGGATGTACTGAAGCTCAGGGCAGAGAAAAATCAGAACGCAAACAGATAAGGGCAAACTAGCCACCCTGGATGTACTTGGTGTCTGTCTCGATCCATACCGTCGCGCCACACGGAAGAGGCTTCTCTGGCCGGTAAACAACCCTGCACGGGCCATCAATGCTAACGCTGTTCGTCTTAATGTTCTGCTTGCTGGTCTTAACCGTCAAAACAGGGTCCATGACGCTGTGTTTTTTGTTCGACTTAATGATGTGCTGATTAACGTGGATGTAGGTCTTTGCCACAAGGCATACCTTCGCTCAGTTATGTTGCTCTTCTACTCCAATTGACTCGCTTCGCGCTGTTGCTTTTCACACACTTTGGCTCGCTCCACAGAAATGCTTTTCGATAACTTTGGCTCGTTCATCGGTTGTTGCTTTTCGCTGGTCTTGGCTCGCTCTGTCGCTTTTGCTTTTCATCAGCTATGACTGGCACATCGCATTTAGATTAAGTCACTGAGCACTAATGTCAACTCATTAGTCATGGGTGTTCGACAGTCCCAACCGACTTGTGTAGGCTCCCGCCCTTATTAAGCCAAAGTAAGGGAATAAAATGCTCCGGAAGAAGATTCTTGAAAAAGCCCTGGAACTCGTAACAGGGGACCGAGAGAAAACACACGGAAGTCCTCACAGTCTATACGCGCAAACTGCCAAATACTGGAACGTCTATCTTTACGCGAAAGCAGGGGAACCCCTGGATTCCCATGACATCACTCAGCTTGTGGTCCTTCAGAAGATAGCCCGTTCTCAAAGCGGTTCGATGAACAAAGACGACTACGTCGATATCGCTGGATATGCGAGCTTATCGTATGAACTCAAGGCCACCCTCGATGAATAACGAAGGGAACGCCGGAACCTACAAAGCCCCGCCCTACGCAGGAGGAAGTCACAACGTAACTCACACGGACGTAGGCGCTCTATCCATGCTCAGTAGGCTTGGTTGCAAAACGCTACTGGATGTCGGATGTGGTGTGGGTGGGCAAGTCAAAGCAGCCGAGAGGGCGGGCTTCAAGGCTTTTGGCATCGATGTGGACCCAGTTGTGCTCGGACCCTCAAACATCGCCCTAATCGACCTCTGTAAGGCCCCTGTGGTGTTCCCAGAACAGTTCGATGTCGTGTGGTCTGTGGAGGTTGCTGAACACATACCCCCGGAATATGCAGGAAACTACCTAGACACCGTCTGCAACAACGCAAAACGCATACTCGTGATGACTGCCAGCCAAGAAAAAATTCCGGGTCACGTTAATATTAAGCCACCAGGGTGGTGGATGCATCGTGCCGAAATGAGGGCAATGCAGTTTTCACCCGAATTAACAGCAATGCTTAGGAGGTTTTCCACCATGACCCGCGATTTCATGGAAAAAACGGGGATGGTTTTTGTAAGAATGGTCTAATTAGCGCCCTTGACCTCTGTATTTCTTCCAATTCAAGCGTTTTTGCTTGTTTTTTGGCCGAGAACGGACGCTACAACCTATAGTTGTCTTCTTTCTTACGGGAACTGGGTGCCACGCAGCTTGCCTCATCTTGCTAGCCACGACTTTTCCTCTTTAGCGAAGCAACTCTACGGGGTTTTCCTGCCGGTTGACCTAACCTTTTCTTCTGTTTTACCCGAGATTTCTTTTCTGAAGAGGTCATTTCACCAACAGTTTTAGGTGTTTTTGAGGAGACACGCTTCTTGGGGCGGCAGTAAGGGGTTCCCCGCTTCTCGCCTTTCTTGCGGCCACAAGGCTTCCCGGTTTTAACGTCAACCCAGTCTTCCTTGAACCACCTTTTGAGTGCGGCACCTTTAGGCGACTTGCGGACGCGCCCTCCAGTGCTCACTTGCTTGCTGGTATTAGCGCGACTAATTGCCATTACTTATCGCGCTTATCGTTAAACAGGGTGAATAGTGTCGTAATTTTTTCCTCAAGCACTTTTATTCGCACATTTACTTCAGAGCGAAACGCAACACCAATTGCAGCAACCATGACGATTGCAGAAATTATGGGCCAGAACTCAACTACGTTATTCATCAGTACACCCTATACCGTTTGCGGCGCATTACAGCACCACACCCCTTAGTGACACTGCCACCCTCATTCATCTTCTTTGCCTTCTCGCCCCAGTTTTTCGCACCGACCTTGCGGCACTTAGCAATGGCTCCAGACGCATAAGCACTGGGAAAAACCCTATATCGGGCTTTTACTTTCTTATAGCAAGCATCTTTTGAAGTAGACTTAGCCATCTCGGTCACTCTTGTTTAGCTTTATTATAACACCACTAGGGTCTGCTTTGGGTGGTTTTTGATCGCTCGAAGAACTTTTGGGTTTTTTCCGGCGAACGGTGGGGGCTGAGCGGCCCTTAGCAGGGAGGCGGACTGGGTCAGCTTTCTCCAAGTTGTCCTGAACGGACCAGAAAACAATTCCTACGGTAGGAAAGTTTATGGACTTTCGGCCCACTTTAATCGTGAGGAAGTCCCCTTCATCGGAAAGACCGTAATCGTCCGCATGAAAAGACGATATCCCGTTTATGTCCTCGACTTCGATGAGGTACTTGCTGATTTTTCCCTTTTTCTTAACCATGTCAGGTAATCCGCAGCAGCTTCAGGCTCAAAGAACATTGTAACCAACCGTGGGTCGCTGTCCTCATAAATAGGGTTGATAACAGCAATTGCACTGGCGAACATATTAACATCCGCTAGGCCAAGTTTGGCCGCATATTCGTCAAGTTCCTTGTACCCCGCGCACCTCACAACATGGCTGATTAGGCCCGTGAGTGGGTCTTTTACCATTCCATACCCAGAAGTGTGCTTGTGTCCCGCAGCAAGGACATGGTCCCTGTGGCCCATGCTCGCAGCCTTCACGAGGCCGTGAACCGTGTTCCACATAGAGTGTCCAGGGAAATCGTGGCGCGTATTGATGCGGACTGTCTTCTTGTTGGGGAACTTTAGTGCGATCCGGACCTGATGTGCTCGGTAAACAATCTCGCTATTTTTAATCATCCAGCGAATTGGGTCACCTGAGCCACTCCAGAGGTCATGGTTTCCGCCGACAATGTAAAGCCAGTCCACAGCAGTCACTAGCCACTCAGTTAGTCGCCATGCCTCCTCAGAAGTCGTTGCCTGATGCTCGTAGAGCGCAGCAAGACGGCCAATCCAGTTGTTGCTGATGTCGCCCAAGTTCGCCGCAAATAAACCGGGAGTCTTATTGATGATATCAACGTGTCTTTCAAGAAGAGGAAAGTTAGTCCCAGGATCATCCACATGGGGATCACCCATAAATAACAACCCAATAGGGCCGTCAATCCTAACAGAGACATTAAGTATTTCAGGAGTGGACGACTTCTTTCTCTGCCACTCTTTTCTTCGTCTTTCCTTGAGGCCCTCAAGATCTTCGGACTCATCTACTTCACCATAACTATCAAATGAAACAGCGCGGATTGAAACACCGCTCCTTTGCGCTGCGGCCAGCCTGTCTCTCAGGGTCGTCCTGGGAATGCCAAGTTCTTTTGCAGTATTTGATTGGTTGAAGTCATTGCGTCTTAGTGCTTCAATAGCCTCTTGAAGGTTACTAGGCAAAAGTTGTCCCAACTTGCCTCTCCTGTACGGTTGCTTTTAACGCATCTATGAACATATTAGGCGAAGTATATGTATAATCAACCATTTAGCCAGTCACCCGAAATGTTCGGTTCTCAATCGGGCGGGGCTCAGATGCAATCGGCCCCCAATTTGCCTCCCGGCAATGCCCCAGGTCGAGAATACTTCAATCACTCAATGGCAACCTTTACGAACGCCATGCAGCCCCCACCGGGAATGATGCCGCAAGGTATTAGCTCTCTAGTCCCCGCTTATCAATTTGGTGGAGGCGTGGGATACGGGTACAGCGGTGACGAAAGTGTTCAGGCGTCCATTGATGCTGCTCAAGCAGATTTTGATGCCGCTGCTGAAGCGGATGCTGCCGCCGCAGCAGATTATGATGTTGGGTTTAGTCAGGCTGATGCCGATGCTTCTGTCGCAGCAGATTATGATGTTGGGTTCAATCAGGATATTGCCGATGCTAACTCCATAGCCCAAGCTGAAGCCGAAGCCCAAGCTGCCGTGGACTCACTTAATGATGCGTCCAGAGGCGCGGCCACTCAAGGGGGCCCTCCTGACGTTGATTTTACAAACCTTGCATTAGAGGCTCTACAAACCCCCACGGCTGCTCCAGAAGTGCCTCTCGCCGCGATTCAGGCGGCGATGTCTTTGGCGAACAGGTCCACACCTCAGACGGTAGAGTACGATGACGAGGCCACTCAAGGGGGCCTTACGCCCAGTCGTCCTGATGTTGATTTTTCAAATCTGGCGATTAACGCTCTGCAAGATGACCTTGACATTCTTTCAGGGGGTGTGACTGGGTCTACTTATCAAGGGGCTGGAATCCCCTCTACGATGCCGGACGGAACCATCAGGGGAATGTCATTAACGCCGTTTGGAACTATTTACGACAAGCCAACGGCAGAGGCCAGAGGTGCTATTAAGGACGCTCAAACGTTTGAGGAAGAGGGGTTTGGAAGATTTCTCCCAGGGGCAAAGACTGTAACGCAAAACCCATATACCGGTGAGGTGAGCCGGGGGTACGGCTTTGGTCTTCAGGATGCTATTGGGCTTGGTTTAGGCTTTCTTAATCCTGCCCTTGGTCTGGGTTACGCAGGTTACAAAGCGGGTCAGCCTAGCCAAGTGAGTCTCAATTACAACACTGGGCTTGGCAGTCTCAACCAAGGCGATCTCAACCAAGGCAATACAGGCATGGACATGGCAAATGTTTCCTTGCCAGAAAGAGTGCTTGCCGTTGATGAGCCTGATGCTGGCGACCCAAACGACCCTAATAATGTTCCGGATGTTCCCGATGCTAGCGCCACTCCTACCGCCCAAGCCCTAGCACCCTTGGTTTATCAAGCCTACGCAAACCTTGGGCTTCCCGTTCCCGGCAATGTTCCGGCGTTTAGACGAGTAAATATCCCGACAAGTCGATTTATCGTGTAATGGCAGACACTCACGCTCTGTCTGGCTTATCGACAGACAAGCTGACGGAATACGTCCGACTTAAAGAAGCCCTTATGGGCATCGAGCGTAAGGACGAGTGCCGAGAAAACTTTCTCTCGTTCGTGAAGAATGTTTGGCCGGATTTTATAATGGGCAAGCATCATCAGATATATGCAGAGAAACTACAGCAAATTGCTGACGGCACCCTAAAGCGTCTTATTGTCAATATGCCTCCCCGGCACACTAAGTCAGAGTTTGCTAGCTACTTATTCCCGTCATTTATGATTGGCCGGAATCCAAAGTTAAAGATTATCCAGACAACGCATACGGCGGACCTCTCCGTGAGGTTTGGTCGCAAGGTCCGTAACCTTGTGGACACCAGGGAGTATAATTCTATTTTCCCAGAAGTCTTGATGCGGAGCGATAGTAAGGCTTCGGGCCGCTGGGATACCGACAAGGGCGGTGAGTATTACGCTGCGGGTATCGGTGGTGCAATCTCCGGGCGTGGCGCTGACCTTTTGATTATTGACGACCCCCACTCTGAGCAACACGCAATGAGCAGCACCGCTTTGGATGCGGCCTATGAATGGTACATCAGCGGCCCGCGTCAGCGTTTGCAACCTGGGGGTTCAATTGTTGTCGTTATGACACGGTGGGGTAGTAGGGATCTTACTTCAAGGCTTTTGAAAGATCAGCGAAACGACAAGGCAGATCAGTGGGATGTCGTTGAGTTCCCTGCAATTTTTCCCGAGACTAACAATCCTCTTTGGCCTGAATACTGGGAGATAGACGAGCTTGAAAAGGTAAAGGCTTCGCTTACTGCGGCTGCTTGGTCGGCACAGTGGATGCAAAATCCCTCAGCAGAGGAAAGTGCGGTCCTGAAGAGGGACTACTGGCGCATTTGGGAAAAGGACGATCCGCCAGAATGTGATTATATCCTCCAAAGTTACGACACTGCATTCTCTAAAAAATCCAAAGCTGACTACAGCGCATGTACGACATGGGGAGTCTTTACTCATCCTGACGAAGGGCAGGGAATCATACTCCTTGATTCTTGGAAGGATCGGCTGGATTTTCCAGAACTAAAGAAACGCGCTTATGACGATTTTAAGCACTGGGAACCAGACATGATCCTTATAGAGGCCAAGGCTTCGGGCACTCCCCTGACGCACGAGCTTCGTAGGATTGGCCTTCCTGTCGCTAATTTCACTCCTAGCAGAGGAAATGATAAGATGACTCGCGCCCACGCTGCCGCAGCCGTGTTCGAGAGCGGACTTGTTTGGGCCCCGGAAGCCCGGTTTGCAGAGGAGTTAATAGAAGAATGTGCTGCTTTTCCGGGCGGCGAAAGTGATGACTTGGTTGACAGTACAACTCAGGCTATCTTGAGGTTTCGCCAAGGTGGATTCATACGGCCTGAAAGCGACTATGAAATTGGAGATGCGCCTTGGCGTGAAGCGAGAAGTTATTACTGATGGCTATTATTGAAAACGAAGATACTCCAGAGAACCCTGTCGGCATTGCTGTTGAAGTGCAGGAGGGCGACCTTCCGGAAAACATGACTTCGGAGGAGAACGAGGACGGAAGTATTTCTTTTTTCGTTGAGGAGACCCCTCAAGAAGAGGACATACCCTTCGATGCCAATCTTGCTGAGTTTATAGATGAAACTTCTCTAGGCGCTCTTTCCAACAAACTCATTGGTGATGTGCGCGGAGACTTGGACAGCAGATCAGATTGGGAAGAGACTTACAAAAGAGGCTTGGAGTCTCTTGGTATTAAATACGAAGACTTTCGAGACTTTCCCTTTGAAGGCGCGAGCAGCGTAACGCACCCCTTGTTGGCTGAGAGCGTCACTCAGTTTCAGGCTCAAGCCTACAAGGAGCTTCTGCCTTCGGGTGGCCCTGTCCGTACTCAGATTCTTGGGACGACTACTCCGGAAGTAGAGGCTCAAGCAGACCGTGTCGCTGAGTTTATGAACTATCAGGTTACGGTAGAGATGAAAGAGTACGATCCAGAAACGGATATGATGCTTTTCTATCTCCCGTTGAGCGGCTCTGCATTTAAGAAGGTCTACTATGACCGCGCCCTGGACCGTCCGGTCAGCAAGTTCTGCCCTGCTGAAGACATCATTGTTCCCTATGGAACTACGGACATTCAGACGGCACAGAGGATTGCTCAGCGCATCAGTATGCCGCTGAACGAATTAAAGAAGCTGCAATTCATAGGGTTTTATCGTGACGTTGAGGTTCTTGCTTCTGACAACGTCGTTTATGGAAGCTCGATCCGCGAACAAGAAGATGAGCTTGAGGGCGTTCACCCAAGCTATAGCGACGAAAACCTTACGGTTTATGAGCTTCACGCATTTATTGATCTTCCTGATTTTCCTCACCGCGACAACGAGGGTGGTGAGACTGGAATTGCCCTGCCGTATATCGTTACGATAGATGACGGATCGGGGAAAATTCTTAGTATTCGCCGGAATTACTACCCAGAAGATCCGTTCACCAAGATAGAATACTTTGTTCACTACAAGTTCTTGCCCGGACTTGGCTTTTACGGGTTTGGTTTGCCCCACATGATCGGTGGGTTAGCCCGCGCCTCAACTAGCATTCTTCGCCAGCTAATAGATGCCGGGACGCTAGCTAATTTGCCCGGAGGGTTTAAGCAACGCGGAGTGCAACTCGCGGAAGAAGAGAACCCAATCAGGCCGGGAGAGTTTAGGGATATTGACGCGCCGTCTGGTCTTCGGGATGCAATTATGCCGCTCCCGTTTAAGGAGCCAAGCCCGACCTTGTTGCAACTTCTTTCCTTGCTGGTTCAAGACGGACGTAGGTTTGTGTCCCTCGCGGACCAAAACCTTAGCGACATGAACAACGAGACCCCGGTGGGAACCACGGTGGCTTTGATTGAGCGCGGCTCTCGCGTGATGTCTTCTATTCACAAGCGTTGCCATTATGCTCAAAAGCAAGAGTTTATTCTTCTTGCAGACATTCTAGGTCGATACCTCCCTCCGGAGTACCCTTACAGCTTAGGCAACGTAAATCGCTTGATTAAATCTGCGGACTTTGATGGCCGTGTTGATATCATTCCGGTTTCTGATCCTAATATTTTCAGTATGTCTCAGCGGGTTGCGCTAGCTCAAAACCAACTGCAACTGGTTCAAGCTAACCCGCAAGTTCACGGCGAGAAGGGCATCTACGAGGCTTATCGTAGAATGTACGAGGCTTTGAATGTAAGAAACATTGAGCAACTTCTTCCGCCGCCTCCGCTACCGCAGCCAAAAGATCCTGCGATTGAGAACAACGACTTCACAAGAGGTCTAATTGGTCAGGCGTTCGAGGGTCAAAATCACGATGCTCACATCAAGGCTCACATGGCCCTTATGGCCCTCCCGGTAGTGCAGACTAATCCGACTATTGTTGCCAACGTCAATGCACACATTATGCAGCACCTTGGGTTAAAGGCTCGTGAAGTTGTGACAAGCACAATGATGGAGCAAGTGGTTCAGCTTATGCAGTCCCAGGGAGGTGTTATCGCTCCTGAGCAACAGGCTGCTCTTGCTAGCGAAATTGAGGATCGTATCGCTGAGGTCGTAGCAACAATGACAGAGGGCTTTGCTCAGTCTCAAGAGCCGGAAAATCAGAAAGACCCCTTAGTTGCAATTCGAGAGCAGGAGGTCGCTTTGGCCGCTCGCAAGTTGCAGCTTGAAGGAGAGAAATTTAAGCAAAAATCCGCCCTTGAAAGTTCTAAAGCTGCCGCTCAAAATATAGTGGACATTGCCCGTGTTGAGGCTCAAAACAGGGCTATAACTGAGCGAAGCTCAATCGCAAGAGAGCGGATTGCTGCAAATCTAGTCGGCAAAATTGGTCGGCGTTAGTACAGGAGTTGAAGATGGTAGACACTGGTTTGAAGGGCACAATGCCCAAAAGTCCGAAGGGTGTTGACAACACCATGAAGGTTGAGCGTCAAGGGGAAGTCCCGTATAGCCCTCCTTTGAACACAAAGGCTGGCCCTGCTCCTAAAACCGTTATGGCTCGTGGCCGGGGTGCTATGGAGCGCATTCTTCCGACCAAGATTGCGTAAGACCGATGATTGCTCTTCTTGGTAAAATAGTTGGAGGCCCGATAGTCTCCAAGGTATTTGAGACTGGCGTTCGATACTTTGAAAAGCGCCAGGAAATCTCTGAGGCCAAGCATAACGCACGGATGCAAGTGGAGGCCAAAAAGGCAACCGCTGACATAGACTGGGATCAAATTATGGCCCAGAACTCTTCTAAAAGTTGGAAAGATGAGTTGCTGACGATTTGGGCCGTAGTCGTAATGTCCTTAGTGTTTCTTCCTTGGACTCAAGAGTGGGCTCTCAATGGTCTGAGAGGGCTAGAAGAGGCCCCTGAGTGGTTTACCATTTTAATTTTCACTGTTTTTGCGGCTAGTTTTGGCGTCAGGGACTTGATTAAGACCAAACTCGGCGGGAAAAAGTAAATAAATTGATTACTAGAGATAAAGAAGAACTCCAGAAGACCATCGATGATGAAATTGGGTCTCTGAGAAAAGACTACTATGAGTGCCTTATCAGAGAGGCAGAACTCAAGATAAAGATTGTAGAGCTTGAGGAAAAAGTAGTCGAACTGTTAAGGCGCACAAGTATCCACTAGTTCAGACTACTTCTAGCGTCTTGACACAACTTTAGAAAAAAAATATATACAAATACAGTCCTAGTACAGAGGCTGTAATGGATGCGATTCTACTCGCGGAGGGTCTTTACCGGTTCTTACGCAAAGAGCGCGATTCACAGGTTGAGTATCTATCTGCGGGTAACGCTAAGTCTTACGACGCCTATCAGTGTGCAGTTGGCAAAATAAGGGCTTACGAGCTTATTGAGGGCTTTATTAAAAAAGAGTTCAATCAACTTAATGAAGAGGATGAGTAATGGCGGAAGCTGCCGTTAGTATTAAGCAACCTGATTTGGACGTTCATGTTAACGACCCAGAAGTTTCACCTCCCACAGGCAGCGCCCTAGACCGCTTGCCCACCCCCACTGGTTGGCGAATGGTTGTCTGGCCCATTGTCCCTAAAAAGAAAACCGATGGAGGCATATTGCTGCCAGATTCTACCAGGGACAAAGAGGCTTACTCTTCCGTTTGCTCTAAAGTTCTAAAGATGGGGCCGCTCTGCTTCAAAGACCCGGATAAGTTTGGTGACGCTGGAGCTTGGTGCGAAACCGGAGACTACGTCATTACCGCTCGTTATTCCGGCTCTCGCTTCAAAATTGATGGTGCAGAGCTAAGGATTATCAACGACGACGAAATCCTTGCTGTTGTGCAAGACCCCAATGATATCAAACACGCTTGAGGAACCCATGAGTTTAGCCAACCCCAACGATGATTCAGAAGATCAAGTCGAGGACCAAGAAGAAGCCAGTGAGGCTGAAGAGCAAGAAGTTCAAGAGGAGGGCGATGACGAGCATGAGCAGTACAGCGCCCGCGTTCAAAAACGAATAAACGAGCTTGTTGGGCGAGCCAAAACCGCAGAGGAAAGAAACCAACGGCTGTCTCAGGAGAAAGACGATGCATACAATTATGCTCGCGGCCTTATGGCGGAACAGCAGCAATCGCAAACTCGCAATAAAACGCTGGAGCAGGGCTATGTGGCTGAGCTTAATCAACGTCTTGGGGCGGAAGAAGTATCGTTAAAGGATCAGTTAAAATCTGCTTACGAAGGTGGAGATTACGATAAGGTTGCTGAAGTTACGTCGTTAATTGCAGACGTTAGTGCTCAAAAGGCTAGGGCAAAGTCTCTTGCTCCTGTTAATAGAGCGCCACCCCCGACTCAAGAGGTTCCTCAGCAAGTCCAGCAGTCTCGTCCTGACCCCCAGGCCCTTGATTGGGCTGGGCGAAATCCTTGGTTTGGCCGTGATTCTGTTATGACTGGGGCTGCTCAAGCAGTCGATCACGAGCTTGTTTCGCGGGGGGTAGACCCGTCCTCTGAGTATTACTACCAAGAGATTGATCGGATTATGCGAGAAGAGTTTCCGCATAAATTCGATAAGTCCAAGCCCATGACGCAAAGTGTCGCTGGGGTAAACCGAAGTCCAACTAACTCAAAGAATAAAAAAATCACGCTAACTGATAGCGAGAGAGGCGTGGCTCGACGCCTTGGAGTTAGCGACGAGCAATACATGAAAAGTAAGTCAGCCTTGCAAAGGAACGCATAATGGATCGTACACCTAGAGAAGACAAAGCCAGAAATAAGAAACCCCGTAGAAAATCATGGGCTCCAGCGTCTTCTCTTGACTTGCCAGAGCCACCAGAAGGCTACAAATACAGGTGGATTCGTGAGTCTGTTATGGGATATGATGATAAGAACAATATGTACAAGAGAAAACGGGAAGGTTATGAGCCTTTAAGGGCTGAAGAAGTCGCCGGTTTCGATGTACCTATTGTTGACGAAGGCAAGTACGCAGGGCTTGTTGGGAATGGTGGGCTAATTGCTCACAAAGTGCCTGTGGAAATCGCTGAAGAGCGGGACGAATACTTCCGTCAGCAGACGGACGGACAGATGGAAGCGGTCGATAACGACTGGATGCGCGATAATGATTCGCGGATGCCCAAGCTATCTCCTGAGCGAAAAAGCTCAGTCTCTTTTGGCCGAGCTAGGTCAAATAACGAAGATTAACTCATCAAGTAGGAGGCCATAATGGCTAATCAGGACGCATCCTTCGGGTTCATGCCTGTTGCGAAGACGGGCTCTAGCCCCGATTCCTCCGGTTATTCTGAGTATGGCATTTCTAGCGGTTATGCGACTGCAATTTTCCAAGGCGACCCCGTCATTATGACTGCGTCTGGTGTTGTTGCTGTTGCTGCTGCTGGCAATCGTCTTCTCGGAGTGGCTGGGGGTGTATCGTACACAGACCCAACATCCGGAGAACCAACCTTCTCTAACCAATATCCGGGCGGTGTAGCCGCTGCGGACATTAAGATTCAGGTTTATGACGACCCGGATCAATTGTTCAAGGTTCAGTCGGCAGGAACTGTCGCTACTACGAACATCGGTAACAACGCGGATCTTTCGTATGTAACCGGCAATAGTAAGTCTGGGGTTTCCAAGGCAGAGCTTAGCGGCACCATGGCAGCGACGGGCGCACAATTCCGGATTATCCGAGTGTCTAATGATCCCGAAAACAGCACCACAGGTTCGGCAAATGCCAACGTGATTGTTCGTATAGACGAGCACTTCTACGGCACCGAAACTGGCGTGTAGGGGGAATGACAGATGGCTATTTCACGCGCTCAACTTGCTAAAGAACTGGAGCCGGGACTCGCGGCTCTTTTTGGAATGGAGTACGACCGCTACGATCAAGAGCATGCCGAAATTTTCGAAGTTGAAAGTTCGGATCGTGCCTTTGAAGAAGAGGTTATGCTCACTGGCTTTGCCACTGCACCAACTAAGGCAGAGGGTAGTTCGCTTACGTTCGACACTGCCACGGAAGCATACACTGCACGGTACTCACACGAGACCATTGCACTCGCTTTCGCTCTGACCGAAGAGGCCATGGAAGACAATCTTTATGATCGTCTTGGCGCTCGTTATACGAGAGCTTTGGCTCGCTCGATGTCTAACACCAAACAGGTGAAAGCAGCGAACGTGCTTAACAATGGCTTCAGTGTTGCTGGTGGGGATGGTGTTTCTCTTTTGAACACTGCTCACCCTCTCGCTTTCGGTGGCACCTTTGCTAACCGTCCGACAACTGATGCGGATCTGAATGAGACCTCTCTTGAGGACGCCCTCATCAGCATCTCAACATTTGTTGACGAGCGGAACCTCAAGGTGGCTCTGCGCGGCATGAAGCTAATCGTGCCTCCGCAGTTGGTCTTTGTGGCAGAACGTCTGTTGGAATCGCAGCTACGCCCAGGCACGGCTGATAACGATATCAACGCCGTCCGGAGCACAGGTATGATTCCGGAAGGTTACACGGTCAACCACTTCCTGACCGACAGTGACGCTTGGTTCGTTAAGACCGATGCGCCCAACGGCTTTAAGAACTACCAGCGTTCGCCTCTCCGCACTTCGATGGAAGGTGACTTCACGACTGGTAATGTTCGCTTCAAAGCCCGCGAGCGTTATAGCTTCGGTTACAGCGATCCTCGTTGTGTCTTTGGCACAACTGGTGCTTAATGTTACTGGGGGGCTCCGGCCCCCCTTTAACTTTCCGGGTTAACCCCACCCTGAGAGACTGTCCCGGCAGACGCTCACAAGACTTTCAGGGGAACCCTTTGTGAGGAGGTAATAATGGCAGTTCATTTCACAGGCCCGATTCTACACGCGGGCGTAAACACCAGCCGAAAATGGTTCAAGAACCTACCGGCTTCGGTAAACCCCGACTATCTAATCACGATGGATGATTTTGCGGGTATTTCAGATCTTAATTGGACGGTTGTAAAAGACTCTGGGGCTACGGCTGCTCTTGGCGCAGACGCTGAGAACGGAACCCTTGTCCTTACTTCAGCCAACACTACAGACAACGATGGCGCTTCTGTTCAGGGCAACGAGGTCTTCGCTGTCTCTACAGGTCGTGATATTTGGTTTGAAACCAAGTGCTTTGTCACGGATGCTGAAGGAAGCGCAATTGAGCTTTGCGTTGGCCTTACGGTCAATTTTGCATCCAATCCTGAAGCTATGCTTGCCGCAGCAGACCGCATTGTTTTCCAAGTGGACGACGGCGATCAAAACATTGACTGCATCACTGAAAAAGATGGAACGGAAACCAGAACGGACTCAGCCATTGACATTGTCAGCGGCACTTATGTGACCCTTGGCTTCCGTGTTCAGGGCCCGTCCAGCGATGCTGGGTCTACGGGTAAGGTGGAGTTCTTTGTTAACCGCAACTTGGTTGCAACCCACACCACCAACATTCCTGACGATGAGAATCTCACGGTTGGCGCAATGTCACTTAGTGGGAGCGCAACTGGTCAGAAGTCATCTACGTTTGACTATCTGCTTGCCGTTCAAGACCGGTAGGGGATGACCAATGGCTCTTTCTCTCAAGAAAAAGTCTGACAAAGGGGGGGCTGAGAAAGCCCCTCCTAAGTCATCGGCTAAAAAAAATGCTGCGGCAAAAAAAGACCTTCCTCCCACTCACAGTGCGGAATACAAGGCTCTTGTCCTTCGCGGTGAAATTGAGGAGTAGATCATGGCTTACCAGTCATCCGATGTAAGGGCGGTATTCGCTACCGCTGATGCCGTAGCTGCTGACCCAGATGGCCTAGCGCAAAGCCAGACGCCCAGTGGTGCTGGCAATTTAACGCTAAACGGGGCTCTCACTAGTGGTGGTGTTGGTACTTTTGTTTCATCTCGTCAAATTACTATTACGAGTGCTGGCAACATATCCAACCGCACATTCACAATCACGGGAACTGACGTTTCTGGGGTCGCTCAAGTTGTTGCGATTACCGGCCCAAATGCTGCGACGGTAACAACCTCAGAACATTTCAGGACCGTAACGCAAATCGCAATTAGTGGTGCTGCCGCTGCTGCGGTCACCGCTGGTATGAACGGTAACGCTATTGAGGTTATCACTACGGGCCGCGCCCGAATAAAAGGTGCCTTCATCGTTAACTCAGCGACTGCTGGCACTGTTTCCTTTGCCGACACAGCAACCCCGGATGCCACTTCGGCCACTGCTGATTTAATAACTGCGGCTACGCGGCTTAAACTTGGGACTGTAGCTAGTGCTACGGCTGAACGTGATGTAACCATTCCCGGTGATGGTCTGGTCTTTATTCACAACATCTATGTGTTTTACACGGCTGCGGCAGCGGTTCCGTGGACGAACATGACTGTATTCCTAGCTTAACGGAGGATAGCAATGAAAATGAAAAAGCCTAAAAGAATGATGGGTGGCGGTTCCGCTCGTAAAAGTGGTGCCAAAATGATGAAGAGAGGCGGCTCTGCCCGTAAGAACGCCCCGAAAATGATGAAGGGTGGCGGTTCCGCTCGTAAGAACGCTCCAAAAATGATGAAACGCGGCGGTAAAGTCAAAAAGCGTAGCTAATGGCTCTTTCAGGCTCAAAGGACTACACGCCATCAGTCTCTGATTTTGTCGAGGAGGCTTATGAGCGGTGTGGATTAGAAATCCGGGCTGGTTGGGACGCTCAGTCCGCCCGGAACTCTATCAACTATATGTTGGCCGATTGGGCAAATCGAGGCATTAACAACTGGACTGTGGATCAGGTGAGCCAAACAATGGCTATTGGCATCTCAGAAATTCCTGCTGGGACCATTACGATCACCGTTGTTGCTAGTGGCTCCTTTGCCGTTGCTGAAACCATTACGGGTGGGACAAGCGGCGCTACCGCTAGCGTCCTCACAAAGCCCTCCTCAACGACTATGGAGCTAACCGTACCCACGGGCACCTTTGCTGTGTCGGAAACGATCACAGGGGGCACAAGCGGGGCTACAACGACTGTTTCAGCAGCCCCCAGTCTAGTTGATACCCAAAATACGATTGATATTATTTCTGCTGTTATTCGTAGAAGTAGCAACGACATCACGATTGAAAGAATTGGTCGCTCTGAGTACCTTCAGATACCAAGCAAGACTACCGCTGGTCGCCCAACTCAGTTCTTCCTCGACAAGCAGATTACCCCTGTTATTAAGCTCTGGCAGACGCCTGAGAACAGCACCGATATCTTAATCTACGACAGGCTTGTTCGGATGGACGACGCCGATGCGGCTCAAAACGATATGGGAGTGCCGTTTAGATTTTTTCCTGCATTTGCAGCAGGATTAGCGTACTATACGTCAATCAAGCGGGCTCCTGAGCGTATGACGGTTCTGAAGGCGCTGTACGAGGAGGAGCTTGTAAGGGCGATGGCAATGGATAGCGGTCGTCCGTCAATGTTCATCAACGCTGGGCGTAGTTAATAAAAAAATGGATGATTCTCTAAAGGGGAAGACCGTCGCTATTGTTGCGATGGGAGCGAGCAATTCTGACTTTATTAAACAGTGTGCTTTTAAGGGCTCACAAACACAGGTAGCAGACGAAGTCTGGGCTATCAACAGCATGGCCGGTGTTATTCAGCACGACCGTGTCTTTATGATGGACCCTGTAGCAAGGTTTTTTGACACGGATCTTGCTGGGCCGATGACCCCTGGCATGAGGGATTGGCTTCCTCGGCACCCTGGCCCTATCTATACGGTGGCCTTGGATGAGCGGGCTCCGGGCCTTGTTCCTTATCCCATTGTTGAAGTTGTTGCGAAGATAGGTGTCCCATACTTCAACAATACTGCCGCTTATGCCATTGGCTACGCAATTGCTAGCGAAGTTAAGAAAATTGAGCTTTATGGCATTGACTTCTCGTACCCAGACGACCGGCATGGGGCTGAGGCCGGAAGGGCTTGCTGTGAGTTCCTCTGTGGGATGGCAGTAAGATCGTTTGGCATTGAAGTTCAAGTGTCCCCATCCAGCACTTTTTTGGACGTTAGCTCGTCTGAAGAGGACAAACTTTACGGGTACAGAGATCTGCCCCTATATAATTACGGAAACAAGATCAAGATGGACTATAATGGCGAGACAAAAGTCTGGTCTGTAGTTGAAGTGGAGTCGCCAAAAGATGGCGTATGCGAAGGGTAAATACTCGTATGTAACGAGTGACCGTAGCGGGTTCCGCTACCACAAGAGGGACGTTCGTAAGGAATGGAACGGCCTTATAGTGGGTAGGGACGAGTACGAGCCTAAGCAGCCGCAACTTAGTCCTCCTAGATTTTTTTCTGATCCGGAGGCCATTAGGAACCCAAGAAACGACAGGACTGAACCAGCCGTTGAGGTCTTACTTAATGATGACCCCTTTCTTAGCCTAACATCAGGTTCCGGCTCAATTACAGCGACAGAGATAGCTCACGGGCGTAGCACCGGAGACACTGTCGTTTTCAGGAATTGTGAGCCTTTTGATGGCTTTTCATCTGCTGTTTTGCAGAATAGCTCAGGATATTCTATTACAGTTGTGACCGATGACACCTATACCTTTACCGCTTCGGGTGGAACGGCGACTGTTGGATCTAAAAATGGCGGCGGGTCGATAGCCTCTGCTGGCCCGGTTACTGTGGAGGCGTAAATGTCTTGGACGCTAGCAACGCTAAAAACGGCGGTTCAGAATTATACTGAAAACGACGAAACAACCTTCGTTAGCAGCCTAAACACCTTTATTCTTATGGCTGAGGAGAGGCTTCTCAAAGAGGTCCAGTTTGACGTTTTTCGCAAGAACGTGTCCGGCAAGGTAAGCATCAACAACAAGTTTTTGACGAAACCTACAGACTTCATGGCGGTTTTTTCTTTAGCCTTGAAAAATGGGTCAGATACGATAGCAGGGACAGACATCACTGGTTACGTTCCTCTCTTGCAAAAGCACCCAACCTATATTGCTGACTACAACCCGACTGATAGCGATACAGGGGTGCCGAAATACTACGCATCTTTCGATGATGGAACATTTGTTCTTGGGCCTACGCCAAACGACAATTATGCCTCGGAGATGCACTATTTTTATCGGCCAAACAGTCTAACGGTTGGCGGCGATAGCGGGACGACATGGTTGAGCATAAACGCCCCACTTGCACTACTTTACAGCACTCTTGTTGAGGCTTACACCTTTATGAAGGGAGAGCCTCAGATTATTCAGCTTTACAACGAACGCTACATTGAGGCTCTGGGTAGGCTTAAAAACATGGCAGAAGGGCTTGATAGGCAAGATCAGTATAGGTACGGCTCGTTAAGACAGGCTGTTAGTTAATGTTCGTCGCTGAAGTCGGCAATGTGACTGTTGCTACGACCAACCATAGGGCTCACTCTTCTGAGGAGTTGGCTAGAATGGCTGTTCGTAAGATTATTTATGTTGGAGATGACTTGCCGACTGAAATCAGTTCTCAGGCAGAAATCTATAAAAATAAGCTATTCCAAGTTATTCTGGGTTATATTACTCTATCGAGAAGGTCTGAAAGGGAAGACATCATTAGAGCCCTTGAAAGGGCTGGTATGTCTGAGGCCGTAATGCTGATTAGGAGCTTATAATGGCTATTGCAACCGCGATGTGTACCTCTTTTAAGAAGGAACTTCTTGAGGGCGTTCATAATTTTACGACCGGGGGCAACGCTTTTAAGCTGGCTCTTTACACCACAGCGGCTACCCTGGGCGCGACTACTACCGCTTATGCGACTGGTCTTGCGGGACAGGTTACCAGCACAAACTACACTGCTGGAGGAGCGGCCTTAGTTAAAACAACGGGCTTTCCAAAGTCCACGGGTACAACCGCAATTACTGACTTTATTAACCTTACGTTCAGTAATGTCACTATCGCAGCGCGTGGCTGCTTAATTTACAACGACACAAACTCCGACAAAGCCGTTGCTACCATTGACTTTGGCGGCGTGAAATCCTCAACATCTGGCGACTTTACCGTTCAGTTTCCAACTGCGAATGCTACCGGCGCGATTATTAGAATCGCTTAATGGGTTAATCCATGGCGAGCGTAACAGGTTGGGGTAGGTCTACCTGGGGTTCGGGCGCTTGGGGCGAGTCTTTACCCGTTGAACTCACTGGGGTTTCAGCGACCGGCGGAATAGGTGCGGTCTCTACAGCCGGAAGTGCTGTTCAAGCTGTTTCTGGCGTTTCCGCTACAGGCTCTATTGGTTCTGTTGTTGCAAGTATTGACAAGTCCGCTGCTGCAACAGGGGTGTCTGCGACTGGGTCTGTCGCGTCTGTTTCCACTTCAGTAGCAAAAACAGTAAGCCTGTCTGGTGTTGGAGCTTCTGGCTCTGTTTCCTCTGTTTCTGTGGCCGTGGACATTGACGCAGCGGCGACCGGGGTTGGCGCGACATCGGGTGTTGGCTCTGTAGCTACGGGAGCTTTCGCTGACGCAACAGCCTCTTCTGTATCGGCTACAGCAACCGTTTCTCAACTACAGCTTGTCTCTGGAGGGGCTAGTGCCTCAACGTCCGGGGTCCAAGGTACTTCGGGAGTTGGCGCGGCCCAGTCAGCAGTATTTAAGCAAGTTTCAGTTTCTGGCGTGGCAGCAACGTCAGGCTTGGGAGCGGTAACCGTAAAGTTTAGTTCTTTAATAACACTAGAATCTGTCGCTGGAATTGCATCCGTAGGTAGTGTTAATATATGGGGGCTTGTAGACGACGCCCAAACGCCTGGGTGGCAGTCTATTACCGATTCTCAGACGCCTGGGTGGCAGTCTGTGGCAGATTCCCAAAGTCCGGGTTGGACAGCTATTGCTGCATAGAGAGAGAAACAATGCCTAGCACATATGTAAACAATCTTCGCCTTGAAGAAATAGCCACTGGGGAGCAGTCAGGAACCTGGGGGAACACAACTAACACAAACCTTGAGCTAATTGGTCAGGCGCTGGGCTATGGGACGAGAGCTATTGCCAGCGCGGCAACTGATAACATAACTATTGCGGACGGCGCTTCTGACGCAGACCGTAGCATGTACCTCAAGTTAACTGGGGGAAATCAAAACTGCACAATCACTCTACTCCCCAACACTAGCTCTAAAATGTGGGTGATGGAGAACGCGACAAGCCACATTATGACCTTCACACAGGGTTCAGGGGCGAATGTATCAATTCCGGCTGGTCAAACAAAAATGATTTTTGCTGATGGTCTTGGTTCTGGGGCTGTCGTTTATGAGCTTGGCACACTTGCTGTAGGCGGAGTCCAGTCAAACGGAACAGTTACCGTAGGGGTCGATGATACGGGACATGACGTAACATTTCACGGGGCGACTGCTGGGAAAAAGTTGCTTTGGGATGAATCCGCAGATGCTTTGATCGTAACTGGCGACGGGACATTTCAAGGTCTTGATACGTCTGCGATAAGCGGCATCATCGAGGCCAACGCTAACTTCATTGACATGTGCCTAGTAGGCCCAAGCGTGGATGGCATGGCTTGGAAGGGAGCGTTCAGTAACGGGGCAGTTTGGACTTCCCTGATGCTCGCGACTGTCGAGACATCTGGTTCCGACGCTCAAGTGAACATCTGGGATTTGACATCCTCAACGCTTGCGAGCGCAACGCCACTTGCGACGCTCACACTGAGCGGTGCGACACCGACCGGAATATCCGCGTCGATGGGATACGTCATGGTTTCCACTTCTGACCAAGGGGTGCATGTGGTGTCGCCACATGAAACTGGCGCATGGGCTGAAAAAACCCAAGGCTGGCCCAGGAGCTTGACGACCACAGGTACTAACCTGTCTTCAAACAACGTCGTTGACGTTGCCGGTGGCGGTCAAAAAGCAGCCGGGATGCCATACGATCCCTGGACTTGGGGTGTCGTTCCAACTTTTTGGGTTAACACCGACACGCACACAGTCAACTTGCTCAAAGCTGACGGCGAAATCTGGAGAAAAACTGCAACGACTGGCAGCAACGACCACGTTGGTTGTGATTCTCACGGCGTTGGCTACTGGTCTGAAAACGGCGGAAGTCAAGAATGGATACGTTTAAACTCGGAACCTGTCGCGAATATCACTGCAAATAATTTTGGTCACCATACCATTTTTGACCCTGACGCTGGTGCAACTTTGGTCGGCCCCGGTGGTGCCTACGCGGCTGTCAGTGCCACTTCGCATCTTGTGGCAGGAGCCTCAAGTGCTGGTCTGGCTCTCGCGCTAGCAAGCGCGGTGAACGGCGCAGCAGCGACGGCCATTGTTACTCGTGCGTACAACTCAGGTTACCAAAGAGCATCGCCAAGAGGCGCATGGCTTGCCAACAGCGACACTGCTGACCGATCTGGCAACAGCAACACGCTGACGGAAAACGGCACGGTAACTGAGGCGGTTGTGGCGTCTGGCGCAGAGTTGAAGGGATACAGCGGGTTTACTGCGGACAACAACCTGACCAGAGCAAGTGACTCTAATTGGGATGTCATCGGAAATGGTGCCGCATCAGTAACATTGTGGTTCAAATCCAGCGGTAATTCAGCCGACGAGTATCTCTTTGGAATCTCCAACGCTGGGAACACCGTCAAAGTCTTGATAATCCTGAAAGCCAGCGGGACAGTCGAGGGCACCTTCGATGGTGCGTCGGCTGCCGTTAGTATTGCCAGCACCGCAGCCTATGACGACGGAGTGTGGCACCGTGTTGACGTTGTGCGGCGCTCAAATACTGACCACGAGGTCTATGTTGACGCCCTTTCGGTTGGCTCAAGTGCCACAGATACCGGCTCGATTTCTGATAGTGGAAACCTACCTTTAGCAATTGGCGCAAACCCATCCGGTTCTGGTAATCCGGCAGCTACATCTGCTATTTCCTTGGTTAGATTGTCCGCAAGTGGCTTATCTGCGAATCAAATAAAAAAAGCGTACGAAGCCGAGACCCCGATGTTCGCGGCTAACGCCAAATGCTTGCTCCAGAGCGGCAGCACCGATGCCGTGCTGGACGCAGCAGTCGATCCGCTAACGGGCAAGGTCATCGTCACTCAAACCGACACGCAAGACATCTTCAACGGTCTTGCCATTGAGACTGAGCGCACTATCGCAACGGGCGGTAGTACGTTTGAACACGGTCTTCTCTGGGGGGATGCGGTAAGTGAAATTAATAATGCGAATTTATTTGCGTCTACTCCTGCAACGGATCAACGCCAAGTCAACGAGATGGTGCGGTCCTTGTCGGCGGGCCTTCCCGATGGTGCTGATCTGTCCGAGGCGAAGGCTTGGTTGGTTTATAATCAAAGCACCAACTCAATTCTTTCTAGCTTTAACATCGAGTCGGTCACCGACGTGGCAACGGGTCGAATATGGGCTTATTTCGCAGTGCCATTCAAAAATACGAAATACGTCGGGGTTGGTACTGCTGATGCAACTCAAACGACTTCTACGAACAACACTAACACGCAAAAGGGTTACCAAGAGTTTTATACTATTGTCTCAAGCACTGGAGCATTGCAGGACGCGGGCCGAATTGGATGCGTCTGGTTTGGAGAATTAGATAATGAATAATCGCATCGTCACCGCTGATGGAGCGGTCATTACATCGCTCAATCCAGCAATCACCATCACCAAATTGATGGAGGCAGCTGCGACCCCAGCCGAGTACGACAAAGATACTGGTCAGGAGACAAAGGCGAAATCTTATCCAGCCGCAGCCACAGTCTACGAAGAAATTGACACTGACGAGGTCGATCTCCGCACTCACAAGTGGCTAAAGTCGCGCTACGATACAGAGGAGTGGGCTGCGCTGAGAGAAAAGCGTGACGCTCTCCTCGCTGATTGCGACTGGGTTGTCGTGAAAGCGCAGGAGGCTGGTGGAGATGTCCCATCAGCGTGGGTGACGTACCGGACTGCTTTGAGAAACCTACCCGCAAACACTTCTGATCCATCCGCTCCCTCTTGGCCTTCAATGCCTGAGTAATGTTTGGGGTAACGCTCATAGTGCTGTTCGCGCTTTTAGCGGGCACCGCTCAAGCACAATCATGTGCGCCTAAAGTTGCACTTGAAAGGGCTATCCAGAATTACGGTGAACAACAGGTTGGATACGGTGTTGACTACAAGTCTCAAAGCTATGTGACTATTTACGCTTCAAGTTCAGGTTCTTGGACATTTTTAATGACCATAAAAGGTCAACCAAAAATAATCTGCGTTGTTGGCACCGGAAACAAGTTTCAGCACAATCCCGGTGGTATAGTTGGTTTTTTAGAGGACGGCTCAATGTTTAATCTTACTTACAGAGCCGATGGCGAATGGTCGCTTAAATATTTAGATCTAAAAACAATGAACTGGAAGTCACTGTCAAGCGGAAATTCTTGGGAGGTGTTAATTGCTCCCGGTAGTTTGGTGGGCGCATAGCTATGCCTCTTTTTTCATTAAAATTTCGCCCCGGAATTAATAAAGACCAGACCGACTACACTAATGAGGGAGGTTGGTCTGATTCAAATAAGATTCGTTTTAACAACGGACTTCCCGAAGTTATTGGGGGTTGGGAGAAAAAAGGCCCTAATACGTTTTTGGGCTCGTGCAGATCTCTCCATCCGTGGGTTGCCCTAGACGGCGATAAATACATTTCTGTCGGTACTAACATCAAATACTACATTGATGAAGGTGATGGGTATTACGACATTACTCCAATAAGGAGTACAACGTCTGCCGGGGACGTAACCTTTTCTGCGACAAACGGACAATCAACAATAACAGTTACTGACACAGACCACGGAGCGGATGTAGGGGACTTCGTTACATTCAGCGGTGCGGCAACTCTTGGCGGCACTATAACGGCTGCGCGGCTAAATCAAGAATACAACATAATTTCAGTTGTTAACGTCAACTCATACACTATCTCCGCCCGCGAAGTATCAACGATAGCATCCATTACGGTTAACGGTGCCCTAGACCCAACGCTTGTCGCTGCAAACGCATCTGACACCGGAAACGGAGGTGGATCAACGGTTGGCACTTACCAAATTAACGTCGGCCTTGACACTACTGTTTCGGGCACTGGTTGGGGCGCTGGGGCTTGGAGTAGGGGAACCTGGGGTTCCGCAGCCTCCAGTTTGGCAATTGGTGACATTCTTCGTCTTTGGTCGGAAGACACTTGGGGCGAAGACCTTGTCTTTAATGTTAGGGACGGTCCAATTTACTACTGGGACACAAGTGCTGGAGTGGCTACTCGCGGAGTATTGTTAAGCTCTCTAGGAGGGGCAAGCAATGTTCCGACTGTTAGTCGAAAGATAATTGTAAGCAATCAACAGCGGCAGATTATTAGCTTCGGCTGTAACGAGATTGGCTCAAGCGAACAAGATCCTATGCTTGTGCGGTACACCGACTTTGAGTCAGAAACAAATTGGACGCCAACGCTCGAAAACAATGCTGGCAGACAGCTTCTTTCAAATGGCTCCTCGATAATTACTGCATTTGAAACTCAAAAAGAAATATTACTTTGGACAGACAGTTGCGTTTACTCAATGCAATTTGTTGGAGGTGACCTCGTTTACAGGTTTGAGGTTGCGAGTATCGGGCCTAGCATAATTGGCCCCAACGCTGCTGTGTCTGCTGACAACGCTGTGTTTTGGATGGATACCGAGGAGTTCTACGCATACACCGGTAGAGTTCAGGCCATCCCGTGTACTGTTAGAGATTACGTTTTTCAAGACATAAACTTAAATCAGTCTGAAAAAATTGTTGCTGGGTTTAATAAGAACCACAACGAGATCACTTGGTTTTACCCGAGTGCTGCCAGTGACGACATTGACAAGTATGTGACTTACGATTTTAGTCAAAAAATTTGGACAATCGGCACGTTTAATAGAACTGCTTGGATTGAAAGTGGTCTTTACGCTTACCCAATAGCGGCAGGAACAGATAACCGTCTTTACTATCACGAGCTTGGTTTTTCAGATGACGGCTCTGCAATTGCGGCTCACGTTGAAAGCAGCGATATTGATACGACTGATGGTCAGCAGTTTGTCTTCTTTAAGAGGCTTATTCCCGACATTACGTTTATAGGTACAGCTAGCGGTCCAACAGCAACTTACACAATCAAGGGAAGGAATGCTCCCGGCGACACTCTGTCAACGAAGGCAACTGCAAGCGTTGGGGCAACCAGTGGTCAACAAAACATTCGCGGCAGGGCAAGACAAGTTGCTTTGAGGGTCGAGTCAAACACGATTGATGTTGCTTGGCGACTAGGAACCAACAGGTTGGACATCCAGCAGGATGGTCAGCGATGAGTAAATTAGAACAAGTGCTGACTAAGTCGCGGCTCCCGGCTGCTCCGGATATTTACGACGTTAATACGTTTTCGGCTCTAATAAATTCCCTAGAGTTAATTCTTGGAAGTATTAAGACACCCCAGGAAATAAGGAACCAGTCTGAAGCTCAGTCTTGGTTTTTAGGGTAGAGCTATGATTACATTTAGAGGTGAGCGGTTTTCTGGCTACAACAAGCCTAAAAGAACTCCTGGCAAGCCAAAAAAATTTGCTGTTGCAGCGCGAAACAAGGCTGGGAAAGAGAAACTTGTTAGGTTTGGCGACCCTAATATGAAAATAAAGAAGAGCATTCCAGCTAGACGCAAGTCTTTTAGAGCAAGGCACAAGTGCGACACCGCGAAAGACATTCTGACGCCCCGGTACTGGTCCTGTAAAAAATGGTAAGGCTCGATGGCAAATACTTACAGAAATAGCTTTGCTAGCCTTACCGCTACGGGCTCCGCTACGGTCTACACGGCCCCCGCTGTGACAAGCGCAGTGGTCAAGTCCGTGCGCGTCACTAACGTAACCACAGGAACTGCTGCAACTATTACCATGCAGATTACAGATAGTAGTGCTTCAGCAACATACAATTTCTTAAATAATGTAAGTATTGGGGCTGGCATCTCCCAGGAAATGCTGGGTCAGAACACTGCAAGTACAGCGGACGGGCAGTCAATTATTGTGCTTGAAGAGGCAGATGCTCTAAAAGTTACTCCTTCTGCTGCAAACATTTTTCATGTTACTATGGCTGCACTTGAGGTTACCTGACCATGACTCCAATTCAAAATTTAGCCGATAATTTGGCGGCTCTTGGTAGATACGAAGACACCTACATGATTCACGCCGCAGAAGGCGAGACTGTGGTTCCGGGGGATGTCTTGAACGCCAATCCTGTTCTCAAGGGTGCCCTGTTTGCCCAGATGAAGGCTATGGGTATTGACGAGCCAAGCAGATACGTGGTCGGCAACAACTTAAACAGCATCAACCCGATTACTGGTCAACCTGAGTTTTTCTTCAAAAAGATTTCTCGTTTAGTTAAGAAGATAGCAGCCCCTGTGGGCGGCGCTATTGGCTTTATGGTCGGAGGCCCAACGGGCGCGGCTATTGGGTCTGGCATTGGTTCTTTGGCTGGAGGGGCCAGCCCCAAACAAGCGTTAACTGCGGCGGCGCTTGGAGGTGTTGCGGGTTACGGAGCCAACATGGCTTTCCCTGGTCTGAAAACCGGAATGCAAAACTATGTTAGCGGAATCCCCGGTATAGGTGGGCTTCTTCCCGGTTCAGCTACACCGGCAGGAGCGGGAGTTCAGGGGGCAATGGACGCGGCCACTCAAGGGGGCTATACGGCCCCTGGGGTGTCTGAAGGTTTATTCGGCAAAGCACTCGGGTTAGTAAAAAAATACCCCCTTCCAGCAGCAGGGCTTGGTATAGCAGCATTTTCATTGTTCTCCGGCTCTGGCGCTGAAAAGCAGGAGTTTGAGGATGAAAAAACATATTCAGACTATTTGTTAGCGCGAGAAACGCTAGGTAGTGAGGCGACGGCTGACGACATTAGAAAATTGCGTCTTAGCTTCAGACTTCCAGCGACCCCCCCTGTGCGGATGGAGGGTCTCCGCCGTGGAGTTCCCATGGCAGAGGGAGGGAGCCCTGCGGTAGCCGCTGCTGCTCTAAACAAGTCTCCGGCAGCAACCCCCACAATGACCGTTGGTCAGCGGGCTGGTCGAATTAACCAGATCAATAAACAAATATCAGGCATCGTAGGTCAAATGGCTCGTGAGGGGGCCAACATTCCTGAGCTAAAAGAAAGAAAAGATCTGTTAGAGGCTGAGATCGATAAGATGTTGAACTCTCCCAGCCGTCCTTCATTACCCATGGCCCCGCGACAAGCTGATCCTCCCTCCATGCCGGGAACTGTTAGTGCCGCAAGAGGCGGTGGGTTGTCTGACTTGAGAGATCAGATGATTGCTCAGCAGGGCTTCCCCCGTCGCTCTGGACGGGTTTCTGGTTTGGGTGGGGAAACGGACGATCTTGTACCGGCCATGCTTTCCAATAACGAATTTGTTTTCACGGCGGACGCTGTCAAGGGTGCTGGAGGAGGTAGTGTCGATCTTGGCACCGACCGAATGTACGCCATGATGGACCAACTTGAGCGGAGAGCGTAATGTCTATTGCTGTATCAGGCTCAAGCCTTGCTCCTTTTGTTGAGGAAGAAACACGCCTCCTTTTGGAAGAGGCCCGTCAGGCTGCTAAAAGCCCAATTCCTGTTCCGGACATTCCTGTCGCAGGGTTCTCCCCGCTCCAACTGCAAGCGATGCAGCGCGGAGAACAGGCTGTGGGCGGTCTTGACCCCTACATTCAACAAGCCGCTGACTTTGTTCCGCAGCAACAGGCTGCTATTCAAAAAGCATTAACCGGGCTTGGGTCAACTCAAGCGGGTATTCAAGGGTTACTTGCTCCGGAGCAGTACAAGTTCGACCCAGCTTCTGCTCAAGATTTCTTTAATCCCTTTGAGCAACAAGTTGTTCAGCAAATTCAACAAGATATTGGTCGGCAACGCGAAGAGGCTCTTGGAAATGTTTCTTCTCAGCTTGCGGGTCAGGCTGGTGCCTTCGGCGGCTCTGGGGCAGACAGGGCGCGTGAGCGTGTTGAGCGACGGTATGATGATCTACTAAATCAACAACTGTCCAACTTGCGATATCAGGGCTATCAACAAGCCATGGGTCAGGCTCAACAGGAGTTTGGTCAGCAGTTTACTCGCCAGCAGGGCCTTCAGTCCCTTCTTGGGGATATTGCTATGCGATATCCGCAGCTTGGCAGTGCTATTAGAGATATTGGCGGGGACGTTCTTCGTCTTGGCGGCATTCAAAGGGATGCAGACATGACAGACATCCAGCTTCTCTCTAGCCTTGGTGGTCAACAGCAGAGCCAGCTACAGGCCCAGCAAGATGCTCAGAGGGCGCAGCGTGTTGCCCAGTTGCAAGATCCATTCTCTCGGATTGGATTCGTGAGGGATGTTCTGACTGGAGTTCCTCAAGCGGGAGGGACAAGCGTGAGCAGGACCACTACACCTCAAGCGCAACCATTTGGCTTGGCGCAATTGGCTGGCCTTGGAACCTTGGGTCTTCAGATTTACAACCCGTTCACTGGAAAAGCAGGGGCATTAGGCACCTCCATGGGCTTTGGCACTAAGGCAGGGTCATAGCGATGAAAGCTCACCGCAGAAAAGGCATCCCGACCCTGATGTTGCAGACAGGGGGAAGTCCTAAAGTGATGCTGGGGCCCAGACTGGGGCGACCGCTCGGGAGAAGGTTGCTGTCCGAAAGTCAAGAAGAGCGGAGAGGCTTGGCAAGTGGTCTGACTCAAGCATTGGAAGACCGTGACAACCTCCTTCAGCGCAACTTTAGGTTTGGCCCACAGGATCAACCAGACACAGAAACCCAATTAGCTCGTGATATACGCACAGTTGGTAAAATAATTGACCCCGCCACCGTAATCCCGAGGGGGATCATGGGATTGGTCCGTGGATACAACAAATATATTGGTGAACCATTTGCGAAGCGTGCAAGGACAGAGGTTCCAACTCCGGCAGGGATAGAAAAGGCCGCTCAACAATCGGCCCAAGCCGAAGCCGAAGCTCAAGCTAACGCTCAAGCTGACCTAGCCAGAACTCAAGCGCAACGCGCTGCCGACGCTCTTAGTGGTGGAGTTCGTAGGCCACCAACAACGCCCGTTGAGAAAGCCAAGGCTGCTCAGGCTGAGCAAGCTGCTGAAACCGCTGAGGCTTCTCAAGCTGTTGCATCCGTAAGTTCCCCGGAAGAAGAGGCTCTTCGTCAAGCAACTGGCGCTCCGTCGAGTGCAGAAGAAGCTGCTGCTGCGGCCAAATCAAGTGATCTTTCACAGGAAGCCTCTCTTGTTAAAGGCAAAGATGGGAAGACAATTGCAGATATTATGGGTAGTGCAGATGCTCAGTTTAACGAGACAGAAAGGCTTAACGAGTTAAAGACTACTTTTGGCCTCAACCTAAGTGACATGGAAAAAGCTGCCCCCGGAATTGCGTTTAGCCTTTCCTTGATGGGCGCTCAGAGGGCCCCCGGAGAAAGCGTCTTTAATGCGCTTGCTCGTTCTGCTGGTTCTGCGGGCGAAGGCGCTTTGAAAGCAAAACTTGCTCTTGACGCTAAAGAACGGGCTATTGACTCTTCGCTAGTGTCAACTGTTCTAGGTGAGAAAAAAGTAGCGGACGCCTATGCCAAAAATAAAACGTGGGCTGTTGTTTGGGATGGTGGTTTTGATAAAAACGGTAACGCCGGAGCATCTTTTTACAGAATGAACGCAAGGCAACTAGACGAAGCTGCTGAGGCTGGCCTACCAGTAGTTCCGATGGACTTTCTAAAGTCTTCAATGACGACTCAGGCTGCAAAGGCTGCGTATAGATCGAAGGCAGGAACTAAGGCTCAAGAATTATTTGATAAGCGAGTTACCGATTACTTCGGGTCCGCTGATATCGATATTCCTTCTGCTGTTGACCCTAACAATCCAACAAAGGGCATCAAGTACAGGGGCATCAATCCAAGTACCGGTAAAATCGAAGAGGTTAGTGTCGTTGCAGAACTGAGGGGCCAAGCAAGTATGCTGGATGGCCTACTAAGAGATTCAGCCCGATCCATTGGTTTAGCGACAGAACTGGAAAATTTAGCGACAGACGTTCCCGGAGCCACAAATGTTATTGGGGCGGGTTTCGGTCAAATAAAAAGTTTTCTTGGTCTAAGCGGTGACAGTGTAACTACAGGGCAGGTTATGGCAGAGGCTCGAAAGAGGGGTGCCATTGCGTTCAAGGATTTAAATAGTGTTGGTAAAGGGGTTGATGCTGACAAGGCGTTTAATACATTAGGCGCTGAAAAAATTAGAGAAATGTTTAGTTCAGTGTCAGGCATAAACGACAAGTCAGATGACCAACTCAGAGAACTTCTTCGTCAAAGAACCAACAGTGTCAGCGGGTATAAACCTCTTGAAGAGCTTAAAGATAATGCAACCGTTGACGAAAGGAACGCCTACGAAAAGAGAGTAAGGTTCAGAACTGTTCAAAACACTTTGGCCGCTCAGTTGGCCCCGGTTCTCCTTGGTGAGTCTGGTAGAACAATTTCTGATGCTGACCGCGTAAGGGTTATTGCTCTTCTTGGTGGATTTGCTGACTTTAGTAAGGCTGGAATATTCTCCACTGTTGAGCAAGTCCAGCAATCAACGAAAGAGTTAAAAGATATCTTGCGCGGTTATCAAACTAAGGCTCTGAGCGACACAGGTAATTTTCTGGGTTCTTACGATGCTGCGCGGGCACTGAGGGATGTTGAGGGTAGTGCTCTAACAAACACTTTTGTTCCAGCACTTAAACCAGGGGAGGATATTATGAAGACAGTCGAACGACTTAGAGGGTATTACAAAACATTTGAAGATCCTAACAACCCGACTCCAGTTCAAAGTTCAACTAATCCACAAAGCGCCACCGGATTTTTGGATAGTTAGCAATGCCTAAAATAAGTCTCATAAACGACAAATACGGGACCGGCGGTGTATACGAGTTTGATATACAGGGCGAAGAGGCCACCGCTGAAGAGAAAAAGTTTATTGACTTTTATCTCAAAGAATCGGGTGTCTTAGAAAAACAAATAGATGCAGAGCAGATTATCGACACCACTGGTGTCAAGGACGCTGGCATTCGGTACGGTTTTGCAAATGTTGAGAAAGATGAGGAAAAACAACTTTTTCTCGACGGACTCGTTGGCTCTGGTAATTATTTCAAAAGACTTAACGGAACATATGCCCTAACTCCAGAGGGAAGAGAAGTTGTAGGTCAGCCCGGAGATGTGCCCCTTTCGATAGAAGATAAGGGCTTTAGCCGATACGACCTTGTTGATTTTGCAGGAGAGGGTGGGATTGCTTTAGGCGCTGCGGCTGGCGTTGGCATTCTCACCGGAGGAGCGGGGCTGCTTCCTGCTTTGGCAGCGACGGCTGTAGCGGGTGGAGTTGGCAAACTTATTGATGAGGGCATCGAGCATTCAAAGGGACTGCAACGTCAGTCAGCATCAGAGGTTGCTAAAGATGCTTTGACGGAGGCAGCTATTGCTGGTACGGGGGAGTTTGGTGGACGACTTCTTACTTCTTTCGTAGGTCGCTTCATCAAGGGAAGCACGACAAATGCTCAACGGGCTGAACACCGTAGACTTCTGAAGTGGGCTAAAGAAAACGATGTTACATACGTTCCGGATCTTGCGACTGTCTCAGGTAAGCCACTTCTTGCTCGCGTCCAAGCCTTAACGGAGCAAGTCCTTGGAAATAAGCGCGGCCCTGTTATCAGGGAAAGCCTAGAAACTTTAGTCCAGACAATTAGTCGTACTGACGGAATCCCGATTGAAGAAGCCCAGAGGACTGTGCTTGGGATTCTTGAAAGATCAAACGAGCTTGCTCAAGGCGCTGCCGAAACCGTTGCCAAGGATATCGCTGGGGTTTATGGCGAGTCCGTTGAGGCGCTTGGCGAAAGGGCTGCTAGGGCAATTGCTGGTGGAAACCGCGAAGAGCTTGAAGCTGTAACCAAATCTATTGCTGCGCTCGACAACCAGTCGATGCTGGACCTTATGTCTGGCTATTCGGTTATTAAAAATGTCTTTAACAAGGAAGTTGATTTCCTTAACAGCCCTGCGTATCGAACGCTAATGGAAGGCAAGAGAATACCGCTTGACGACGGAGAATTTGTTTCTCCGATTAAGTTTCGAGTTTCTCAAGCTGAGGACGGAGTTGGCGAGGTTTACGAGCCTCTGGTCGTAGACGTTTCCAGCACACTCAGAATTATTGATGACTTAGGAGATCAAACATTTCCAGACAAGTCATCTGTAAAAGAAGCATATATAAACGCTTTTGGTAGAGACCTGTACGAAGCAGCCAAACAAAATCAAAATTACATAAGCCTTGACGATTACGGACAAGCGCGTTTTCGCTTAAACAGCGTAATGAACAGTGAAAACAATTTAGCGTCCAGACGTTTGGAGGCTGCTCCCGTGGGCAGAGCACCTGTGTTGTACAGAAGCCTCACGGAAGATTTCACTAAGTCTATGGATGACTTTGGTCGCGTTATCAATCAGCTTGATGACAACCTTACGTCCATGACCCCGTCTGAGGAGTTGGTCAACCTAGCTGCGACCGCCCTTGGAAGAGAAGCTGTTGTTGAGGGGCCCGCAAAAACACGAAATGTAAAAATCCTGCGAAATAAATTGTCTGACATTCGCTCGACTATGAGGGCGTTGCGTCAGATGAACGGGGTATTCGGCGCTCAAAGAGAGATCTTCGAAGACGCTGGTCTCTCTGCAATAAGGCAACGTCTGAAACAAGCAAGAACCGTAGACGGGAATATTCTTGCAACGGACATAGATCACTTGGCTGATATTGCTCTGAAAAACCCCAATGACTTTGATAAGTTAGCTAAATTCTTATCGGCTCCACTTCGCTCAAGAGAGGAAACCGCAAAAGTTCTTGAGGCGCTTCAAGGCCGATTGACCGTAAGGGGTCGCACCCAAGATGTTGCGGAAGGTTTATCTCGGTTGACTGACGATGCGACCGTTGCCCCTGAGACTATTAGATTTGGTGGCAAGACCAGCGAGGAAAAAGCCCGCAATCTTTTAGGCAACGTAATGATGCGGCGTCTTTATACTGACTCTGTTGACGTTGTCGATGGCGTTGGATCTGTAAATTTAGTTAGGTTTGCTCAACTTGCCGACAAAAACCGCAAGGCTATGCGTACCATCATGGGTGACAATAGCTCTAGCGAGTTTCTTGATATAGCGGATCAAATTCGCGCAACATACAAAGAGTTTGGTAAGGATCTTCCGCCCAGTTTTAACTCGTTAATGGACGACGTAGTAAACAGAGGCATGAACCCGAACGACCTAAAGAGGTCATTGCGTAGCCTTAAAGAAGAGCTAAAGAAGGTAACTGGGACTACTTTTGAGAGATCTCTTCTGGACCCTGACTCGCTCGACCTTGAGAAGGCCGCTAGTTTGATGGTTGGGGGCAAGGTTCCCTTACAGACTGTCCGCGCCACTTTGGATCGCCTGAGAGATCAGGTGGGTGATGAGGGGTTCGATGCTATCGAGCAATCTCTAAAAGATGCTGGTGTGAAGAAGTTTTTCAGCAACATTGCCGGGAATGGCGATGATGTGAGCGACATATCAACTATCAACCCCGTTGACGCGATCTTAAATTTTCGCCAACTAAAAAACATGATTGGAACGGGTCAAAAAAGTCCGACTATGACCCGCGAAACTTTAGAGTATGTTTTTGAAAGAGGTGGCGTCACCGGGAACGAAGCAATAAAAAGCCTGGAAAACTTGGCTAGATTTGCTGAGTTCCAAGCTGGCCGCGCTACATCCGGCAAGGGAACAATCGCTGGTGCCAACCTTGGCCTTGCTTTGGGTGCTGGCCTCTTGATTGATCCGCTTACAACTGTAAGCACCATCGCAGGGCTTGGTGTCTTGTCTAAGTTCTTCTCTAATCCTGCTTTTGTGAAACTCTTGTCGCGCCCGAAAAAAGAAAGCCTTCGTTTGCTTAGGCAAGATGAGAAGGGCGGCATTCCGGAAAAAGCATTTCTTCAGGCGTGGACAAACCTTACGCGGACAATTGTTGACGGTGGTGAAGACGGAAGCATTCCGATGACACGAGAAGAGGTTCAGGCTCAACAAGAAAAATTAGACAAACTCCTGAAAATCGATCAGCAACCGGTTGCCAGCAAAACTCCTACTGTTCGTAAGGTTCCTCCCGCACCCGCTAGGGTTGTTTCTCCGCAACAGCCCGCTTCCCCTCAGCCCGTTCCTCAGCCGGTGCAGCGCCCTCAAGCACCTGTTGTCCCGCCGCAACCGGCTGCGGGCATCTCATCAATACCTACTGGCGCACAACAGTCTGCTGGGTTAGCTTCTCTCAGGCGGCAACAGCAAATTGGCTTGGCCCAACCATATAGAGGCGTGAGTGCTGTAAGGGTGTAAGATGAGCAGTGAAGAGCTTCGCGTGTTAGTCGCTGAAATCCAGGGCGACATAAGGCTTATCAATGAAAAGGTGGGCACTATGTCCACTGCTTTTGAAGAGCGCCTTAACACCATCAAAACCAATGACATTCATCACGTTCAGTTGAAGGTTGACAGCATCTACAAGGCTGTTTGGTTTGGGGTTGCTTTAATTCTTAGCAACGCGGCGCTTTACGTCTTTAGCATGTTTTCTTAATGCAACTCAGCCCCCACTTTTCTCTTAGAGAGATGGTCCGCAGTCAGGTTGCGTCTAGGCTCAACATAGACAATACGCCTTATGATGCGGCTAAAGACTCTTTGAGCGCCCTATGTGTGAACGTCTTAGAGCCCATCAGGGAGCATTTTAACCAACCCTTTAGCCCATCGTCCGGGTATCGCTGCCCAGAGCTAAATAAGGCCATTGGAGGCTCTATAACAAGCCAGCATTCTTTGGGCCAAGCTGCTGACCTAGAGGTTCCGGGGTTTGACAACAGAGAGGTTGCTCTTTGGATAAAGAAGAACTTGCCCTACGATCAATTGATTTTAGAGTGCTACAATACTGAAGACCCGTATTCCGGTTGGGTTCATGTCAGTTTTACTAATGTAAACCGCAAAGAATTTCTTATCTTTGACGGCAACAATTATTCTTTAGGATAAAGAGTTTATCCCTGGCTTCGGCATATCTCTCGAAATGCCCAAGCGGGCGTACTCTTGATCGATAAGTTGTTTGATCTGACCAGAAAGTTTTCTGTTTTCTAGTTTGGCTAAGTAAACCAAGTTCGAATAGCTCTCGTCCTCTATACTTAGGGTTTTCCATGAAGTGCGGCGATTAGGCATATGTCTCTCCGAAAGAATAAATACAACGCAAAAAAAACCAATGTTGACGGGATCACCTTTGACAGCAAGCGTGAGTCTCGTCGGTATCTTGAGTTAAAAACGCTCCTTCACGCGGGCCATATATCTGACCTTGAGCTTCAAATCCCCTTCCCTTGCATTGTTAACGACAAGAAAATTTGCTCTTACAAAGCTGACTTTGCTTACATTCAAGACGGGAAACGGGTCGTTGAAGACGTAAAAGGTTTTGTTACAAGAGATTTTCGGCTCAAGAAGAAGTTGGTTGAGGCCCTCCACGGCATCGAGGTTGTTATCGTCAAGTAGTACGCTACTAATCGTACAGCACTTTTACTGAGTGTCAACGCAAGGCAAGTGTGGAGAAAAATACCCCCGGAATTTATGAAAAACTCCGGGGGTAAGTGACCTCTTCGACCTGGGAGGAAGGGAGAGGCATGGGAGGGTGCATTATGGTGTTTTTGGGGCGGGTTTGACAAGCCCAACTAATAGCGTTTATTAGTGTGTCTTCTGGTGGTCGGATAACGGCAGCGTCAGAAGACTTTGGAGGGGTACTGTGGGATTCTGCTACACCCCAGCCGCAGCCCGAGAGACCGAGGCGGCAGCAGAGCAGGGCGTAGCTCCTGAACAAGCAGCGGTTGACCTGACAGCGTTACGGTATGTCAGGGCCTTGTACGACGGATGGCTCCGATGGTGCATGGTGTGGGGACTTCCTTGCTATATGCCGGGGGAGTCTCCCTATGCCTAGAACTCAGGAACCACCCATGGTGCAGTATTTAGGAAGAAGAAAGGAAAGAATATGGAAGTACACAATAAGCACAATTTGCCCTATCCGTTCGTCAAAGCACTGTCGAGCAACCACCGACCCTTAGTGGAAAAACGGGTCAGGGTGACATCCCTCATAAAGCCTCCGCGCATGACTGCCCTCGAAAGGCAGAACTGGGACAACATGGAAGTTGATGTATCGGAAATGATGCATGCCATGTTAGGAACAGCATTTCACGGGGTGCTTGAAGATAATTCTGATGGCGATCCGGACATGGAGGCTAAAGAGCTTAGTCTGGCAGCGGATTACTTTGGCTGGAACCTCACTGGAACGATGGATCACCTGTCGAAGTCCGGGGTGATTACCGACTGGAAGACAACCTCTGTGTGGAGCGCAGTGTTTGGCAATGATGGTTGGGAGCCTCAGTTGAATCTTTACGCCCAACTTGCCCGCGACAATGGGTATGAGATTAAGGGCCTAAAGATCTTTTCTTACTTTAGAGACTGGAGCGAACGTCGTGCGCTTGATGGGGGCGATTACCCTGAACATATGTGGGGCGTGTACGACATTGATCTTTGGTCTGAAAGCAAGGCAAAGGATTATATAAAGGATCGGTTGGCAACACTTGAGGTTGCTCTTGATCGGGGAACAGTTCTTTGCAGCGATGAAGACCGATGGGCAACACCAGACCGTTACGCAGTAATGAAGCCAGGAGCTAAGAGAGCTACCCGTGTGCTCGACACAGAAGAAGAAGCTAAAGAATACCTTTACACAAAGGTTGGTAAGGGTAAAATAGAGGTTCGAGTTGGCGAAAAGTTTAAGCGATGTGAGCGATACTGCAATGCAAGCGCATTTTGCAAGCAGTATCAGGAAGGTACTGGAAATGAATTTGCTTGATTTGAGTGCGCCTTTTGACCCTGACGAAATCGACTGGAGAGTTGGGGCAACCACCAAAGATAAGTCTAAGGGAATTGCATTAGCGTACATTGACGCCCGCGCTGTAATGGAGCGTCTTGATAGCGTTTGCGGCCCAGAGAATTGGCAGTGCAAGTACAGCCATGCTGGGGAAAAGACTGTCTGCGAAATCCTTATAAAGTGCGGCGAGGAATGGGTAGTAAAGTCCAATGGGGCTGGCGACACTGACGTTGAAGGCCCAAAGGGGGCGTTGTCAGATGCCTTCAAGCGGGCTGCTGTTGTTTGGGGAGTGGGTCGTTATCTCTATTCTTTAGACAGCCCATGGGTCAGACTTGAGGCGAGGGGAAGATCTTACGTTATAGCCAAAGATGAACTGCCACGCCTGAAGGGGATGCTTGGGGGTCGAGTAGAAGTAAATAAAAAAGATCTTGCAGTTCTTGTTGAGACCATTGTGGGTGATGTGGAGAAAAACCTAAAGTCCTGCGTGTCTATTGAAGAGCTAAAGGACGTTTGGCTTTGTTCATCCGCTGAATTAAAGAAAGTAATGGATTATGACAAAGGGCTGCATGAGGCTCTCGTTAAAACGAAAGACCAAATGAAAAACGCGCTTACAAAAAAGGAAGTTTAGAATGTCTGGTGTAAACAAAGTAACTCTTCTGGGTAATCTTGGTAAAGACCCGGATGTCAGGCAGACGCAAAGCGGTGGGTCTGTTGTTAGTTTCTCTGTTGCTACTTCTGAGACATGGAAGGACAAGGCAACTGGAGAAAGAAAGGAAAAGACAGAGTGGCACCGAGTTGTTAGTTTCAGCAAAGGAATCAATGCCTTCGTTGAAAGCTACGTTAAAAAGGGGTCAAAGGTTTATGTTGAAGGAAAGTTACAAACGCGCAAATGGACTGATAAGTCAGGCGTTGAAAAGTACACAACTGAAATTGTTATTCCTGCTTATAACGGAGACCTTCAACTGGTTGACAAAAAGAGCGGTGAGTCTTTTTCTCCTCCTGAAAAGAAAACTCAGGAAATTACTCCAGACCTTGATGATGAAATCCCGTTTTAGATCAAGGCGTTACAGGCAATATGTAGCGAGTTTGGGTTGCGTCATTTGTGGCGCAGACGCTCAAGCCGCTCACGTTAGAATTGGACACTATGCAATGGGCTTAAAGCCTAGCGACGACCGCGTAGTTCCTTTGTGCCCTTATCACCACACGGATGGTCCTGATGCACAACACAAAAGCAACGAACGAGACTGGTGGAAGCGACAAGGGATTGACCCCCTCAAGCTCGCCCAGCTTATCCGAGAGACTAACGGCGACTATGAATCCGGCTGGTTCGTCGTCCGGGAGGCAAAGCGACTTGCCGGAGCAGTGGCGCATAGCGAGTGAAGAGTGGATAGAGTTGGATGGTGCTGCCCGCTTGTTAGAGGAAAACAAGAAGATTATTTTTTCTCAGATCATGTCAGAGTGGCCCGACATCCCGGTAAATAAAGCTGAGCATAAAGCTCGTAGAGACCCTAGATACACCGAGCTTATAGAGAAAATGGTTGAGGCCAGGACAACGGCTAACATTCATCGTATTCGCGCTGAGTATATGAGAATGAAGTTCGAGGATAACCGTACGAGAGAGGTTACTCGTCGGGCAGAAATGAATATCCGGTGAGTATTAAAACCAAGATTCAAAAAGATATTCGGTCGTGGAGTAAAGAGGTTCTTGAGGAGCCAGTAGAGTTCCTCAACGGGTTTCCTCCTTGTCCCTTTGCAAAGTCCGCTTGGAAGCAAAAGAAAGTTTCTATAGAGGTCTTTAGCTTTCCGGATGAATGTAAGGAGGGGTTGATAGGATGCCCGGAAATATTTGATACGGGGATAAAGAGCATCCTTGAGGACAACAAGGACGTTCACATAATTGCAATTCCTAACTGGCAAGAATTAGGTTCTGCTGACAGCGTTGATACTGCCTGTATGGAGGCTAATAAGGTTCTGGCTCCATCAGACATTTACCTGATGTCCTTTCATCCGGAAGATCAACCTACCTCAGAGAACTTTCAGTTTTTGTATAAGAGCTACAATGAACAGCCGGATCTTGATTACTACGCAATGATATTTGTTCAGCGGCTGTCGTTGCTTAATGCTGCAAGCGAGTCCCTCATGTCTAAAGGTTACTACGACAACTGGAGTGTAAAAGAGTATAATTCTCTAGTAGACCCAAGATGGGAAGCGCGTTTCATTAGCGAGAAGTACAATGAAAAAGAGGACACCAATGATTGAAGACGCCCTTGAGCAATTTGAGAAAGAAACAGGTGCTCAATATTCCCCAGAAGACATCCTTCGCTCTTGTGAAGAGTGTGGGTGTATGGCTTTCTTGGTAACGGGTAACGGAAAACTACAGTGTGTGAGATGTGAAAAAGACGACGAGAACACCATTGTTTATTTCTTGGGAGACACTGACCTTAATTAGTTCAGGTTCTTCGGCTTGAAAACCCCATCGCCCGTTTCTTCAAGGGCAACGGTTTTTGCGCTAGCAATGTTTTCGATTTCTTGAATGCGTTTGGCGAGTTGCTCTTTGGTAAGCATCTTCACAGGATCTTCTCTTTGAGAGTTTAGGAGACCGCCCATCTGCGCCCTTAACTTCTCCGCTTGTACTGCCGCAGCGTACTGCCCGTTTTCGATGGCCCCGTTGCGAATGTTAAGCAAGTCTCTCATGCTTCTTTCAGCAGAGATGCCGAACTGAGCGGCAACATCATCTTGCATCTCTATCCGGGCAGCAACGATCTTTGGCTCTTTAAGCAACCGGCTTGCAGCTTGTGCGGGTTGAGCAAATCCGGCTCTACGGGCAGCTTCTGTCTGAGAGCAGTTGCCGTACACCAATTCCTGAACAAACTTTCTTTGGCGTTCGTTTAGCTGATCGTCTTCGCTCACCTAGTTAGGCCAGGGTTAAAATAGCCGTCAATCTCGTCAAAGTAATTTTTCTCGTTGGAGTTTTGTTCAGATTGGCGCATCAAATCATTTTTGATTGCAACAATGTTAGCCTGAAGCATGTCAACTTGAAGCTGCAAAGGCTCAATTACTTTAAGCAAATCCCTAGTGCTTTCCATGCTGAAACCTCGTTGTGATCTCGCAGTCATAATAGCAGATAATTACACATGAGTTGTCTTGTGGTCAAGAAACAGAGGTTAACGCTAAAAGTTTTTTTGCCTTGATGCCCAAAAAGAAGTTGACTGCACCTTACTTATGCACTTAGTCTCGTGTGCAGATCAACCAAGGAGGTAAAATGGAAACCCAATCTATCGAATCTGACGATCTTGCTCTCGAAAAGGACTTCATCATTGAGAGCGTCAAGCGCCTTACCAAAGATCAGCGCGTTGCGTTCCAGTCACTTGGCGAGCAAGAGGCAAGATTTCTTGTAGATCAGTATTACACTGTTCAAGACAACCGGATTGCGACCAGTGCTCAAATCCGATCAATGACAAAAGAGGGAGAGCCTGTTCACGTTCTCTCTTTGACTCGTGACAATTACGAGCAGCTTGAAAAAAACGCCAAGGTTGGCCTTCAGGTTTACGCTGACAATCATCCTGTCGGACGGTGGTTGCTGGCTCAGCACGGTATTGGCCCAGTCATTGCTGCGGGGCTTCTTTCACATCTCGACATTAGAAAGGCTCCAACGTACGGACACTTCTGGTCGTTTGCTGGGATGAACCCCGAGAAGAAATGGGAGAAGGGCAAGAAGCGGCCTTGGAACGCGAAGCTAAAAACGCTGGTCGCGTTCAAGGCTGGCGAATCTTTCGTGAAGACTCAGGCTCACAAGAAGTCTTTCTACGGCAAGATATTCAGAGAAGAGCGAGATCGGCTTGAAGCAGCCAACGAAAGTATGGAGTTTAAGGATGTCGCTTTGGATAGGGCTAAGACTGTTGGCAAAACGACTGTAGCTTACTCTCACTACTCAATTGGCAAATTGCCTCCGGCTCATCTTCACGCTCGTGCTCGTCGTTATGCGGCTAAAATATTTCTTAGTCACTTGCATTATCGTTGGTACGAATGGGAGTACGGCAAAGCACCGGCAGATCCCTACCCCGTTGCAATCCTCAAGCATGCACACATCATCGAAGCCCCCGGCCCGGAGATATCGTAATGGCTTACCCGATTGCTATTCCCTCGCATCTGTGGGGCGATAAATCTAATGAAGCTGCTGATAGGTTCCTGCGCGTCTTTCCGAGCTTGCTGCACAGCGATCCGAAGATGTTGGAGCTTGAGTACAAAGACCTTCTTGCGATTGTTCAAGACGAGTTCGAGGAACTCGAAAAAAATGGCTCGTTCAAAATGCATGCTTTTCTTTAACGCAATTGGCCAATACTGGGTCGTTGACGTAATGCAATCTCGTGTATATAAGGCAAGTGTCCAAGTACCCTCCAAGGTTGGACCGAGAGCGGGGTGGTTTTTTATATCCTTTCTTTCCACCCTGCTCTCCACCTTATCCCACGCAAATTCTCAAGATCTTTCGCCTCAAGCAAGTTGCCTTGCTGAGGCTGTGTACTTTGAGGCAAGGTCAGAAACCTTTCTTGGGCAACTTGCTGTTGCTGGCGTTGTCCTTGAGCGCGTTGAGCGACCTGAGTTTCCAAACACCGTCTGTGAAGTTGTCCATTACGGTCATTATCTAAATGGAATGCCTATAAGGAATAGGTGTGCCTTTTCGTATTGGTGTGATGGGTTGCCTGAGCGAGTGAACGACGAGGGTGCTTGGTACGAAGCTGTGTACGTTGCTCAGTTGGTTCTTGACGGGGTGCGTGTGGCAAACACCGATGGGGCAACGCACTACCACGCCTCTTACGTTATGCCGAGATGGGCGTCTGACTACACGCTCATGTCTCGAATTGGAGTTCACCTTTTTTATGGAGACTAAAATGTGGAAGACATATTGGTGCGGGAACTTAATGGAAGACCGACAAGAAACGGTCAATTCTGTTCCAACTGTTAAAGCCAAAACCGCCTCAAAAGTTGCTGAGGAAAAGTGGGAAGATTACAAAAACGGATTGGCTAGCCTTGCTATCCGGAGGGATGGTCAGCAATGCGAGTATCTATACCGGAGTCGGTCAAATGCCAAAAGGTAAGCGGCCTCAACCCAATAAAAAAGCTGTCCCAACGGGTAGCATTAGTGCTAGTGTATCTCGGGGTCTGGTGAAGGCAGTGAAGCGTGACCGGACTCATTTGGAGGGGCTCATTCAAAAGATGAGCGCACACAAGAAAGGAAAGAAAGTATGGGTAACCGTAGCGAACCCCAATCCGCTGGAGACCAATCAACGCTTTGTCAGGATGTTGGCGAGGGATGTCTGGAGGGGTACGTCGTCTTAGAGGACAACGTCGTAATTTGGTTTGGGCCTAACAGAGAGGGCGCTGACAGTTTCGTTCTGGCCGCATCTCGGCTGTCGTCTTCCCCCGACCTCAAGGTCAAGCCACTGTCTGCCTCCAAGGAAATGAAGGTTAAGGGCAAAGGATCGTCTCGCGCCACTAGGATGACTGAGTGGTCGGTTATGCCAAGGGAGTGGGTTGACTGGGTAGCCAAGGAATATCCGGGCTTTAACCCTCACCCAGAGTTTGACGCTTATTGCAACTGGTCGATGTCGAGTAAGAACGGGGCCAAGCGAGATCATTTCGCTGCTTTTCGGAATTGGATTAAGCGCGTAACCGACGAGAAGAAGCCGTGTCCGACCAGTGCCACGCTTAAAGCTCTGAAGGTGCTTAAAGATGTCTAATCGTGAGGCTAAGAAGCAGATACTCGCCAAGCTGCGTATCCACCTTCAAATGCGCCAGATGAGTGACGCTGAGACCAAAATCTTTTTTGAAGACTTTTTGAGTTTTACTGAGAACTTGACTGTCGATGAGTTCAACAAGGTGGCTGAGAGAATTTTAGTTGAGCCGGGAAGAAAATGGTTTCCCACGGTAGGTGAGTGGAAGGCTTTTGAGAAGCGATTTGTTCATAGGGAGCCAGTCCCTGAAGCTGTAAAGATAGCGCCCCCGATAGAATGGTCTGATGCAGATTTTCAGAAAGCTGAGGCGCAAATTGAAAAGCTCCCGCAGGGGAGCCCATGGAGGGTTAGTCTTGGTGGGATGCTCCAGCACATTAAGGTGCGGCAGGATGGATAGCGGTAAAGCTAAGTACGTCACATCAGACTGCTCTGAATGCGATGGGACGGGTAAACTGTGGCTTAAAAAGTCCGATACACGTTCAGTCCCGATTGATTGCGACGTTTGCGATGGAGATGGGATCGTGTTGGGCAAGGTTGATTGGTGGAGGTCTTCAAGTGAAAAATAATCATGTCTGTTATTTTAACAATCGCATTGGTTACGATGAGGATTCCGATGAGATTATCGCGCAGTGCGGGAAGTGCGGGAAGGAGGGCAGAATCAAGTATTTAGCAAAAGATCGAGTTTGTTGGTCTGCTTATCCAGACAGCGGAGGGCACCGTAAGGAGGTGCCAGTTTGCGGGGATTTCTTAAACCAAGAGACCATAGACGATGGGGACGATGGCCTTTACACAATGGATGAAACCGATGAGTGAACTTGCCACCCTGAAAAAAATTCAACGGGCAGTGTGCCGCCACTATGACATCTCATTACCTGTAATGTTGGGAGATCAACGGTCTCGCAACGTAGCGTGGCCTCGTCAATTGGCAATTTGGATGTCGTCAAAGTTAACCAAGTCTTCAATTTCTTCAATTGCCGAGCACTTTAATCGGGATCATACGACCGCTCTTCACGCCAAAAAAGCGGTAGACGACCGCATGAAGGACGTTAATTCTGAAACATTTAGGGATGCTCAAATCTTGTTGGGCGAATTTACCAGCTTTCATTCTTACGGATCGCTGAGACTTGTACCTCTTCCGAAAGAAAGTGTTAAAAAGGAGAAGGTCCGCAAGAAGACAGGAAAGAGAAGGCCCGTAGGGCCGCTGCATCCGAGGGCGGCGAAGACCACTAGAAGATGCCTTAACTGCTCTGGTTTATTTGAGTCTGACGGCATACACAACAGGCTGTGTGCATCCTGTAAACACGGGATCAACAACTCTAACTCAGCGTTTATTTAATTCAGGATGAGCGAAAAGCATTGATACCGAGCGAGCCAGAGTGTGCGAAAAGCAATATGCCTGAGCGAGCCACGTAGAGGGAAAAGCACCCAAGGCGGAGCGAGCCAAAAATGAAGAAAAGCACTCAGTCGGAGCGAGCCTAAAAAGAGGATCAGCAAGCCTTGTGAGCGAGCCACGTAAAGAGAAGCGCATATTACGAGAGCGAGCCACTTTGAAGGAAAAGCATGGTGCGAGAGCGAGCCAAGGAAAAAGAAAAGCATGCATTCTGAACGAGCCATACGACGTGAAAAGCACTGCGAACGAGCGAGCCAAGTCGTTTGAAAAGCAGGATTTATGAGCGAGCCAGAAGACGGGAAAAGCATTGAGTTAGAGTAAGTCACACCAGTAGAAAAGCATTTCGAGAGAGCGAGCCAAGTTGTCAGAAAAGCAACCAATCGGAGCGAGTCAAAATATTGAGAAACCCATATCCAGTTACTCTTAGCGAGATTGTCCAAGAGTACGAGCGAGATTTAGAGGCCCGTCGCAGACTTTACCCAGAGCTAGTGAAATCTGGTAAACTGAAG